>Ga0247763_1001309_pt1 | contig 14315 bp, 13 predicted proteins | sample UWRJL141409B4_FD_179926 | JGI IMG/M metagenome (GOLD analysis project Ga0247763, IMG submission 179926) | Plant litter microbial communities from Arlington Agricultural Research Station in Wisconsin, United States - UWRJ-L141-409B-4 | ecosystem: Environmental > Terrestrial > Plant litter >...
CATTTCGAGGCAGGATGACGGTCCAAGATCTCAAGCCCATGAGCCCGCGGCTCTCGGCACAATTGTTCCACCACATTTCGTATCGCTGGCCACGACAGCGAGGGCTGCTGATTGCCGTGGCCCTGTTTGTACTCATCTTCATCTGGACCGCCAAGCTCTACGGTGCTGCTGCCCTCGAGGGCTTGGTCAAGTACGACGACCAAGACGCCATCCAAGTGCCCTTTCCGCCACCCCAAGGCCGCAAAAAGCTCACACCGCACCCTTCATCAAACGCGTCGAGGGCCGAATGGACCCCCCACAACATCCCCCCCAACATCTGGCAGATCTCGCTGCACAAGAATGCCAAGGACAAGGAACCCATCAACCCCGAAAACCTCCAAGATGCCCCGACCTGGCTCGCCATGAACCCCGACTACTACTTTTCCGTCGTCAGCGAGGAAGGGGGCGGCGAGTTTGTGCGCCAGAACTTCGCCGATGAGCCCGATGTCATCGACGCCTTTGAGCGCATGCCCAACGTCGGCATGAAGTCGGATCTGCTGCGCTATCTCCTGCTCAACATTGCCGGCGGCGTCTACACCGACACCGACACCATCGCCCTCAAGCCCATCGACGACTGGGTTCCCGCCGAGTATCGAGACAAGGCCAAGGTGATTGTCGGCATCGAGTTTGACCGACTCGACGGCGGACCCTGGGCCGACATTAACCACTGGGTCCAATTCTGTCAGTGGACCATCGCTGCTGCACCGGGCCACGACCTTTTCCGCCGCATGACGAAGCGCATCCTCCGCTCGCTCGAAGACCTGTCGGAGCTGCACGAGCTCCCCATTGACCAGCTCAAGCCCACCAGTTTCGAAGTTATGAACTCGACCGGGCCCGCAGCATGGACCGACATTGTCTTTGAGCAGCTGCAGCTGTTCGATCCCTCCCTCAACGATACCAAAGACCTTTCGGGCATGACGGCCCCGAAGCTATACGGTGATATCTTGGTTTTGACCATCGATGGGTTCGGCATGGGACAGGTACATTCGCACAGTACCAATGATGGTTCCGTTCCCAAAGCGGGTCTGGTCAAGCATTTGTTCCGTGGATCATGGAGAGAAGGGACATAAAAAGCCAACAGACTCCAGTCACTCACGACTTGTTTTTATATTTTATATCTGCTTTGTTTAAACATCCTTCGGTTACCCCACAACCGAATTATGCGCCACGACCACACGCGAACCTTCCACGGCGGCACAGTCGCGGGGTCGGCATCGATGCGCATCACGCCGTTTCGCGCCACGCCTAGGGCCTTGGCCCTTGGCCCCGATATCAGACGGTTTTTGATACTGTCACCCATCTTGGGGGCAGCTGGCGCAATGAGGAGGCAACGGGGCGCCAAAGACCGAGTAAACGATCAAATGCGAATGGTGCGACGACGCCACATCAAAATTTCGCATCAATCGTGATCTGATCTGGTCAGGCACACATACACCACATGCAGCGGCAGCGCAACATGTACAACACCATATCTACCTATCATATCGGCGTTCACGGCTTTGGTTTTTGGACAAAGGACAAGGGAAAGGCATCCGGCGTTTTTTTTTTCGGGAGTGTCAAACGTATGTGTACAATCACACAATCACAATTACAGGTCCCATGTCATGTTTTAGATTGTTACTAGACCAGGCCAGCATCCAGATACAGATACCCTTTCCAAACTGGTATTCTGATTTTTTTTTTCTCTCCACAATCATCATGCATCATTCTAAATCATGGAAACTTTGTCGTTCAATTTAACTTTTTTGCCTATTGTTGCCTACGGATAGGATGGATCAAATCCGGGCCGTCGTGTCAAGGCCCAGCCCCCAACAGATCGACGCCGCTATTCTTACGTATATGCTACACAAGACACATAAGACGTCCGTTTAACGTTCAATTTAACCTTTTTTTAAAGCTCCCCTCGCGTTTCATTCCGCTCCATGTCTTTCGCACTGTCTTTTTTTCTTTTTCTAATTTATTACCCGAAGTCCGCACTGGAAATCCGCGAATCCTCCCGCTCTTACCGCCTTCCCCTCGTCATCGCCTGGGTAGAGAGAGTCCGAGTCCGAGTTGGAGACCCAACGAACCAACGACTTAACGAACCAACGAGACTTGAACAGCCCGGGGAGGGGCTCCCGATCGCTTCCGCCCGCCAACATACCTCGCCTACCCGCCAACCCGCCAACCCATGTCCCGGTATCACGATGCCCCCGCGCCCGCGTCCGCGTTCGCGTGTTCCCGCACCTTTTCAGCACTTTAAATCGTGGAAATCTTTTGGTGCGACCATGTTCGAGGTTGGGATACCTTAGAATATGGTGGGCCCGGTGCGTGCATAGAGATTGAGGGGCGGGACTGGCCGCTTGCAAATGAGGTCTTGATGCCGACTCTGTGCTCGGGACATAACTTGAAAGCGGATCAAGTTTTGGGCGGCCGGGCTGCACGCATCGCCTGTTTCGACCCTCTTGCCAGCAAGCAGGACGAGATTGATGCCAGCGATCAATATCTCTCTGCATTGACATGCAAAGAAATTGCGAGGCTTCGAAACCTCCCTTCCTCCCTTCCTCCTCCTCCAACGTACCTAGGCAGAATGGCGATGATGGTGCTTCATCGCAGTTGAGGCAACCAGCATTCCAGATCTAGAACATTAAGACTAGAGCCAGAGAGGTCTGAGCACTTGAGTGGAATGCACGTACGGAACTGGTAGAGAGACACTGAGCATTGAAGAGGGCACAGGTCGACTGCTTCTTCGTCACTTTTTATCCAAAGGTTGGGGGGGGAGGGGGGGGGGTGGGGGGTCATGGTCACCAGACGGCGGACAGCGGACAGTGCACAGAGTATAAATTCACTCGGGCTCTCAACACTGCTTGCACAAGCTGGAGATGGCGGGGTTTTGGGCTAGGTAGGTAGGTCGGTAGGAGAACGAGGCATTGTTTGGCTCTCTCTCTCTCGGCTGTGAGTCGGATTGAGGCAAGGCGCTGAGGTTTTCACGCCGTACATACCTACCTATTTAAGGACTCAAAACCTTTATCCCCCCGGGGGACGGAGCGTGTGGGGTTAACCGTGACTCTTGGGATCATTTTGTTGCAAGTCAGCACAGATATTAAGACTAGATAGGTAGGTAGGTACCTAGGTAGTGGCTGGGTTGGAATGGAATTCCGCACATGCCATCGCTAGAGTCAAGCCGGAGTTGGATGGCATGGAGACAAGCTTTCTTCCCCAGAATATTAACGGTCATGGCCTGCACTAGATGCCGTGCTTTGAGTTCTGACCTGTGAGACGGCACGTCTTACCATGCATCCGAGATCTAAAATCGCATGGCTCAACCCGATTGGCTTTAACAAGATCTTGTGTTAGTGGTTGCAGCATTAAGTTTACTTTCGGCACAGAGTCCGGTCAACTGCCAGTGTTGAAGCTCATCCCATGGTCCCCCGTGACGTCAAGACGAAGAGATAGCAGTCGGGTGACAGATATGCTCATATTAAACGGCCTTCTTCATGTTTGCGCAGAACCCCCTCATACACCGAGATATCACCCCCCGCCAACACCTTGCCTTGTTCCCGCCACCGCTTCAGCCCTGCCCTTGCGACCCCACTGACTTCTTGGATAAAACCAAGCAAGAATCCCAATGAGAATCGTGGGCAACCCAATGCCGACACCGACGCCAATGGCAATTTGGTCCGAGGTGGCAAGTCCGCCGGAACCAGATGATGTACCAGTGCTACTTTCTGAAGTATTGCCCGCTGGTCGTGACGAGGTAGTAGTGCTTGATCCCAAGTTCGTTCGGGTTGGCGATGTCCCTGTCGTATCAGAGGTCTCCTCGGAAAAGTCTCCTGTTCGTGTGATGGAAAGGGGGTCGATGTAGCTTTGTCCTGGTGCGTAGGTGGGAGTTACCACCATTACTTTGCCCCGGTCTAGATTAGCGTTATGGTGGACCCTCCTGAATAGTGCATCTCACCTTCTGCCCCTGCAGTTATTGTCTGGTAGTGTTTCGCAGCAGCTAATGCGCCAATTCCTCGACAGCCGTATGAAGACAAGCCACTACTTCTAGCTGTGCCCAGGTCTTTGTATACTAATGCGAGCGAACAGGCCATAACAGGGTTGACATTGCTGCTGATTGTCAGCATCGGTGTTGCTTACCGTAAATAATTTGGAGATTGAACAGTTACTTACCACTCGTACTTGCTCGTGGTGAAGGAGTTGGTGGGGCTTGCGATAGTTTTCATGACATAGCCGCTTGAACATGTCGTTGCAAAGGTGCAAGGTCTACCCACGGGACAGCAGTCGAAGAGACTGGCAGATGTTGATGCTGTGTGTCCTGAGAGGCAGAACGATGGTTTGTCTGGACCTGTCAGTCGCACTTATTGACCTCTGAACACGTGCGAGAGACTTACAGGTGCCATTTGAGAACCTGAACCATCCGATAAAGTCGGCTCTTGTCTCGAAGGGTTCAGCTCTTTTGGTAACTGCGCCAGCACCGCATGTTGTACAACATCCGGAGGAGCGGAACGAGTCGCTGCCGCCAAAGCAAGCAGCCCCAACACTCCTCGACGCATCTTGCTTGTCTCAAACGACCGCACGGCCAGACTATGATGTTTGAACTGATTTGTCTCGAAGTCTGCACGGTGTTTACGAGACCCGTGGAGCGCGTGCAGGACTCCCGGCTGATAACAACCGACCTGCCAAATTAGGAGCGGCTGAAATCCGGGGGCGAAGTTGTGCAACCCATGACTTGAGAAGCTGAGACCCAATCGCTTGCCATGGAGACGGGTTCAAATCTAGCCGAGATTACACGTGTGCAACCATAACCAGACCGTGGTGTGTACACATTTGGCGACTGGAGCGGAGGTTGTCCCGTCGGTGGAAGTGAAGTTGGTACTTGATCAATGAGAATGGTGGTGTGGTGTAGCATAACCCCTTTTAAGCTCCTTTTAAGCTCAACTTACAACTGGAGAGTGACTGCGACGTTTTGTAAACCTATCACTTCGCCTCAACCTAGGAATCTCCAGAGCTAGACGGTTTGCTCGCCTAACTTTGAGCCTTTCCGTCAATCAAGCCACCGATGCTGAACCAAGGGGCCTCATCCTGATGCCACTTGACTGTAATATTCTCTCGCCTCCGTAGTTAAAATCTCCGTAAATGACGGGATAATGGCAACGGACATTTGACGACGGTCTGGTTGACACATGCATGATGTTTCAGGGCGCGTTGAGTTCTCGGTGAGGATGCCGACAGCCGACCTAGTTGACGTCGATACTGGTCAGGATTTTTCGACTCTCCGGGACTGATGGAGCTGCCGCACACAGCTGTGTTCAGGAGGCAATAGAGCAAATTCGAATCTTTCCGCGGGAGTTGTGGACTCTGGCTGCAAACATCTCGGGTTGCTCTTTTCTTGGTTGAGTGCTATCGTGGCTTGGTTGATGCGCGTGGCTGCCTTGGTACTAGCGCAGAGTCACGAAACTGCCTCAGGCATTCGCGGAGTTGGGGCTGAACAGGCGTGACGCTCCTGCCTCAGCTGCTTCTCCTCGTCGCGATTGCTCGATAGTACCTTCCGGTCACGGAACCGCGAAAAATGGGACGAAATTCTGCCACCTTCATCGTCGTTGTGGCGACTCTCGCACAATTCACATCATCCCAGGCCTTTCAGCCACAATGCACGATCCCTCCCCCGGGCACAAAGTACGTTTCGGGCCCCAACACGCGCAGCACGCTTGCCATTCTCTGGAATTGCCTCTCCATCCTGCTCTGCACTTGGTCCATTCTGCATCTCAACGTGCCTCTTATCCGCCCCAAACCCCCGTCGCTATTGCAGAAATGGTATTGGCAGCTGCTCGACGCTGCCGTCAAGGTCAAGTGGATGGTCCTCACGATGCTCATGCCCCAGTATCTCATGGGCAAGGCCTTGAATGAATGGCTCAACACCGTGGTTATCAGCCAGAGCACGTATGATTCTAGCTGGGAGAAGATCGAGATTTACCTGGCCAATATGGGGTACTTCGTTTTGGATGTCGGCCATGAGACTTCTTTCGAGCCCGACTTCTTGACAAGAGCGGGTTCCTCATCCTCATCCCCCCAGATCAACATGGCGCGCTTGCGAGGCCGCTACTGAGCTGTTAGTTTTTCCGAGTTGCGAACAGCTGTCAACCACGGGGTGATTGGCCGAGCTGACATGCCCCAACACCAGCTGGACAAGCTCGACAGAAGTGGTGTTCTTGTCAAGGCCTTGGCCCTCATTCAAGTCACCTCTCTCGTTGTCCAGCTCATTGCTCGAAAGAAATCGGGACTGCCGTCATCACAGCTCGAGATCGCCACCCTCGCCTTTGCCGTTTCTAGCGCTGTGACCTACATCTTGTACTGGAACCGCCCACAAGGTGTAGAGACGGTGCACATCATCAAAACAAAGCCGAGCTAGTCGTTCACCCCCGGATTCTCACTGCAAAGGATCCGAGAGGAGATGGCCCTTCAAACCGGGCCCATGTATCTCTGGTTTGGTTGACGCAGCCTGCATGCACCGAAGCATGGCCCCGTACCAATCCCGAACGATGCGAACCACCGGCTTGATGCTTATCTAGGCTACACCTTAATATGGGCCCTAACAGGAGATAACGACGAAATGGCGGTCTTGGCCTTTGGCGCGGTATTTGGCGGAATTCTTTTTGGGGGGCTTCATTGCCTGGCTTGGAACTTTGACTTTCCGACGCCAATAGAGAAGACGCTGTGGCATGTTTGTTCCATCATGATTGTGGTGCTGCCATTCGCTGCAATCGTGCCTCTGTCCATCTGGATGCGACTCAATCCTCGAGATAAAGCCCCGAAGGAGGGGTGGGTTCGGAGCGCCGTTGCAGGTCTCATCTTGGTCGGATTGATCCTGCCCTACGTCATGGCCCGACTGTTCATTCTGGTCGAGGTATTCAGAACTCTGTTCTGACTGCCACCCGAGGCGTTCATCGAGACGTGGTCCGGGGTTTTTCCTCATTGGGGGTAAATATGACTGCGCCTCCATGCTGCAGGACCTTCAAGTTGAGTGCGACCCCAAAAGTTTCATCGCCATATCACGGATAAATTGCCGGAGGCCAAACTTCCCCATTTTCTCTCCAGGCAACGATCAACGACCTTTGAGCGCGGACACATCTCAAGCATCGCACTACAGTCGCAACAGGCTTCAGACACAATGTTGAACGAAAAGGAAGCGCTCCTGGAGGGTGCTCTCAATTCTCATCCTAACAAGGAAGGCAAGCGGGGACGATCTCCGAGTGCCCTCCGTCTGCACCTCTGCGTTCTGGGACTGGTCGCTATCGTGCTTCTCAACTGGCGTCACACTTCTAAGTCCCCGCTTCGATACCACGGCGAGCGCATCACCTGGGCCCCCTGTGGAAGCGTCGGCGATCGCCCTGTTGAATGCAGCACAATTACTGTGCCTCTCGACCACTTCAATGCATCCAACAATGACGGCGACAAGCACTTTTCCATTCCTCTCATCCGCCTCCGTGGCAAGAATGCCACCCAAAACTTGCTGCTGAATCCCGGAGGCCCAGGCGGCAGCGGTGCCGGGTTCCTCCATCGTCGTGGTGCCCAACTGTTGGGAATTGTCGGTGAAGGATTCCATCTCCTCAGCTTTGACCCCCGTGGAATCAATGGCTCCAAGCCATCCGCCTCTTGCTATCCAAACGATGACGCGCGCCGAAACATTCCTAGGCCAGCCCAGCCAAGAAACCTCTTCACGGACAGTGGTGATCTCTTTGCCTGGGCTTCTGGCTTCGCCCAAGCCTGCGCCGACACCATGGGCGAGTATAGTTCGCACATCAACACACCGCAAACCGCCGCCGACATGAACAACATCCTCGAAGCCGTTGGTCAGGACGACATGTATTACTGGGGCTTCAGCTACGGTACCGTCCTGGGCCAGACCTACGCCACGCTTTTCCCAGAGCGGTCCAAGCGCGTCATCATCGACGGTGTAGTCAACCACTTCGACTGGTACAATCGCACGGCCGACGAAAGCATGACCGACACCGACAGCGTTTACGACGGTTTCATTTCGGAATGCGTCAAAGCCGGACCCGAAGCATGTCCACTGGCCTCCCACGAGGTGGCCGAAACTAAGGGCCAGCTCTCCAAGCGACTCATCTCCACCGTCCAAAAGCTCATCAACGATCCCATCAGCGTCTACGTCAACGCCACGCAATACGGGACGCTAACCTACTCCAGTATCTGGCACATCGCCGTCTTCTCCGCCCTCTACCGACCATCCAATTGGTCCACCCTCGCCAGCAACCTCGCCTCCCTCCTACAAGGCAACGCCACTCCGGCTTTCCTCGACTACGCCTGGTCGGACTACCACGACGAGCAGGAATCCAATTCTGGCGAAGCCAACGCCTTTGTCGAGCTCAACGACGCACTTTCCGGCCCCGCCTACTGGCCCCAAGACCGACTCACCCTGCTCAGGACCTCTGCAGGGAAGCTCAACGTGTCCATGTTTAGCGAGGCAGCCCTTGATGGCGTGTTTCTCACTGCGAAATGGCCCGTTCCCAGAGGGTATTCATTTGCTCCGAAGCATCGTGTGAAAACGGCGCATCCGGTTCTGGTCTTGTCGCAGGAGCGAGATCCGGTCACGCCACTTCGATCGGCACGTGTGGCGAACGAGGTATTTGAGGGATCGAGGCTAGTGACGGTGTTGGGATATGGGCATTGTTCGATTGCCGTGCCATCGATGTGTTTGGCAAAGCATGTGAGGGGCTTTTTGTATGAGGGGAAGCTGCCCGAGAAAAATGAGGAGTGTGAGGTGGATGGGAATCCGTATTTTGGGAACGAAGAAGAGAAAGAGTTGAAGTTATTTGAGGAGGCAGAGGATAGGGCGATTCATCGGGCGCAGGTAGAGTTGGCGAGGGATATGTGGTTGCGTCCGAGATGGGGAGGGAGGATCTAAGGGTGCCGATATGCTAGCGTCTGGTGTGAATGGAGATGGCTTACGTCCCTGGGTGTGTCATTTTCCTTGACGTATCGGTATGTAAAGTTGATATTAGCTACCTACCTTACCTAGGTATCTAAGGTAGTCATAGGGACCCATCAAAGGGATAGACTGGAACCTCCCATTTATATTTTGTATGTTTAATGCTTCGATATTTGGATGTGTGAAGTGGCGGTTTGGAGGGTAAATGTTTGCGAGGAAGCAAAAAATTTTCTCAGCAGATCAGGCCGTGCAGGTTGCGAAAAAAAAGTATTGAAAAAAGAAAAAAAAAAAAATAAACGTTATGCGCACCGTCAATGGTGATTACATTAGACCGTACGGGAAACATCGGGGGCTGAGAGCTCTTTGAATCTGGAGTTAGGCTCTCCAAGTGGATACCTACCGGCGGAAAAGCCGACATTGGGGGTTGCGTTTCCCGGAAACAGCGAACGGGGTGTTACTGCGCACATGCCTAGCATCACTTTAGCCGGCGGGGAGAGCGACCCCGGCTGTATTAACAGCTTTCAATAATAAGACACCAAATACAGTTGGCTGTCTGATCAACAGATCAACAGATCATCACAACACATACCTAGGGACACACTTTTAGTTGCGTTGCCAAAGAGGGCTGGGCTGTGCTCAGAATGCGTTTTAGACACCTCGCTCTCATCTTGGGTTGCCTTGGCACCCCAACCGTGGCCCAGAGTCTGAGTGACCTATTTGCCACGTCGGAAAGACTGCCGCCCTTTACGCCGTTCCACACGGCCGTCTACACGACCGTCCTTGTTCCGAAGGATCGCTTGCCTTCTCAAGTCATCATCACTACTACCGCCATTGTCACCCTGTTTATTCCCCGCGAGGGCTCGACCGTAACTGGCACGGCCATCTCACGCTTTTCCGCAGCAGTAGCGTCGCCGCCGTCAACATGGGCTGAAACATCGCAGCTGGTTTGGACCGTAGCAGGGATCAATAATGTCAACGGTTTACCTCCTCCTCCGCAGAACACAAACATGGAATTCCCCCTGATTACAGGAGTGTATACCGACTACAGCCACTACACGACAACCATGCTGGGTGCGTGGACGCGTCTGCATTTCGACTACCGGTCGACGTTGCACGAGACTATTGTTGAGGAAATCAACGCTGTGTATCCAGCTACTATTCATAGGACGGGCTATTCTGTTCTGCAGATCACGGCGGTGGGTGGCTCGATTGGCTATCCCGACACGACGTTTACGAATTCCGTGACGACGGAGATGGCGAGGGCGACGACTTTGGTGCAGGTTCCATACTAGGACTCCGGATGCCTTGTGAATAAAGAGATTTCCCGTTGGCAACTTGGTCTTATTCTCTAGGCAGATATCTTAGCTACCTGTTTTACCTCCGTACATAGGTAAGGTAGGTTCCATCAGTCAATACTTGGGCCATGTTCATGGGAGCACTTGAACCGAGAAAACAAGCATCATAAGTATTGAACGTCGCATGTCCTCTCTATCTTTTGCCCCACCTACCCGTAACCGCCCGTCCACCCACCACCATCCACCACTACCAACTGTACTCTCATATACCTAGGTATCCAACGCAGAGACTAGGTAAGGTAACTAACGCCGACTAGCCTCCATCACAGCCTTCACAATAGCGCCATTATTCCCACTAATCTTGGCAGTCTCCACCGCCAAATCTAGATTCTCATATTGCTCGCCTGTAATCTTATTCTGCACACGAAGGTTTTGAACAGCCCGTTGGACGATATCGTGATCTCCCTCGGTGGGCGATTCATTGTATACATTTTGGATTTCGGATTTCAATTCGGCGGTGAGGTCTTCACTGGGGATGGCGACGGCGATGGCGGCGATTATCGTGTCTAGTGCGGCGGCCATCGTATGTATGTATCTCTTGGGGTATGTCTTGTTGGTATGGCTTGTAGGTTGGTGAAAGTGAGCTGGGTAGGTAGGTAGGTAGGTAGGTAGGTAGGGGGGAAAGAGTTGGGTTGAGCTTGTAGAGGACCGAGGATATTTAAAGTGAGCATCTTGTCGACATATCCCTGCTTGCGGATTAAGAAACATCATTCAGCCCAGCCACGGCGATGCATGCTTCTATTTCAGGGAGCGATCGACAGCTACATGTCAGCCGTCTTTTAGTGTTCCTGAGGCATAAACGTGATTGGGACAGCGTGCGGGGTCATGAGACATGCAGGTGAGCTAGTTGTCACTCGCGGTAGTACTGCGTAAAACGCCCCAGACACACACCATCGCACCAGATGCCAAAGTGTTGAGGGTGCCATAATTGTTTTATGGCGACTCTGCATCTGACACTGCCAGGATTGATTAACGAATCCCAAATCCCTACCTTTCTTTCCTCTTCTGTGTACCACATGATGTGACACCTGTTCAGATGGGAATTTTGGACCCCATGCTCTTCAAAAAACCACACCGCTCCTCCAACAACTCATACCCAACCTGGCCGAGCTCGTTGGCTCCCACCACAAACTGTCGTCCGGACGAGAACTCTGGAACTCCAGACGCGCTAGCGTTGGTAAGCTTCAGTTTGTTTGGATCCCCCGTCATGAAAAACGACGCAATTGCTCCTGTGAAACCCAGATAATGTAGAGAGTCGGGTTTCTGCACTTGGCTGGGAAGGTACCACTGGCCATGAATCTTGTCAGCTTTTAGACCCAAATCTCACATTCAATTTTTAAAAGGGGGGACATAGGAAAACAGAGAAAGACTAACCCAGATCGTATCTGAAGCATGATTCGCCGGAGCCACGGTATATTCACCCATCCACGCCGTTCCCTTTTCCGGGGCTACATTTCCCACCGCCCAAAACGCCGGACACGCCAACACGCTATCTCTATAAATCAGTCCTGCGCGGGTGAATGTGTCGTTGTACCGCATTGTCTCAGTCTCCCCTGCACCAGGATAAAGCCGTTTTACGTTCTGGATGTCTTTCTCTGAAAAAGTAGGGAGGTATCCCCTTAGCCAGATGTCTAGGGATGCCTCACTACTGTTGAACCCCGGTGTTCCCGAGATGATGGTAGGCGCTGGTTCCCTCAGACCAGGCGGCATGAAATAGTCTCCCTCACGGGTGTTGTACATCCCAAGGACCGCCTGACCGTTGATATCGCCTCTCGTCACTTCGGAAAGCGGCTTAGGGAGAAAAGACCCGTCAATTACCGGCGCCCAGGTATATTGCGATGTTCCATACAGATGGCTTCCCACGACGACGGTATTCGCGGCTTGCAAAACAGAGAGAGGCGCCGTTTTGAGACACCGGAGAGAATCGATCCCCGTACAGCCGGTTAGGTTCACCATGCGGTCATACAGGTCCTGCGCTTCGGGTGCATTGTAGCGGTAGGTTTTTGGCCAATACGGACTGGAAAGGAGAGCGCGGTGGAATAGCGGTGGATTTTGCTTCCGACTAATAGTGTGGGCGAGGACAGACCCTGCCCCAGCAGATTGGCCCCAGATGCTGACCGCGTTGGGGTCCCCCCCGAAATGGACAATGTGTTTCTGCACCCATTTTAGTGCAGCCTCTTGGTCGAGCAGGCCGACATTCAAGTCCGATTCGGGATCAGCGGCGATTTCTCTTCCAGGGAGGAAGCCAAATACGTTGATGCGGTAATTGGGATGGACAAACAAAATGTCGGTTGAAGAAGACACGTTCAACACGGGATATCCAGATGGGGGCATAGCGAGGGATGCGCCTCCATAGACGAAACCGCCGCCGTAAAAGTTGACGACAACGGGTTTTAGGGGCTGCCCTGTGGTCCATGGCCGAGAGTAGAGCCCGAGGTAGAGGCAGTCTTCGGCGCCGGTCTAATTTATTTGTCATTAAAAATCATATCGGCTGCGGCCTTCATCTTGCAACTCACCTCACGCGAAGGACATGCCGAGAAAGGCTGCGTCGAGTTATACACGCCATCAGCTGGGAGAGAAGGCTGGGGTGCTCTGAATCGATTCGTGCCAACCGGCGGGGCGGCGAAGGGGATCTTCTGCCAGTATGAGATGTTGTATTCCTGGTTGTACGACCCTTGAAATGTCCCGTAGTCGAGGGATGCCGTGAGGGTGTGTGCTAGAACGCCTTGCGACGCCGCAAGGACCCACAAGAGGCTTTGCGAGACTTTGAGAAGTTTCATGGTAGTGATGGTCAGCGGAGTAAACAACTACCTCCCTGAAAAAAATCTGTTCCGGAGACTCGGGTTGTGCTAGCATCGGGTAATTATTAGCCACCAAGATATGGCCGATTAGCCTGAACGGGGGGTTCGCGACTTGGCTCAAACCTCCGTCAGGAATCACTGAACAGGTATGAGCGCCTTTGGTGAACTCCCATGGGGAGAACGACATCCAGCCTGTAACCCGTGTTTTGTGCGACGAATTTGGGCACACTTTTTCGTACCTCATCCACGTGGCATTGCTCACCTTAACTCAGGCTCGGCTCAGTCCCTGCTGAGGATGTTCTCAGGCTTTGCTCACCTTTACTCACCCTAATTACCATTTTCGGCAAGCTACGGCGCAGTCTACCGAATCACTTCAAAACTCTAGTCGAGGGGGCCCAGAACTGGTCTCATATAATGGACACACATAAACATATACATGGGCTGGAGACTCTGCAAGTAACTGGAGAATATGTCTACACGGCTTTGCCCTAGCGAATCTTGGATGAGTTATGAAACCACATGTTTGGCGCAGCGGACATGACAAAAGTGAGCCGAGAACTTGAAAGCCGCCTTATAGATGCCATCCAGACCGTCCTACAAGTCTCTCAGCGCCTGCCGCAGCAAAAAAATATTTCCGCCGCACAAAGCTATGGCTATTATGGCCACTGACAAACATGTTAATTTCAACAGCCACTTCTCTCCTTGCATTTTTTGTAACTAAAAACCGCGTCTGAGAGACGTACTTGGTGAAGGCGTTCTTTCTAAGGCGTTGCTGGCTCGTGTGCTACTTGGCCCGACTCCCCGGTGCCGAGGTCGCCGCTGACAAAGACGACCAAGACAGCCGCATATCTTTGAACCATCAGTCAACATGGCCTGGAACTAAGCATTGTGTTTTACTTACGCTGCGGTGGATGCAAAGACCTCTGATCTTTTTGCATTTGTCATCAAGCCCGTGCTGGCTGCGAACAGAAAAGTGAAGAGTCCGATGAGGCCGAGTTTCAGGTCATCCGTTTTGACCTTGTGCAGGACGAGGATTGCCCCAAAGAGCAAAATACCGGCGAGAATCGTGCTCAGATAGGCTATAAAGTTGGCAATCCTTTGGCCCGAAGCGTAGCCGACGAGGGGAACGCTTGACCCCCCAGTAGGTGATTTTTCCTGGGATTCGTTAGGTTTGGCCTGTCGCGATTAAAA
>Ga0247763_1001310_pt1 | contig 14312 bp, 9 predicted proteins | sample UWRJL141409B4_FD_179926 | JGI IMG/M metagenome (GOLD analysis project Ga0247763, IMG submission 179926) | Plant litter microbial communities from Arlington Agricultural Research Station in Wisconsin, United States - UWRJ-L141-409B-4 | ecosystem: Environmental > Terrestrial > Plant litter >...
ACCGGCGGCGCCGTCGGCGGGCGCATCGCGAGCGGTGCGACGGCGGGCGGCCGCGAGCGATGATCGACGGGCGGGCGGCTTCTTGCTGGCATCGCCTGCGGAGGCCGCCGTCACGCTCGGGTTCGCGGAGTCCGGCGCCGGCGCGCTGAGCACGTCGGCGACGGGCGGGGCCGCAGCGGGAGCTGGCGCGGCAACGGGTGCAGCGGGCGGCGCCGAAGGAGATGCGGCGGGCGGCGCGGCAGCGGGCGGGCTGTCTGCAGGCGGAGCGGGCGGCGCGGCAGCGGGCGCCTGAGCGTGGAGCGCCGGACTCAACGTCGCGATCAGCGCGGCGGAGGAGATTCGAAGGAGGTGGCGTCGCATCATCGTTCTCGCAGCAGGAGGCCAGGGAAGAAGCGGCTGTCGGCGGTGTCGGGGTTGGTGGCGTCGAGCACGGTCGCTCCGCGCCCGCCGCCTTCGTGCAGCGCAACGAGCACGCGCCCATCGCCGCTCTCGGTCTCGATGTCGAAGAGCTGCCGGATGCCGCGCTCGATCTCGAGGCTGGTGGGCTCCAGGGTCTCCAGATCGACCTTGGCGAGCAGCGGGCTGCCCGCCGCGAAGGCCCACGCGCGCAGGCCGTCGGGGGCGACGCGCAGCGACAGGTTGCGACCGCTCGCGAACATGGGGAAGCTCTGCCGGCTGCGCAGGTCGAGCACGTAGAAACGGTTGTCCGGCGACTGCAGCAGCTTGCGATGGCCGAGCGCGGTGCCGGGCACGTCGAAGAGCTGGTTGACGTTGGTCTCCAGGTTCACCGTGTCGACGCTGCGGAAAGCCTGATTGCTGGTGCGCCCGAGCGACCAGAAGCCGACCATGCTGGTGGTCGGGCTCCAGAGCAGCGCCACGTCTCCGGGCTGGTCGGCGAGCGCCCCTTCCGTCACGCGCCGGAACTGATCGAAGCGCGCCGGCAGCGCCACGTGCTCGACGCCGGTGGTCCGCGGGTGCACCAGGTTCGCCTCGTTGCGCGCCGGGACGACCGCCGCGAGCCGCCGCCCGCCGTCGGTGGTGACGAAGTCGAACGCAGCGGGCGGCCCTCCGACGTCGACCAGGTTGGGAGTGAGCCGGAACGCGAGCGAGGCGTCTTCCGATGGGATAAAGTTGATGAGCACCAGGTTGGGGTCGTTCTCGAGGCGCACCGCGAGCTGTGCGTCTTCGACGACGTCGGGCTCGCCCGGGTGCACGACGACCTGCAGCGGGCGGCCGTCGGCGCCCGTGGGTGTGCGAGGCAGAGGCACGGTGATCTCCGGTCGCTCGGGGTCCCCGAGATCGACCAGGGTGATGTCCTTGCGGCTCTCGACGATCAGGAAACGGCGCTCGGCGCCCCCCGGCACGTCGAGCGGGGCGGTGAACTGGAAGCGCTCGGGCGCGGCGCCGAAGCTGCGGATGGTCTTCGTGATCGGCTCGAAATCGGGGTCGGCCAGGTCGACCAGCACGAGCTGGTTCGGGTTGCTCACGAAGTTGTCGCCAGCGCCGGAGAGCACCACCCAGCGCCCCGCCGGATCGAGCGTGAGGGTGGAGAAAGCGTCGGGCAGCGGATAGCGCGCCGCGACGCTGGGCGCAGCGCCGGCGCTGGCGTCGATCAGCGTGAGGCTCGGCAGCTCGTCGTCGGCGTTGCGCCGCGGCCGCTCGCCGGTCGAAAGCACCAGGAGCCGGTCGCCGTCGACGCTCGGCAGCATGGCGATGCGGTTCTCGCCGACCGCCAGCGGCGTGATCGTGAGCTCCTCGGGCGAGCCGCTGGTGATCAGCACCACCCGGTTCTGCTCGCCATCGCCGATCGCGACGGCTCGCTTCAGCCCGACGGCGTCGCTGGCCTCGAACGCGGCGTCGAGATCTGCGTCACGGCCGCCGCAGCCGGCGACCAGGGCGAGCGCCACGAGCCCGATGCTGCTCCTCGAGGCGCGGCCCCTCTGCGCGCTGTCGTGTCGATCGCGACTCATTCATTCACCACTTTCGCTGACAATTCAAAGCCCGTGATCTCGCGGTTCTGGCCGTCGCTCAGGTCGATGAAGGTGATGCGCCCCTCGGGGTGCTCCTGAGCGACGAAGCCCTTCTGCGCCGCGGGCACCGTGCCGCTCGAGAGCGGGCGGCTCGACAGCGCGCCGAAGTCGACCTGCAGGCTCGGCATGCGCACGAAGTAGGCGCCGAACACCTGCGTGTCGGGGTCGCTGACGGTGACGATCGCCCGCTCGGAGCTCTGCGCGTCGAGCGCCACGAACTCGGCGCGCGCGTCGGCGGCCACGAGCTTCGGCGCGCGCACCGTGTCGAGCGCCAGCACGCTGAAGGCGCCCTTCTTGATGCTGCCCTCCGGCACATCCTGCAGCGCGATGGCGTGGCTCGAGTCGGCGCTCACGAACACCGCGCGCACGGGGGCGAACAGGTCGACGCTGCGGTAGCTCAGGTCGGGCCCGACCAGCGTCACCTGGCCGGAGCCGAGCGCGTTGCTAAACAACACAGCGCGCGTGCCGTCGGGCGACAGCGCCACGCTGCCCACGCCGCCGTTCGGTATCAGTAACGATCGGCGCTCCGCCGCCTCGGTGAGGCCAGCAGGCACCGGGAAGAAGACCGCCTCCGACACCCGGATGGGCTCGGGCCCACCTGCGTTGTCAGCCCCGCCCGCGTCGAGCCCGGCGTCGGGCTGCGGCAGCGGACCGGCATCGGGAGGTGGAGCGATCGGGCGCGAGCGGATCACGGCCACGGCACGGGTGCCGTCGGCGCTGAGATCGAGATCGGTGATGTTGCCGCCGAGATCGACCTCACGCGTCTGCCCGCCGGTCAGATCGATGTCGTAGAGGATCGAAGCGCCTTCGATGCGGGCAAGGGCGCGCGCGCCGTCGGCCGTGATCGACACGTCGGGCTGCACGCCGCGTGCGCTCGGAAGCGCCACCAGCCGGCTGAGGCGGACGGCGCCGGGGGTGAGCTCGACGATGCTGATGCCGTCTTCGGTGACGCCGAACGCGCGCGCGCTCTGCGCGTCGAAAGAGAACGCGCTCGGCCGGTAACCGACCGTCAGGCGCGTGGCCGTCGGCGCGCCCGTGTCGCCGATCTCGAGCACGGTGATGTCCTGAAAGCCATCGGTCGGGTCGAGCCGCTCCGCATCGGAGCGATCGGTCCAGGCGATGGCGAAGCGCCGGTCAGGGCTGACGCTCCAGACATTGGCGCCTCGATGCAGCGGCACGTGAGACACCTCGATGGCGTCGCCCGACAGCTCGAGCAAGCTCGCGTCGTCGGCTCCGGCGTTGATCGCCAGGGCGCGGCGCGCGCCGCCCGGCGAGTCGAGGGCCGCCACGTACGTCGGACGATTGCCCGCTTGCACGGAGCGGATCTCGAAGGTCGTGGCGTCGATCACCGCCACCCGACCGCTCTCGGGGTTGGCGGCCCAGACGAAAGGGCCCGTCACGACGGGCGCGCGGAAGGTCGCCTCGCGCTCGACCTCCGGCGGTGGCTCCTCGTCGTCACCCGGGCCATTCAGGCCACCGCCACCGGGGTTCGGGGCATCGTCCAGATCGGAGCCGCTGACCGGCGAGGCGGGGCTTTCCTCGCTCGCCCCGAAGTTCGCGCTGCCGTCCATCGAGCCCATGTCGCAGGCGGCGAAGCAGGCGAGGCCCGCCAGCGCGGTCAGCGCCAGCGACACGCCGGCGGCCGGCGAGTGGCTGTGCCGCAGGGCAGGAGTGAGGTGTCTCATGGCGACTCTCCGTCGATGACCCGATCCGACAGCTCGAAGCCCGTCAACGTCTCGGCCTCGCCCGTCTCCAGGTCGATGAAGGTGATGCGCCCCTCGGGGTGTTGCTGCGCCACGAAGGCGACGCCGTTGTCAGCCAGCACCCCGGCCGCGATCGGAGGCGTGTTGAGCGGGACGAGATCGACCTGCAGGCTCGGCATGCGCACGACGTACGCGCCGTGAACGCCGCGCGCGTCGTCTCGCACGGTCACCAGCCCGCGCACGCCCGCCGCCGTGCTCGCGAGCGTGACCCGGAACGGTGGCGCGTCGGTGCCCTGGATCTTGGCGGGCAGCGAGTCGGCGACGGGGATCACGCTGAACGCGCCCTTGCGCTCGCTGCCGGGTTCGGGCTCGAGCAAGGCCACCGCGTGGCTGCCCTCGGGGCTCGCGAAGACCGCGTTGATCGGCGCCTTGAGCGACACCACGCGCTGGGCCCCCGGCGCCGAGGCCTGTGCGTCGGTGTCGAGGATCGCGAGCCGATCGCTGTCGCTGGCGTTGGTGAAGAACAGCGCCACGTCGCCCGTGTCAGGCAGCGCCGCGCTGCCGATCGTCTCGCCCGTGAAAGCGTGGACCACCATTGCGCCCGCGTCGTCGAGCGCTGCGGCGAGATCAAAGACGGCCACCTGCCCCGTGCTGCGCACCACGGCCACGGCGCGCTGGCTGTCGCCCGCGATGTCGACGTCGCTCACCACGCCGGGTAGATCGAGCACCTGGCTGCGGTTCGTCGCGAGCTCTATGATCTTCAGCTTCGGCGCCTCCCGGAACCGGACCAGCGCGAAACGACCGTCGCTCGTGAGCGCCACGTCGTCGAGCACTGGCTCGCCGAGCGCGCCCGCCAGCGCCTCCTCGGTGCTCACCAGGGTCACGTCGTCGAGAACTCGTGGCGTGTCGCCCAGCTCGATCACGCTGATGCCATCGCGCGTCACCGCGTAGGCTCGCGCCTCGTCGACGTCGATCATCACCTGCACCGGTCGGTAGCCGACGCTGAAGCGCGCGGGGCGCGGCGGCGCGGCGGCGAGATCGATCAGCGTGATGTCCTGGAGGCCCTCGGTCGGATCGAGCCGCCCGAGCAGCGCCGCGTCGGACCAGGCGATCGCCCAGCGGCCCGCGGCGCTCATCGCCCAGGACGTCGCGTTCCGATGGGTGGGAATGTCGAGCTGGCTGAGCGTGCCGTCGGCGGCCTGCTGGAACAGCGTCGCGTCGGAGCTGCCCGTGTTGAGCACGATCGCTCGGTTTGCGCCGTTCCCTCCGATGGCGGCCAGGTAGGTCGGTGACAGACCTGCGGGCAGCGTACTCACCTCGTGCGTCAGCGCGTCGACCAGCGCGACCCGTCCGCTGTCGGGGTTGGCGCTCCAGATGAAGCGCCCGCTGACCACCGGGGCCTGAAAGCTGCTCTCGATCTCGACCTCCGGCAGCGGACCCGGCGTGCCATCGCCGCCGACGGGCTGCTCGCCATCGCCGTTGCCGTCGCTGCTCTGCTCGCCCGGCGGCTCCGTCTCCGGCGCCGGCGGGAATTCGTCGCGGGAGCTCGCCACTTCGTCAGGCCTGCTCTCCGAGCAAGCGACGCAAACGGAGGCAGCCAGGGCGACCACGAGCGCCCCTCCCCAGCGACGACGCATGTGCATACAGCGCCCTCTGCAAGCGCCAGGCCTGCGCAGACCCTAGCGTCGCGGGCTCGGTTCGAGACGCAGGGCGGGCCCCAACCACCCGTTGACGGTAAAGTTACCGCGCCGGTGCTGTGCCAGCGTGTGCCAGCGCCTGACGCTCCTGTCGCGCGGTGCGCAGGAGTTGCACCCGTCGCGAGCATCGAGCGACGGCCTACCCGCCGTTGATGAAATCCACCGCCTCTTCCATCGAGCCCACGATGCGCATGGGAGAGCCGTCCGCGTTTGCGAGACGATCGGCTCGCACCCGGCCGAGCGGGGTCGTCACCACGACAGCCGTGCGCGCGAAACCCGCCTGAGTTTCCTTGCGGAAGCGCTCGAAGGCGGGGTCGAGCGCGGGGTGGACACGGATCGGCCCCTGGCGCATGTCGAGCACGACGCGGACACCGTTGCGGGCAGCGCGGGGCAGCGCCTTCGACAGCTCCGAGGTGCACAGGTCGATCTCGGCCGCGGCCTGGAAGGGGTGGCTCGTGCGTGTGAACAAGATGACCTGATACGCCTTGTGGAGTCGCAGGGAGTAGAACGCGTTCTGCAGCAATGGCGCGCCTCCCTCGAGTTGCTTGGCGGTGACTTTGCGGGCTTCCATGCCTGGGTAACGATCGCGCTCGCGCACGCTCGGCGAGCCAGTGCGCCCGACGGGTCGCTCGCGTTTGGGGGGGCGTGCTGGCGCGCTCGAGAGCGCCACCAGCGTCAACGGCACTCCGCAGCGGCGAGTTGCGGGAGGGTGGGCGGAGAACATCGGGCGACGCTCCCGAAGTGGGAGGCAGGCCGCGTTTTGATGACATTGCGGCGAGGCGCGGGGCCGTCGCCCTGAGGTCCAGCGGGCGCGTCGGCGAAGTCGAGCTGGCCGAGCGACATGAGCGGATGAATCCATGGCACCCAGCGTCATCCTCAGACGAGCGTCGAGGGGCAAACGCGCGGCCCGCGCGTTTCCGAGTTGGCCATCGAGCCGCGCTTCAGCGGAGCGCTCGCACGCCGCGGCGCGGGAACCGTCTGGTCGTCGCTGACCGCTGCCCCGGGGCGAGGTCTCGATCGACGCCGCCGCCTGCCTTTGGTACAGCCCGGCGAGCCGTGTCTGACGACGAACGAACGCATTTGCTCCTCGATGCGGTGCCTCTCGAGGAGGACGACTCGAGTGACCCGCGCGAGCAGCAGCCAGCGCCAGCGCGGCCCCCGGCCAACGAGAAGCGCGAGGCGCCGCGCCCGCCCGCCTATGATCCCGAACGCACGCACCTCATCCTCGATCCGCTCGAATCGGCGGACGACGACGATGAGCCCGAAGACGCCGCAGGCCACACGGCGCCGGCGTCGACCCTGCCGGCGCCCCCGAGCGAGCCTTCTCTCGCGAGCACCAGCTCGGCCCGGCGAGACAGCGCACCGCCCGCCGCCCCCGATGATCAGCCCACGCGCCTCTTCATCGATCCCGTGCACCTGAAGAGCCTGCGCGCAGCCGACGCGGACGACGATCAGAAGACGCATCTGTTCATGCCCCCGGCGCGGATGGGCGACGACGCCCCGGCGAGCGAACCGCCGCCGCAGAGCGCTTCGGCCGCGAGCCCCGCCGAAAGCAGGCGCTCGTCGCCTCCACCCCTCCCGCCCGAAAGCAGGCGCTCGTCGCCTCCGCCCCTCCCGCCCGAAGCCAAGCGCTCGCCGCCTCCTCCGAGCCCGCGCGAAAATCCCCGCCCACGCTCCGAGGCGCAGCGCGACGACCGAACCCGGCTGATGCTCGGCCCCATCGTGGTCAAAGACGAACCGATCTCGGTGGCGCCCTCGACGTCGACGCGCGGCACGCCGATCGCTCGCCAGCTCGTCCAGCTCGGGCTCTGGGTCGACGATTTCATGCATGATCGCTGGCCGCTCGCGCTCCTCGCCGCGGCCATCGTCTGCGGGCTGCTCTCGCCGTTCACCGACGAGCCGGGCGAGGTCGCCGGTTCTACTCCGAGCGTGCTGCCCGCGACCGCGCTGTTCGTCGGGCTGTTCGCCTTCGGGCTGGCGTGGGCGAGCAAGCTGCCGAGCGAGGCCGATGGCGGCAAGCTCGCAGCAGCGCTCGCGCGCGTCCAGGGCGCCACACGCTTGCTGCTCGACGATCTGCGAACGCTCGGCGGCGCGCCGCGCAACCTGAGGTTGTTCGCCATCGGACAAGCGCTCGCGCTGATCGGCCTCGGGGGGCTAGTCCTCTCGAGCGGCCTCGGGCTGGGGGCTGCGCTGCTCGGCTCGAGCGAACGCGCCACGGGCGTCGCGTTCTCGAGCGGCCTCTTGCTGTTGATCGGTGTCTCGGCGGCCCAATTTGCTCGGCGCGCCTCGGTGGTGGCGCCCGCACCCGACGAGCTCGGCGAGTCGTTGAGCGCGGCGCGCGGCCTGGCCGCTCTCGTCGATCTGTCGGAGCCCTTGCCGCCGTCGTTCATCGATGGCCACACGCCGCTGCATCGGATCCTGATCGCGCTGTCGCAGTGGCGCGCGGGGTCGTGGCCTGACGACGCCGGATACCTGGCGGCGCTCGAGCGCCACTTCCAGCGCCACCTTCCCGCATCCCAGGTCGAGCGCGAGAAGTGGCTCGGGCCATCACGCGGCGACGGCATCGCGTCCCTCGTCATCGACGACATCGTGCTGCTCGAGGTCGCGCGCGACTTCACGCCCTCCGCCGCGGCGCGCTCGCTCGCTCGGGTGAGCGAGCTCTTGCCGCGCTGGCCCGCCAAGCCGATCATCCTGGCCATCTTCGATGCGCCGCGCGAGACCGTATTTCAGAGTGCGGCGACCTCGTCGCTCGTCAACCTGCACGACGACTTCCCGCTGCTCACCGTGCGCATGCCCGAAAATCGGGGCTGAGCTTCAGCGCGCCGCGCCGGTGGCGCTGCTGTAGATCGGGGGGCAGCGGGGCTTGGTGCGGTCTGCCGGGCAGCTGAGGCCCTGGTAGAACTCGAGCGGGTGCGCCGGCGGCTCGACCCCCTCGGGCCACGGCAAGCCCGACACCCGCGCGAAGTAAGCGAGGGCCGCGTCGCGCCACCAGCGCGCCTCGTCGGCCTGGAGGCGCAGCGCGCCGGCGACCTGGTCGAAGCGGGCCGCGTCGATCCAGCCGCGGGTCGTGGCCCAGCTGGCACCCAGGCGGCGCGCCGCCTCGACGCCGGCGTCGTAGCGGAAGACGAGCTCGTTCCAGAGCGTTCGGCCCGAGCGCAGCGGCTCGTTCCAACCGACGCGATGGAAAAAGAGCAGCAGATTATCGGGGACGCCGGCGCGGCTCGCGTAGAGATCGCGTACGGGCGGGAAGTATTGCGCCACGGCGTTGCTGCCCGTGGCGGTGCGATCGAAGCCGATGCCCGTGGCGTCGGCGCGATGGTAGTAGACCGGGTTCCAGTCGGCGCGCCCCAGATCGCTCACCCAGGGACCCGGGCCGTAGTGGTGATGCGACGCCATGATGTGCGTCAGCCCGAGCGGCGTCATGTAGTCGACCAGCGCCTCGCGCGAGCTCATCAGAAGCTCGCTGACGGGCCTGACGACGGCGGGCTGATTCGAGAAGGTCTGCCGCACCCACTCGTCGGCGATCTGTGCGGAGGTGAGCTCGGAATCCCACGCGAGACGGCCGAACACGTACCAGTTGGCCGCGTTCAACAGCGAACCGGTCCAGTCGCGATCGGTGCCGATGTTGGCGACTCCCGCTATGGCGGTGAGGGCGTGGTCGTGCAGCGACCCGTCGATGACGCGCGCGACCGTCGAGCCCGGCCCCTCGGCGAAGGTGTCGGCGTCGAGCACCTCTTCGAAATACGGACCGAGGTAAGCCAGGTGCGTGTCTTGGCCGAGGTACTCCTTCGTGATCTGGAGCTCGAGCGCGATCGGCGTCTCCGGCATCGCGCCGAACAGCGGGTGAAACGGCTCACGCGGCTGAAAATCGAGCGGGCCGTTCTTCACCTGCACCAGCACGTTGTCGCGGAAGCTCGCGTCGAGCGGCTCGAACTCGTCGTAGGCCTGCCGGATGCGATCGGTGGGCACGCCGTCGCTGTAGACGAAGGCGCGCCACATCACGATCCCGCCGTGCGGGGCGACGGCATCGGCGAGCAGGTTGGCGCCGTCGGCGTGGGTGCGGTGATACTCTCGAGGGCCGGGCTGCCCCTCCGAGTTGGCCTTGACGACGAAGCCTCCGAAATCAGGGATGAGCGCGTAGATCTCGTCGGCCTTGGCGCTCCACCAGGCCTGCACTTCGGGGGCGAGCGGGTCTGCGGTACGGAGCCCCCCGATCTCGATCGGGGCGCTGAAACGCGCCGTGAGGTAGACGGCGATGCCGTACGGGCGAAACACATCGGCGAGCGCGCGCACGCGCTCGAGATAGGCGGGCATCAGCACCTGCGCGTTGGCGTTCACGTTGGTGAGCACGCTGCCGTTGATGCCGATGGAGGCGTTGGCCCGCGCATAATCCACGTAGCGCGCCTTGTCGCCGCCCGGCAGGGTCGCCCAGTCCCAGAGCGAGCTGCCGGCGTAGCCCCGCTCGACGCTGCGATCGAGGTTGTCCCAGTGGTCGAGCATGCGGCGCGCGATGCGGGGGGCGGCGTCCAGCTCGAGCTCCGCGAGCGGCGCGTGGCGCGCGAAATGGCGCAGCAGCGCGAATGCCCCGTAGAGCACGCCGCGATCGGTGTTGCCGGCCACGGCGATGACGCGGCGACCACCGAGCGCGATGGCGTGCACGGCGAAGGCCTCGTCACCGCGCAGCGCGAGCGAGTCGGCGAACGGTTGCGCGGCGAGCTCGGGCGACGCGGCGAGCGTGCCGATGACGATGCTGCCGTCGATCTCGGGCGCGGCGGCTCGGGTCGGGGCAACGCCGAGCAGCCCCGTGAGGCCGCGCTCGAGCTCGGCGCGCGCGGCCTCGAGCGTCGGCGAGCGGCCGATCACGACCAGCGCGGCGCTCGCTGCGCGATACTCGGTGAGGCGCGCCTCGTTCGTGACGCGCGGATACCGCAGCCAGAGATCGTAACCGTCCTCGTCGGCGGGGGGCGTCGCTGGGATGTCACCGTCGCCGGGGCTATTCGGGCGCGGCTCTCTCGCCCCGTTCGACCCGGCTTCTGCGCTCGGGGTCCCGCCGTTCGAGCATGCGCCGCCGAGCGCGACCACCAGCCCGAGCGACCAGGAAAAGCGACGTGTGATTGGCTCGCCCATGCTGATTTCCACGCCTGAATCTAGCGCACTCCATTCCGGAGCCGCTGCGACGATCGACACGAACGGCGTCGCGCCGCGGAATTGCCGGCAGAATTACCGGAGACGGTTCCACGAGCGACAGAGCTTTCAGCATCGAGCGCAACTCGACGCGCGGCGTCGCCCGAGGGCATGGCGGGCGTCGCGCGACGCCGCGCACTGCCTGGCCATTCCTTGCATCACTCGCGACGCGAGCTATAGGTTCTGGCCCACGGGGATTCGAGAGGGAGGGCGAATATGCGTTTTGATATGAGGGTGAGAACATTCGGTCTGGTTTGCTCCGCGCTGGGGCTGCAGGCGGTCATCGGCTGCTCGGGAGGCGCCGATAGGAGCGCCATCGATGCCGCCGATGGCGTGCAGCGCGCCGGCGTGCTGCAGATCCCGCTGACGGCCACGGCAACTTCGGGCACGCTGTACCGTCTGAGCAATGCGGTGTTCGAGATCACGAACCCGTTCGTGTCGCCGCCGGTCTTCCTGGAGGTACCCGCCGATGAAGACACGCTCACGGTCGAGCTGCCGCCGAGCGTGTTCGACTTCGACTACAGCGTGTTCCTCCGCGACGGGTGGGAGCTGCGCGAGGTCGCGGCCGACGGCTCCGAGCGCGCCGTCAGCGCAACGCTCACGAGCTTCAACCCCACGAGCTTCACCATTCGCGCGCAGCGCACCACGCCCATCACCTATCAGTTCCGGGCTAACTCCACGGTGGTCACCACCGGAGATGGCGCCGTGTCGATCAGCGTCAGCGTCGACGACAGTTTGATTGACGATTTCGAGGACGGTGACGGCGCCGTGCTCGCGATCGGCGGGCGCAACGGGGCCTGGTTCACCTTCAACGATGGCACCGGCGTGCAGACGCCGGCGCCGGACACCGAGCTGCTCCCCGAGGTGCTCGACGCGAGCGCCAACTTCGTGCTTCACACCGCGGGCGAGGGCTTCTCGTCGCTGGCACCACAGCCCGATGGCAGCATCCCGTTCGGGGCGGGCGTCGGCGCGGTCCTCTCCGTCGATTCCACCGGGTTCGAGCTCCCCTACGACGCCTCGGGCTATGCGGGCATCGGCTTCGACTTCTCGATATCGTTTCCGTCGTCCACGCCCGTGCAGCTCGCGTTTCTCGTGGGCACGAGCGCGACCACGCCCGTCGAGCTGGGCGGCACGTGCACGGACGCCTGCTTCGACGATTTCGGGTTCGTCGGCACTGTCCCGTTCAGCCCGTTCTCGTTCTCGGGTGTCTTGCCCTTCGAAGCGCTGACGCAGGGTGGCTTCGGCACCCCGGCCACGTTTGATCCGGCGACGATCCTCTCGGTCAAGTGGATCATCGCGTTCCCCGATTTTGGCCAATCTGCCGCCGCTAACCGCTTCGACTTCCAGCTCGACAACGTGTCCTTCGCGACCGACGAGCGGCTGGGCTCGTTCCTGGCAGCGCCGCTCCCGCCGACGCTCTCCCCACCGACGGAGCTTCCCCCCTCCCCGATCCCGCTGCCAGCTCCGGGGGTGGTGTCCGGGGCTCGCGCGAGCAGCAGCGTCTGGCCCTGATCCGAGCCGCGAACGCGAGGCGGGGCGACCACCCGCGCCTCGCGGCGCCGCTCAGTGCTCGTACCCCGTTCGCGGGTGCTCGCCCGAGCCCTTGCGCACCAAGAGCATTTGCCGCAGCCAGGTCTCCGCGTCGCCCATCGCGCGAAATGGGCGGATCGGGTACGTGGGCCCCGCCATCCAGTTGATGGCGGTGAAGATGCCCCGCTGCACCGGCGACGACATCACGATCCCCATCGCAGCCAGGCGATATGGATAGCGGGCGTGCGAGGCGCGCATGTGCAGCGCGATCTCCTGGCGCTCGCGCGGCGTGTGAATGGGCGCATCGCGCGCGTCGATGGCGAGCACGAAGCGATCCCCGCGCAGAAAGAGGTCGTCGACCGCCTTCAAGTAGGCCGAAAATTCCGCTTCGCTCATCGCGAGCCGTGAGAGCCGGATGCGGAACACTGGCCATTCGCTGTCGTCGTAGCTCGGCGCCGCCATATAGCCCTTTCCGGCCGCGATCTCGGCGATTCGGGCGCAGCTTGTCAATGTGGCTTCTGCTTCTCTGCAAAATTCCCGCGAGGTGTCGTCCCGTGAGAAACCGTGCCGCTCGACTGGCCGCTGTGTCGTCGAATGCTAGCGTGGCGCATGCTCGGAACTCGAAAAGACCTCAGAACTGGCGGCAACGGCGTGAACCCGGTGGCGCCACGTGGATTCGAGGGCCTGCGCATCCGGCTGCTGGCAGCGATCGCCGCAGGGGCTGGCCTGGTGCACGGCTGCGGCGGGCGGGCCCAGGACGTGGCCGACGAAGACGTCGAGCTCGGGCCGACCCAGTCCCGCGCGCCAGAGCGAGGCTCGAGCTCGGACAGCGGCCGCGCCCGGCCAACGCCCAGCGGCGATGTGCCCCGCCCTTCGATGCCGGCGTCACAGCCGAGCCGTTCGGAGCCGCCGCGTCGAGACGGAGAGATCTGCTACTCGCCCTCCTCCATCGCCGACGTGTCGGGCATCGGCAATCTGCTCGAGTTCCTGCCCGCCGACGCCTTCGACGATAACGGCTGCCTGGCGAGCAATTACTCGAGCTGGCTCGACGGCGGCGCCTGCAACTACGACCCACGGCCGGCCGTCGTGCGCGGCGATCGCTGCTGTCATCTGCTCGACAGCGCGATTCCCGCCTGCGGGCGCCCGTTCGTGGTGCAAGACAGCCCACGCACCGCCCCGGTACGCGCCGGCGGGGGCTGGGTCGGCACGTCGCAAGCTCGCGCCGCACGTCCCCTGCCCGCCGAGCTGTCGCGTGAGATCGGCCTCGAGTGGCTCGCCGACGCTCGGCTCGAGCACGCCTCGATCGCCGCGTTCGCGTCGTTCTCGCTGTCGCTGCTCGCGGTGGGCGCCCCCGCCGAGCTGCTCGCAGAGAGCCAGCGCGCCGGGCTCGACGAGGTCGAGCACGCGCGAGCGGCGTTCGCCCTCGCCAGCCGCTTCATCGGTGAAGCGCTCGAGCCCGGCCCGCTCTCGCTCTCCGGTGTGCAGATCGAGACCGAGCTCGAGCCGCTGGCGCTGCGCGCCTGGCTGGATGGCTGCGTGGAAGAGACGATGGCCGCCCTGATCGCGGCCGCCCAGCTCGATGCCGCGAGCGACGAGGCCGTCTGCGCGGCGCTCACCCGCATCGCCGCCGACGAGGCCCGCCACGCCGAGCTCGCGTGGTCGTTCGTGGCGTGGGCGCTCGCGACCGGGAGCCCGGAGCTGAGGAAGAGCCTGATCGCGGCGCGCGACCGCCTGGAGGCGAACGGCATCGACACCTCCGACGTCACGATGCACGCCGATGTCGTCGCATCGGCGGAGCGCCATGCTCACGGGCGACTGAGCGCCGCCGAGATCCGCCTCCTGCGCGACAGCGCCTGGCGCCACGTGATTCGCCCCGCGCTCGACACGCTGCTCGCCACCAGCGGCGAGCCGCGGCTCCAGCCCTCGCGCCCGCCAGCCTCGGCGTGACGAGCCGGGCGCGCTCGTCACAGATCGTCGATCGGCGGCGTCGAGTGCAGCCAGTTCAGCTCACTGTCGAGCATGAACTGAGCCCCCCAGCCGATCGGATCGATCTCCCAGCCCCGAAACCCGCGGATCAGCGCGGCGAAGCGCTCGACCTGCTCGGCGTCGGGGGCGACCGCGAGCGCCTCGATCTGCTCGATCAGCCCCGCCGGCTTCTCGGTGGCGCC
>Ga0247763_1001311_pt1 | contig 14305 bp, 9 predicted proteins | sample UWRJL141409B4_FD_179926 | JGI IMG/M metagenome (GOLD analysis project Ga0247763, IMG submission 179926) | Plant litter microbial communities from Arlington Agricultural Research Station in Wisconsin, United States - UWRJ-L141-409B-4 | ecosystem: Environmental > Terrestrial > Plant litter >...
TTACCTCCCCGTTCGGCCGACTATTCCCACAAACTGCCCAGGAGTTATTTCCAAGGACACATCTCTCAGCACGTCCTCATCATCAACTCCATACGCTGCGGATACCCTCTCCACTTTAACTTCCCCCTTGACCGGCCACCCCTCAGGCACCTTCCCAGACTGACCCCCATCTTGCTCCTCGTCCTCCGGCACAATTTCAGTAGTATACTCCCTAATCCGCGCAATAGCACCTAAGCTCGTCTCCAAATCCGTATAGTAAAACACAAACTGTCCCAATGCCTGTCCAAACCCAATGACACTAACCATCGCCACACCCACCGCGCCTGGCCCACTACTTCCCGAACCGATGAGTTGGGTTGCCAGTGCCACAAGCAGCACCGCTAGCCCCGCCACCATCAGATCTAGTACGAGATTGAGCCACCGCTGGATGCAATACAGGCTATACACTGGGCGCTGTGAAGCGTCGAGTCTCTGGCAAAAGTCAGCTTCAAAGGCATCAGACCAGCCAAAGGCTCGAATGGTAGGTAAGCCCTCGATAGTTTCGTTCAAGGCCGTGTACAGCGGGGACTTGCTCTCGAGATCGAGGAAGCGGAGCTGTCGCGAGGTGGAGAGATAGACGCGTTGGATGAGATAAACGATGGCAATTAAAACGGGGAGGGCCAGGGCGAGATACCCGGAGCCGGTGGCGATGAGGATGAATTGCACTAGGATGACGATGGCAGCTATTCCATCCCATGTCAATTAGGATGGGCATCTGGCCGGGATGTTGAGCGGAGCGGGGTGGACAAACCGGTGACGGTATTCATGGTTGAGATGGGGAGGTAGGCCGTGGCGTAGTTCATGTCTTGGCTGAATCTATGTCGACTGGTTAGAGTGTCAGGCGATATGCATGTGTTCAGGTACCCACCGATTCAATATCACTCCGGCATCGACCGAGGTAAAAAAGGCCAGCGGGGCTCCCATCACGGCTGTGAGCAGCTGCTTGTGGAGATTGCTCCCAGAGATAGGAAGAATGATAATCATCATCCACCTGCCAGTTGGTTAGTACCATAGTGCCATACACGACGCTGCTCACAACGAATACTCACCAAAATGAAGCCAAACTCAAAACCGCCGCAGCAACAGCTAGTAAGAAATACACACCAATAAATAGCGGCCTGTCGATGTCTGTGGTATCGGTAAACCACTGAACCCATATCACTGTCCTGTGTTAGCTTTGGTAACAATAAATGTCATAGCTGGTTGCAAAGACTCACCGGAAAATCTTGAGCAAAACACAAACAACATGGCAATGACCAGAAACAACACAGCCCGCATGTAGCCCATGGAACGCAAATATGTCGAGTACGACTTAATGTCACCCGTTCTCCGGGCCTTTTCCTTCTCAACTGCAAGCGCCTGTGGTGAAGCGGGCTTTGGCTTTGGACCTCGCTTCCCCGGAGCAGTCTCCGCTGGCAGTTTTGTTTTTTTCTCGGGCGACAGGATAGCTTCGATGCGGTCCTCGGGCTGGCTTTTTGTAACCTCATCGATCGAGTCGTAAAAAGTCATACTGCCGGCTGCATCAAGCACGAAAATTCTGTCGGCGGCGTGTAGGTGGTGAACCGAACTCGTCACCATAATGACAGTGGTGTTGTTCTTCCGTAAAATCCCACTTTCGGAGAGAAGAGAATCGAAGACGGCCTTTTCTGTGTTGATGTCGAGGGCGTTCATGGCATCGTCTAATACTACGATGGGCTTTTGGGCATATACCGCTCTCGCCAGGGCCTGGAATTGCTTTGGTCAGCTCTTCAATGAACTCGCGCTAGCGAGGCAATGACTCACCACTCGCTGCTTTTGTCCCCCACTCAGAGTGATCCCTCCGGTTCCAATAAGTGTTTCATCCCCGTTAGACAGGCCTGCCACATCCTCATCCAGGGCACACGCCTTCTTGACAATGCTGTACCAAGCTCTGTCCCAGGCCGACTGGCCTATGATATTCTCCCTTAGCGTTGCGTTTACCAGCCAGGGGCTCTGCTGGCAATACGCAAGCTCAAAAAACCCCAACCTCGCTTGACCGCGGACCGGGACCATGTCTCCCACAATCCCTCGCAGCAAAGTCGTCTTTCCACAACCAGCCGGCCCGATGATCATGATGAGATTGCCAATGCCAACACTCAGATTTACGTGGCTGACAATCTCGGGTGAATCCACCTTGTACCGTAACGTCACATCTACCAGTTCCACCGCCGGACCACGCAGGTGCGGTCTTCTCTCCCCTTCCACTCTTTCTTCTTCCTCGCCACTACTATATTTGTTACTACTACTTGAAGACCCTCTTAATCGCGCTGTTAGTCTCCCCGCTTCACCCTCAGCTCCCTGACGCTGCCCTGTATCCCCTTTATGTTCTCGCTCACAATCTAGAAGTAAATACCCCTGAATCCTCTCCAAACACGCTAGTGCTGCCGTGAACTGCGGTAGGGCCGCTAACACCACCCCCAACGGCGCCGTGAGTAGTTCCAGTAGCGCCAACGTCGTAAATGCTCTCGCCACACTTAGTTGATTCCCTTCGGTAACAAACTGTGTTGATGAGAATACAATCAAGCTAAAAGTGAAAGGCGCCGAGAGCAGTTTGGGCAGGGCGCCAAAGAGGTTCATGAAGGCGACAAACCATCGGAAATGCGCGGAGCGGTCGAGTTCATGTTCGCGAGCGTTTTGGATAGCATATTTGACCTCCGGCGTGGCACCTGTCATTTTGATACTCCGAATGTTGGACAGGATGGAAGAGGTCAGGGATATCCGGTCCTGCGTCGCCTGGGTCCATTGTTTGAGACGGGCGGGTATGAGGTGCGCGATGCGCGTGTTGCCGGCGGTGGAAATTGCGGCGAGGATTAACGGCGCAATGCACGCCCATCCGATTTGGCGTTGTAAGAGGTAGATGGCGATGGCGACTTCGATGGTTCCCGCCCAGATTTGGTAGGCTTTTTCAGCGGTGAGGGCAATGCGGTCGACGTCGGCGGACATGAGGGTTAGGGCGGCGGAGCCTTTGGTGGAGCTGGTCGAAGTGAGGTGGAGGGTTTTGTGATAGATGATGCTGACGAGGGAGCCACGGATCTTGGCGATGGCTCGGTAGAGCTTGTGGTTGTATTGTCCGTAGGATATCTTCAAATCAAGGCATGTCAGCTTCTTATCAAGAGGTCAACTCCCGCCGCGCAACTCATGAGTGCCAAGGGTGGCAGAACATACCGCTATCCCGAGGTACACCAGACCTGCTGCCCCAATAAGACCATACCCGTGGTTTCTGTTTCTCCCCGTGGCTGGTGTCTGGACGTAATTGATGGCCGCTGTAATGAGAAAAGGCTGAGAATAGGAGAAGCCAATAAAAGCCAGTCGCGCTGGCATTGGGGCGAGAAGCGGATATTTCATGGCCGAGCAGACGGCGAGCGCTAGTGTCCACCGGCTTTTCTGCGGTGCTGCTGACTGTGAGTTATCCCAAGCATGCTTCATCCGTATTCGCAAGTCAGCCGAAGCGAACTCATCCTCGAGTGTGTCGAGGTCGTCCAAGTCTAGGTTGTTCCGGTAGCCTCTGGAGAAGAGGGGTCTCAGCCACCAGAACAAAATGCGGTTATATATCCCACTCGCCGCTTCTTTGCTGATTTTTTGTCCGTTGGAGTTGGCTGGCATCTTGGGCTGAGACTCGAGTAGAAGCATCACCCCTTTTGTTGTCATGCCAACCGAGGAGACGACACTGATGGACAGCCCATCTTGCCTTAGCCAAAGTGTTCGAACAATGGCAGCGTCTAGAATTAGCGTAAAGCCTAGGAACACTCCGATGATGGTGGAGGGGCGGAAGGTTCTAGTGTGTTCATAGTAGGATAGTGGTACAGTTGCCAAGGCCGAAGCAAGCGACAGCGCTGTCGATGGGATCGATGCCTTGGTTCGGATAGCAGGCGCTAGACACCACAGTACCAGACAGACCAACTGCAAAGCTGTGTAGCTGCAAGCAAATGTCTGTGAGGAATACGTTGTCAGCGCCGACCATCCGGGGAGGGGGCGTTCCAATGCTACTAACCAGCTTCCCCAGACAAAACCTGTCGAGGCGCATTGCGGCCTCACGGCGACGCAGTTGGGCGAGTCGAATTGTACATAATAGCAAATAAAAAACACAAGGCACACTAGACAAAAAGATTTGTTCAAAAAGAAGGGTAAAGTCGAAGCCACCGCGACATTCCGGCGCGATCAACGGGCCGAATGTGTCGTCGACGGCGAGGCACCGGGCATCTGAAGGCATACTGGACAAGAAATTTTTTAGAGAATCGCCTACTTGCCCCGCTTACGATCCCAGCAACCAGCTGACCGATTCAGGAAAGAAAGGAAGAAGAAGAAGAAGGACCGTCGTTCCTGCTTTCAAAGTTCATTGCGCGTCGCACGACTCGCCTGCTCATCATTCTGACGAGAATTGCATGAGATAAAAAAGGAAAAAAAAAATCCGTGGTGATGCGGAGTTCGCCCAAACCCTCCTTATCTGTTGCAACAATAAAAACCTAGCACCAACGAACCGTCTGGCGGTATTTCCGGAGGGTAGCACAGAAAAGAAGACATTGCAGACTGGATGTTGCAACCGCGTCATTGCGGTATGATCTACTCGTACCCCTGTGCCGCAGAAACCCCCATGCTCCACTTGCGCGGGGAATGCCACCTGCCGCGCGTGGCAGTCGTTTTTTTCCTGTTTGTTGCTTCATGTTTATACCACGTTTGGGGATTTGCAACTTGGCAGCAGTTGTGGCTGCCCCTTGGCATTCAGGCAAAACGAAAAGCGCATCACATTCTCGGGAGAACCTGAGTGTTGGGACCTATTCTCATCTTTTACCCCTTGATGTTTTCTGCACTAAAAGCAGTACTGGAGAGAGACGGCGATATGATATGGGAGCTCCTATCTATTTGCCATTTGCGAGGTGGCAGGGAAACATTTGAAGTCCTAAATTCCGATTTAGGACCTTACAATCTTTCTCATGAACGCCTCGACGTCTTCCTCCGTCAAGCTACCTTAAACTTAGGTCCAGGGGTCAACACCTAAAAATCAATAAGTCAAAAGGTCCTTAGCCCGAGCATTACTACGGCAAAACTGCTCTAGAGTGAAGTTTTTTAAGCATGCGGAAATTGCGACAAAACGTCTCGCTGGACGTGCTGACAAGCATCACACAAACCCATTTCACTCCTTTTTAACTTCTATCTCCATAACTAGGAACTTAAATGCCCAGGATTAATTGCCGAGAACTTACTGACCCATAATACCGAGGGCAACTTGGACACTATATAACCTCTTGTGCCTCCATCGGATGCAAATCAGTACCGCGAAAAAAAGAAAAAAAAAAGTTGTCTTCTGCGCTCGCTCAACTTGCAAACAGCGTTAGGGCAGACTCTAATGTTGTATTCTGTAATATCCCCGGGCTCAAAACGGCGTGGTCTGAATGGAACTATGCGATGCCGAGGAAAAGAAAATCCTTAGGCCCTGTACCAGCGTAGCGCTCTTCTTATATCTGGCATTGAAAATGGCATCTATGGACATTCGATGGCTTGCCTATTCCAATGTTGACAACTGACTAACACTTGTAGGTATCTACCTAGGTTTCTGCGGAATTTGCTCCCGTCCCTCCCGTCCCCCCACCCTCCCTATGTGTGGCTCAATTACCATCAAACCTAAAGCCGGGGAACCTCAGCTCAAGCTGGATTCAACTCAACACCCGGAACATGCTTGAATACGTAATCAGGGCAGTGGCTGTCAACCGCCCAAAGATTTTTGGCAGTAGAACACCTAGGGGCCTGCCACGAGAGTGGCGGCGATGTTAAATCGGCCTTTCCAAAGATGGGGGCATTGATCTGCAGGCTCGACCCGCCTGCGTGGTTGCCCACCACCCTTGAATTCACGCGGCAGCGGCGACTGGCTTCTCCGCCGATGGCGGCGTTGACCTGGAAGTCGTCGGCCGTGCTGTTGGCCGTGTGAACAGGAATGTGGTCACCTGGCAGCTGGTCCTCTAGATTCTTGAAGGCGTCGTTGACCTGGTCCACGGCGTGGTCGAGCTGGTCCAGTTGGTCTAACTGGTTGAGCATTTTGAGTGACAGGGTCGTCACCGTGGTTGTGGCGGCGACGGAGGTGCGCGATTCGACGGGCCCCGCGGCCAACTCTTCCTTGTCGTATGACACGCTTGGCATATTGGACGCCAGGCCTGCCGTGTGTAGCGTCGCAGCGCGGATCTCGCTGCCCTGGCTCACGACCTTGTACGATGACAAGGCGGATGACGAGCCGCCGCCTCGCTTCGTTGCCGAACGCGAACTCCTCCGGAACAGGAAGAACATTATTGTGAGGATGGGCTTTCGATTTTTGTGCAAAGAAAACCGGAAAACTTGGAAACTCTAGGCCGTAGGGTTATGACCTTGTCGGATGACTGTTGATCCGTGGAAAAGAGCAATCCTTTTTAGTCTGTGTTGCGTTTTTATAAGTACCTACCTACCAACACATTCAATACACCCGGACTCATCATCCAAACACCGGCAGCACCCGCCCAGCATCAAATTTGTCTTGAGGCTCATTGATACCCGAAACCCCATCTCAGCGCAACATGGAGCCTATCACAACGATACACGTCGTTAGCTTCGACAGCGGAACTTGAGCTGATAGAAATCGATAGGGGCGAGTTTCCGAGAACCGTTGAGGCCCGAGACGCCGAAAACCGTGGGGAACAAGTAACACTGGGCATGAATGATTCACGGCAGGCAGTGGCTGGACAATAACACGGCGGGATGCCCAGAGCTGGTTTCGAGTTCATATCGGAAGCGTCGCGGAGTGTTGGCTTGTCTCCCATAAGGCTGGAAATTCATTTGTGGAATGCCGATGGAGAGGACGAGTACTTAGCGACAGCAGCGTTCACATCGTGCCTGGCTCAACCTGCCCACATTCAACAAGACCGCGTCGGGTTTTATTGCATAATATGTGTCACACTGCCCCCCCACAATGGGAGCCAGCCCTGCCAACATGGCCTTTACACAACTGCGTAAAACTGCGACGTGGCACGGCAGACGGCACGCACCGGTGGCATGCGAGCCAATGGGCTCCTTGAGGGCAAAGAAACTCCAGCCACAAAACAACCCCGGCTCTCCCGCATCTTCTAGCCTCAGCGCCTCACAACTTGAGGGGGGGTAGAAGGGCGATGCGCTGCATGTGCCAGACCTCCGCGAATGGGCTCTGCTAGGTCACATCAGTCACCACGACGTGGCGGCGATCGCAAACTCAACATGTTTCTAGAACGCCATGTTCCCATCAGATACATATATCGTTAGATCTCTCTAGTGTTCAGCTGACCACAATACCTATTTGGCTGCATATGTGATCCCTCTCCGGCTCTTTATGGTGTGCGTGCCTCCAGTCTTGCGGCAAAAGCTCTGGAATGTTTTTGCTAATATTTGCAACAGGTAGGCTGAGACTTTTGCAACCGCAGCAAGTGGCTGCGGCGACCCTTGAACAGTACATTCAGCTGTGGGGGTGCGGAGTACTGTCCTAGGCGCGGACTCTCACATAAACAAAGAGAGGTATAATTAGTGTCGTGCCTAGTTAGGAAAAAAAAAAGCCCTTGGGGATACCCAGCATATGCTACGCCATTAACAAACTTAATAGCGTCGGTTAGGCACTTGGAAAGCTATTTAAGAAAAGCAAATGTAAAATACGGGGCCGCGATATTTGGGGCCAGCTTTTAGCGCCCGTGACTAAAGGTACCTACCTACCTACCTATAAAGGACCTGTCTCGTGTAGGCGTAACTAACCCGCCCATGAGCTTATCTTGGGCGAGCTTGAACGCATTGAATAAAAACTAAAGCCTTTAAATAATTGAGTCGCCAATATCGGGCTTATTTAGTTCTTTGGTCAAACGAGCGTTTTCGGTCCTCAAGAGAGCTAGACACAGAAGCAATTCAATCACTCTGAACCCGTTCAATCCAAGGTGTCGTGCTGCTGACATATGGTGCCTACCCTGTCTCGCAAGAAACTGACATAGGAAGACAGCCGGAGAAAGTCCTTGACAAAATGGGAAGACTGATTAGTTGCGGTCCATACATGTAGTGGAGAATTCGACACATATGCCTCAATTCAACAGTTCTAAATTCAATGATCGAGAGGACCGTAAAAGGGCTCATTACAAGGAGGGGAGGAGGGGATTCTACGATTGTGAATAACAAGTCTGGCTGTACCGGAGGCATTCTAATTGCGAACCCCGCCTTGCGCATTACTCCCTGTGCTGAAGGCTATCCGTCCGTTCGCTCCTTCCTGGGTTGAATTTGATGGCAAGGCAATGTGGGCTGTGGATGCACATGTTCACCTAGTTTCCAAGGCAGCAGCTCCGCCCCACATTCTGCAGCCACGTGTCTGGTGGGTTACCCCGCTCTCCGAGTTTTTGCCTCGAGTTCCTCAGTTTGGAGATATACTTTTCTCAAGTCCCGGTTCACACTCTGCGGATAACTCACCCGTTTTAGGCCCTGTGACGAGCTAAACTTGTGCTTGGCAGATAGGATGCTAGCAACAAGGTCGCGATTTGATAGCACACTCCCACACGACTAGAGAACATGAGGGCATGGCCCAACGTCGGCCACGCGACGCCGAGACGCCCGAAATGCAGACGCTGGCAGAGCGTAATATAGCCAGAGACTACGCAGTTCAATACAATGGCCCAGTTATCCGTACCGTTAATATTTACAGACTCGATCAAGGCAAGTCGGATGATAGCAAGAAATGGCCCAGTCATGTTATGCTGACATCTCGGTATCCTAGACGGGTGTCCCTACACGCGGGCTTTGAGGCTACAGAACCCAGAGGTCATCAAGTCGCTCATTGAACGTGACAACTTTGAGGACCACCAAGTCCCGAGAGAAACCTACCGCTGGGTTCTAGACAACAGAGATTACAAGAAGTGGCGCGCCGGAGAAGGCGGCAACCTGCTCTGGGTCAAGGGTGAAAAGGGGATTGGCAAGACGACTCTCTTCTGCGGCATCATCGACGACCTATGCAACCAAGCGAGCTGTGATGTCTTGCATGTAGCCTACTATTTTTGCCACCCCCCAGCCCCAGGCATTCAAGCGTGCGAAGCTTTGTACACCCTCATCCACAATCTCGCCTCCTGGCTGCCGCAGCTGAGGGGGTACCTCGAGGAGAGCGACGAGCTAAATAACAACACGCCCCGAGACGTGACCGCGTGCAACGTCCTGGGTAAAACGCTCAAAAAAATGCTGGACCATTTATCAAGCGAGCTCGACGGCCGCCCTGGTGTCATCTATCTCGCCATTGACGCTATCGATGAGTGTGGGGAGAGTTTCGGAAAGTTACTACTTTCGGAGATCCAGGCAAGTTGGTCTTGGATCAAATCCCACACTCGTCTGAGATGGCTCGTGACGAGTTGCAGCCAAAGCAAAGTTGGGGATGGCATCCGATGGAAGGCCGACCCGCGCATCTTGGACCTCCAACACTATAGTGATGAGTTGTCAAACTCGGCGAGAGCCTACATTTTGGACCGTGTACTTCGGGAGCAGCGACGCAATGTGGGAGAGGAATGCCAGCGAATCCTTGATCAACATAGAGCCGAGGACCGTGGGCCCTTTTTACGGTTCGTGGAGACGGGGGCAAAGTCACTCCAAAACACGCTGACTTCGGAGGCCGAGAGTATGGCCTTGGAGGCCGTGGTATGGCTATGCAAGTTGGCCGTGAACCATCCCACTACAGCCGGACCCAAACAGACGGAAAAAATCGTTGGTCTATATCGAAACACTGCGTCCATGGTCAGAGTCGCTTATCGAAACCTGCTTGAAGAGGAGCTGGATGCCCTCTCCCTTGTCGATTCATCCAAGGACCAGGCCGTCGATACTAGGATCACTCGCTCGTTTGTCTCCATTGAAAGGGGGGAGGTGAAAGCTGTCCACGGCTTAGCAAAAGACTTTTTCCGACGGAAAGGGGCACTCTTCACCTTGGGCATGAAGGATGAGCATCACCGCATGTTTCTCAGTTGCCTCGCCGTCATGAAGAAGGCTCTGACGTGCAGCGTCCCAGGTGCCTCGTACGCCTGCGAGTATTGGATTAAACACCTCATCGCCGGTCAATTTGGCCCCGACGCCGTTGAATGGAAGGATAAGAGCAGCTACCATCAAACACCCTCGCATATCTACAGCTTTGCCATTTCAGCGAAGACACACAACTATGTCGATGCTCTCGTTGAGTTTTTCAAAGAGAGTTTTCTCGACTGGATACAGTATATCGCTGGGTCCGGGAAAGGACTTCTGTACAAGATGTTTTCATGGTGGCCATCCCTCATGGATCTTGTGAATGTAAGCCAATCGGGCATGTAATACTGTTTCTCGCTGCTGACCTTGTTGCTGCGCAACCGGTAGGATCTGCACGACCCGAGCGAGTTGAAGCAACTGGTCGCTGATGCCCACCGATTCATGGCACAATGCGGACCGGTTATCGTCAAATTCCCGCACCAGGTCCGCACCATGGCCCTCATTTTTACTCCGCAAGAAAGCCGTGCGCGGTTGTTCCCGGGAAAATGGAACCGGGGACCGAAAATTACCGCCAGTATTCCCTCGAGGATGGAGCAACCAAAATGGAGCCAGTGGCTACGGACGTTGGATGAGAGAGAGCAACTCGGATCGAAGGGCGCCAGGACAACAATGGTGTTTTCTTTCGACGGGACTCGACTTGCGACGGCAACCGATAGGGGCGACGTCAAGGTCTGGGACGTAGAGAAGGGGCAGTGTCGCATGACGGTTAGGATACGAGAGGGAACGAGGTGCCTTTGGTTCGCTTTCGTCCCTCGCCAGACACAGCTTGCCGTGGCAACTGTGGCCAAGACTCTCCGATCCGACGGGGGACCTACCGCACCACGGATTTTTTTCTGGGACACGGAGAGTCGCGAGGAGGATGTGGAGCGCAGAATGGACTGCGTAGGAAGGTTCTCTGCGGCCGCATTCTCGCCCGACGGCACCAAGCTCGCAATGGGAAATGAGGAGGAGATTAGCATCATCAGCGTGGGAAATCAGGACCCGCGAGGCGTTTCTCGTATCTATCACCGCTACGATACCCCCCACGCCATAGTTTACTCACCTTCAGGCACTGAGATTGCGTCGGCGCACTGGAGCGGCGTGTGTGTCTGGAATCTAGGCCCTAACGGCCTGAAGCGTGTCGCCGTTTCCAGAGTCAGAGCTAGGAGTCTTGTTGCCTTCGTGGCCCCGAGTGGCCAGCGCCTTGCTGTTGCCCACTCCGCATCTCTGCAGACTGGAGATATCCGCACCGCGCTCAGCCCCCTACAGAAGATCAATTTTGACTGCAGCTTCCTCGACCCCATTGCTCTCTCGGCCGGCGGCAATCGGCTTGCAGTCGCGTCTCGCGGTGAGATTCAGCTTTGGGACGTCGCAGCGATGAGTCGCGTCCGCGCTTTCAAGGGGCTCGACCCCGGTTTTGGCTCCCTCGCGCTATCGCCCGACGGTAATCGCCTAGCGTCGGCGAGCGCCTCGGGGCTGAAGATATGGGACGCTTCAGGGAGTGTTCACGGCTCCTGCGTAGAGGCCGAAGCTTCCAGGGACCACGAGGAAGAGATCAGCGCAATCGTGGTCTCAGCTGATGGCTCGAGGATGGTTTCGGTTTCTGCTGATGCCGTCCAAGTCTGGAATCCCCTGACCGGAGAAAAATGGCCTATCAGCATTGGGGGTGGGGCGGTCGCTGGTGCTCGATATGTGGCAATCTCACCCAACGGCAAACTTGTTGCTTTGTGCCCGGCCAACAGCGATGGGGTTCAGGTCTGGGACCTAGAGATGCTGGAGAAGGCGGAAACGCCAGAGAAACCCCAAGAAATCCCACGCATGGCTCTTACCACGCCGTCTTTCTCTCCCGACGGAAAGCGAATCGCCATCATGACGGCTTCCCGCGCACTGTCGGTTTGCGTGTGGAGCCGGGACGACAGAGGGCTGTTTGCAGATGAGGAACGTTTTGATATATGCACACCTCCACCCGAGGACCGATTCGACCCGGGCTGCGTTGCTTGTGCAGAAAGCGGCGAACATTTGGTGCTAGCAGCTTCTCTCGGCAGCACCATCACAGTCTGGTCCAAAATGCCTCCCGCATCCCAGCAATTTTTCGACCCCCTGGGGGAAAGCGGCCATGTCATAAAAGCGCTTTGCTTCTCACCTTGCAGCACATGGGTGGCGGCTTCGTTTGGTGGGACTGAAATCGTGGTTTGGAGCCGCGAAGCAAACCGTCCTCACCAACACGCCACACTGCATTTGGACAAGAAAGGGGTCGACCTAATCGCCCTCGTCGAAGCTAAGAGCAATATCTTTCGCTTCAAGACAAACACGGGGATTGTCTGTTTTGATAGAATCCAAGGCACTTGGCAACGTCGCCGTGAAGGATATGGAATCAACCTAGAGGGCGGCTGGATTATGGACGGTAACCCAGACAGAAATGTCTTGCAATTACCACCAGACTATCATCCGAGCCGGGCTACCGTGGTTTCCAGTGGGAGCGGCAACGCGTTTCGGGTCAGCGCTGTGGTTCTCGGCACCTACTCAGGTCGCGTCATCTCGCTCAGCTTCCCGACGGGAAATCCTCAATTATCTACTGTTGGCGGTTCTGTTGGTTGCGCCTCAGCATCGTCATCGGCGCGCCCTGGCCACATGGCACCGTGTTAATCGCTCAAAGTCAATCGCAATCAATTCTTCTGCTCCTACATGTAGTATTCATCTCCAATCACTTGTCAAACTCTAGGCACCACCCAAACAGCCTCGATGCTACCTTCCTAAAACTCCCCACGCGCTACCACTAATACTGGCGACTAACACTAGTGAATTCGGCAAGCTTCTTCTTGTGCTCTTGGAGGGCCTGGACGGCCCGCTTGATGAGCTCGCTTTTGCGGCCTAGCTCAATATAATCTTCCCTGACTCTGGCCTCAAGCACCTTCGCCTTGGAAATCCAACCCTTTGCCTCCTCTTCGGCCTGGAGACGACCCTTGCGCTCGTTCTCCATCACGGCTTCCAGCTTCTCAGCCCTGTGCTTCTCTTGGTCCAGCATGTCGGCAAACGCCTTCCTGGCCTTGTCGGCCTCCAGCACGTTAGCTGCTAGCTTCTCGGCCTCCGCCTTTGTCAAATTGAGGCCTTGCTCGAGCTTCTTGATGGCTCCCTGGGCATCCTCGGCCCTCCTCTCGGCCTCGGCCTTGGCCGCTTTGGTTTCGTCAAAGACACTACCGAGAATGTTGACCTCGCCATCCAGCTCGTCAAGGAGCCCAAGGAGCTTGTCATCGTTGTTGCTGTCGTTCCAGACCGGCAACTTGTCAATGGCCGTGGGGAACACCCCTTTATCATCCTTGTCAGGTCCATCCCCTGCGATTGCGGCGGCGGCGGCGGTTGGCGGCTTCTTCGGGGGTCCGCCTCCCCTCCCGGATCCCGCGGCGTTTAGTATGAGGGAGATTTGAGGGTTTTGCTGGGAAGACCTGGGTTTCTTGCTGCCCGACATGGCCGCACCTCTGACGGTTTCGGTAGATGACATTTTTCGATATTGTTGGGGTGTGCAGTCAAGAACAGTAGAAACGACACTATCATTGTCCCCATGGTCAGCTTCGCTTTTCACTTGCCCTTTCAACTACCACCTGGGCGCCCTTTCCCCCTTGGCATCCAGACGTGGGGTTAATCTCAATCAGGGGGTTGGGGGCTTACCGCCTAGTTAGGTAGGTAGGTAGTTGGATGGACCGAGGGGTCGTTAATCCAAGGTGTAGGGCAACGGCGTCGAATGTGGTAGGTAGTAGCTAAGCAAGGGCGCCAAATGTTCAGTTCACTGGGATAGGATAGAAGCTGAGAGAGACAGAGAGAGAGAGAGAGAGCATCGGTGATGGGCGATGGGGCGGTCAGTACCTCTCTTTAATGCTCGGGCCCCAAACCTACGGTTCCAACGGTCTAAGTCCTAAGATACTGTTTCTTTTTTTTTTTTTTTAGTCATTCCCCTCTTCCTACCTTCTGGTATGCTCTTCTCAATTGCCAACAGGCGGGGCGGGCGCTATGCCCACCCTGATGGCGACACCCACCGGCGAAGGCTTACGATGCCCAATGTCCAAGTTTTTTTTTGTTTCCGCCATTCTTGTCTTTTTCTTTTCGGGGCCAACAGCACACACATATGGATTTGCTTCGGTATCCCGCTTATCGGCCTATCGGTTGGCTGTCGTTGGCCGTTGCTTTGCTACGTGCGTCCATTGAGCCCAACCTTACACAGTTGTGTAAGATTTAACTTGCACACAGTTGTGTAAAA
>Ga0247763_1001312_pt1 | contig 14299 bp, 13 predicted proteins | sample UWRJL141409B4_FD_179926 | JGI IMG/M metagenome (GOLD analysis project Ga0247763, IMG submission 179926) | Plant litter microbial communities from Arlington Agricultural Research Station in Wisconsin, United States - UWRJ-L141-409B-4 | ecosystem: Environmental > Terrestrial > Plant litter >...
TGGCAGTAACCCTTTTTCGACAGCATTTCAACTGGCCCGGCTTACTGATCAAGGTACAAAGGGGAGAGCCGTACTTAAACTTGCTGTGATGGATCGCCACGAAGCTCATGATCGGAACCCAAGCCGTGTTTATGACAAGACTACTTCTATCGGGTACATACCAAGGGTCAGCGGGATGCGGTGGCGTCAAGCCTCCCATTCGGTCACCGCAGCCCGTTGGTCAGTCTTCTCTGCGCAGTCTGCCTGCGGTCGGCGCGCTTCTTTGCGGCGAACCGGAGCGACCTCGTGTATGCGCTTCTTAGTCTCAGTTCGGACATGGATGAACTAGGCCGTCTCGCCGGACTATTCGCTCTCGGACTCGGAGCTATATTCCAACCTCGCACGGAGTCTCCTCGCCACACAGCAGCAATGCTTGGGTTCTGTCACTTAACCACCATGCAAAGGCCATTTCAGACTCCCCTCTTGGGTGTCCGACTGGTCAGTGGCATCTCCCTGTGTGGCGCTCCAACGGTCTCGAATAAGCGATACAACCTCGATGTTTTTTCCACAACGCCAATCGATCATCCCGCGCCACCAGTGCATGACCAAGATTTTGATGCCTCCCGCGGTCTTTCGGCCAGCGGGTATCCGTCATGCCCGAGCCCGAGGCTGCTAGAGTTGAAGGTAGTGTAGTGTTCATGGATGAGATAGCAACTGTCGGGAATTGCTACTCACTCGGAACTAGGGCTCGAAGGTGAGCGAATAGAAAAGAGACGGCCGGACTCCAGGACTCAATTGTGGCTGCTCGAGCTCCGTTGACTTTTTGCCGGCCGGCTCGGTGTGCGAAGAGGATGGATACATGTACCAGTCCTCAAGAATCGCCAGGGCGGCAGTGACTGGCCACGACATTCAACAGACAACATCTCGCTTAGGCATCTCCCCGGGGACAACTCCGGGGGACGTTGTGCTGGCTAGTATCTGAGATTATGGAGGGTTTGCTTAGGCAGGGAATCGAATATCTGTATTTGCCCGCTGAGCTGTGTGATAAATACGTATTGTAGTAACCGGTACCGCATTTGTGACTTCTAAGGGATGGCTTGCTCGGTGTTGGCCCACTTGACACAAAAAAGTGGGAGATGCTGCTGCCGTGGTTGTAGGAGCCAAGGTCCCATTTCTCATGAGAAGGGGCAGCAGAAAGACGGTTGTGGCTAGTTGGCGAGGCATACGTCCAAGGTCTGATGAATGGGGAGAGAGCTTGGGCAGCAGTCCGGCTGTTGAAGTTACTGAGCTGTGTTAAGGCGGGCTCCGCAGCTAACTAATTATAGGTATTACGGCTACCTATCGCCCACTTACCCGCCCATTACCGTGGGGATGTGGTCTAGATCTAGGCAGAATTCTGCTACAGTCAAGTTGGAAGTAAAGGCCCCCCTCAACTCGTCCCACGAGCAAGCTTCTTAACCCCACTTTACTGCTCTGTCCCTGTCTGTCTATACGTTCTGAGAATGGGCGGTATTTGCTGAGTCTGTAAACGGCGGTTGCTTGTATGGGCAAAGGGAAACGGTGGTATTTGGTAGTGGACTGGTGTCCCACAACTGGGCCCGCGGGACCGAATTTCAAATCACGGTAACTACATGTACAGCTGGACCAAAAAGTGGCTTCGCCTCGGCTCAGGGAGATACTCACTTTACCTCACCACCCTGCTCAGGTTTTGCGACTAATGCGGACTTGGTCAGAAATTGTTGTTGGGGGGGTGGGGGGGTGACTAAAGAGGTAGGTATGTACATGGGCTGAAAACAACAGACATGCACACTGAACGACATAGACAGTCAGCCCACCCTACTGTATCTCCCGTTCGAGTTTCCAGTCAACACGTATATGTATAAATGTCCGCCTGTTCTTCCACGGCTGTCCCGGTGTGGATAGGGCCTCCCAGAACTTTTCTTCTCGTCCGTGTATTTCTTGCCGTTCTAGATTAGGCCGGACGGGCGTGCAGGATGCGGATAAGCTACTGAGAAAACTGCTCGGGTCGACTGTATGTGAACAGTTCCGTCAATGTTGCTGTACGTGGGGATGATGTGCGAGATTATCAAGTTGAGACAAGGTTTTGTCCCGGTATGCGATGCACAGCCATGAAAATGGACATTGTGCTATAGTTCAAGTCTTTTTATATCCTCGCCCAGGCCCCAAGACTCATGCGGCTATGGTAGTGCTATACCAAAAGTAGACTTGTTGAATTGTGGTTCTGTTCTAAAACAACACACAAGATGGAACATAATCACAGCATGAAAACATAAAGGCATGTCGTGACGAGTCATTGCAATCCCCGAAGCTCCAGTCCACTAAATCCCGAAGACGGCAGATTAACATAGTAGCCCACTCAAAGCACCTCCACAAATGCCAACATTCCAGCCAGATTGCCTTGGCCTTTTTGTTCTCTGGGCAAGCTTGTCGGGTGACGGCTCTGGAGAGAGAGAGAGAGAGAGAGATGTACGCGCTGTGGCATGTCTGGTAAAGCTGACTTGATCCGAGACAGTAATGGCTAACGTTAATAAACTCCCAGTATCCTTGGCGCACAAGGCACCCTTTGCCAAAACAAAGTGCCAACCTTGATATGATTAATACTAGGCAACTTTAGACTTGTCATCAGGGACCCGATTTGATCTTCGTAACAAGCTTCAGTTGACGTTGCCTCGATTTAAAAGTTTTGTAGAAGCTAGGCGGGAGCGTTACGTTCTGGCAAACAGGTAGAGAGATAATCGATCTCGGGACGGGATTATGCAACCTTTTTTGTGTTGGGCGTGCTTAAATCCGCCTGTATTCTGAATAAAACTGTATCGAGAATCTCGCCCATGCGAATAGACAGCCCAGTACGGAAACTCGCATGTCCCAGAAGAGAAGAGTAAATTCGATTGTTTTGTCTTGCTCTTCAGCGTTAACCCTAGCCCTTCTGTTTTCCTCTCATCCTCGGTCTCTCTCCGCGAAAGGGCGTCGGGCTACTGGGGATGAGGACGAGCACCCACGACCCTGGCGGCTGTTTCCAATGTCGCCTTGAGCGTCGGCAAGATAGCAGCCAAGGCGGAGTGCATTTATCATCTTTCCAGCACTGAAGTAATTACCGATGAGGCGGCGGGCTTGTCGGGCCTGGGGTGTGCCAGCATACCAGATGGCGTGGCAGATCGTTGCACTAACGTGTGCTCGTGGCAGACCATGTCCCGTGGCACATTGTGGAGATTTGCTGGTCGTGGCAGATCATAGCCCCCCATGCCAGATCATGGCTCCTGTTACGTCGTGGCAATGTAGGGTCGTGGCATATCATAGCTCGTGGCAGACCGTGAAGGTGATAGATCGTGGCGATCATGGCGGACTGTGGCGAGCGTAGTCGATTATAGCCATGCCAAGTCATAGCCCGTGTTACGTCGTAGACATATAGGTCGTGGCGATCATGGCGGATCGTACCGAACGTGGTAGACTGTGGCAGGCCGTGGTCAAAGTGTTGGATCATGGCAGGTGTAACACCGACATTGGTAATAACAAAACGTGGCAGGTGAAGGTTGTGGCCACATGTGGCACCTGCGGATGGTGGAGCATGGTGGTGGCCATGCTGGAATGACTCCGAACTGTCACGTCACGAGATGTGGTCAAGCAGGACGCCAGACGACGCACCATACATGGTGAGATGAGTGACCGGAGCCGCGCTAGCCCAGTCCTCGCTGGAACGGATAGAACATGCGGCCCGGGAGAATGTCTGGAGGGACGGCTGATAACGAGCTATGGGATGGTTAACTCATGAAAGATAATTGCGCCAATGTTACTGAAAAACCTGACGTCGAAATTAATTTGCCCGTGATTGGAGTCTAATATGCGGGATTCTTGGATGAAGAAACATCTAACCTATCCGCTCTTGAGGCGTAACGACATGGCGAGCTGTCTCGACTGACTGGCCGAGAGCTTGGACTTAAGCCTGGAGCAAGGGCAGCAACGGTAGTACTAGTTACAGGTGTCGTTGGAACGCATCTTGCACGTCTAGGGTTTGCTAGGCAACCTCCAGCCGCGGGCGCAGTCGGTAGCAGATGACAGGTTACCAAACGTCTGGGAGAGCTCCAAGCGAAAATAGGAGTAGCAATAAAGCCCAAAGACACCTGATTTAGGCGGTGCTTTCCAGCATTGGGTTTAACAAACAGGAACTCGTCTCCCGTCTCCCGGGAAAGTAAAACGAATCCTGGATGTAGCATTCCATCTCGTCCATTAGTTGGCTTCCCCCTCAGTTTTACCCAACAGCAATGAATCTGCTATTTGCCTTTCCCCAAGGATGTCAGCCATGTGGCATCACCTGTCTTTGGCCGAGCGAGTTGAGTGATTGATACGTGGATGGTCGAAAAGCACGTTCTCTTATTTACTAGCTGCCGCGCTCTTGCGCGCATGTAGGTAATGCAGACCATACAGACCTAGACGGTGTTTAGGTGTTGCGGTGGCCCATGTGACAGTGCACCTGACGGCACGGCAATGAGCTACCGGGAAAGTCTGTTGATAGGAACATGAATATATATTGGCAAAGTCAACCCAGATGCAATGGTACTCAAAGGCGTACACCTGCCATTGTGCCGCGTTCTTCAATGTTTAATATCCATGCTTGAGCAGAAGAGGACGAGACCCTGAGGAGAGAGAAAAATGAAAGAACGCAAGAAACCAGACATTGAATATTATCCCCATATCCCTGGAGGATTTGAACCAGGTGTCCGGCTTATTGTGCCAGTTTGAATAACGTCTCAAGACCTCCCTTTATTCACTAGCTACTACTGCTTAATAGAGTTATGCTCAGGGCATCGATAGCCGAAGTCATGGGGTTGGCAATATATACAACCATAGGCACCACCGCTTCCAAGGGATCTGCAGACATGTCATTGTAGTGTTGTAAAAGAGCCGCTGATGGTGAGAAACTTAAACTGAGTTGGGTCTAGCCTTTCACCACGCTTCCTTAGTCGAGATACCCTACTGTCTGCGCCCACCGTCACGCTTGTACGAGCGCTGGCTGCTGTGGCGGGGTGGTGGTATCTCAAATAAGCTATATTGGCGTCTGGAACTGCATGTGGATTGCCTTGAGATGAAGCCGGTCAGAGGCCGGTATATCTCATGCAAAGAATACCGCTAGAGTAGATCAAGATGCGTTTTCCTGCCCGCAGTATTTGCAATCCTCGTAACATGAAATTCCCATGTTCTGGTCACACGTAAAGCTCCGCAAGCCATTGAGAGGCCTGGACAACCACTGGATCTCGGATTGGGTGTGGTGGCCCAAACTACAGCCCACCTTTGCGATTATCCAGGTGGCCACCAGTCAGAACAAGTAGATAACCTGACCAAAAGCACTCAACGGACTGGACATATTGTGCTGATTGGCAAACCAACAAGGCCGAAGCAACCTCTTTTCCACGGCTGGCCTTTTGGCTAGAAGAAGCCTTTAAAGAAAGTCAACAGAACAAGCCTGGTGGGATCAAGGACCTTGAGGCCAGAGAAAAATATTAACCTGCTTGAACCAAGTTCCAGCCCTGGATCGGTAAGCTGCTTTACAACCTGCCCCCGAACAAGCTCATGTCACATCTCTCTATCCAATAATGGCACCGATTTTAGAATTTTAATCCAAGTTTAATATCCCCACGCTTGTCGTTACTCTAGATCTACTGAGAGATGTGACAGCGCGATAAGGACTGGCGCTGTCTATTCTCCTCCCCTTGGAAAGCACCAGACGGCGGATATTGAGCAAGTCCTCGTTACTTTCAGGTTCTGATGAAAATGGGAAACCTAGAGCTGGAAAAGCAGGCAGAATACCTGGGGGTTAACGGGCCATTCGGGCAGATATGCGATGGTAACATGGATGTCGTGGCCAGCACCGTGTTCAATCCCTGCTGAGGTTGAAGAGGGCACCGGCAAGCCTGTGACGTCGGCAATGCGTAGCTGCAAATTGAGACCAAGGCCGTGAATGCATGAGATTTGGAGGCCCCCATGCCACCGGATTTATCGCGCAGTCAGCGGTGGCACAAACGTTGACTCAGGCCGGTTCACCCCACTTATATGTCCAAGCCCGCCCGTCCTCCGAGCCCGCTCGCCGGCGACCCATGGCAGCTCAATCCACCTGCGCCATTCCATGGGGCGCGCTCAAGCGGAGCGCAAGTGGCTGATGTATTGACCTGACGTGGCATTTTGCGGGCACATTGCGACACGCAGCCCACAACGTGGCGGTTTTGCTGACACGTTTTGACGCAGATGTTCGTGACCCGCCAGCCAGCCATGGCCAGTGGGGTGTGCCACCGCTGGCGGACCCACCCCGCACCTGCCCCCTACCCCAACCCCAACCGGCGGCAGTGGTGATGCCGAGCTTTTGGTGTTTTGACAAACCACCGCTGCGCAGCACTGCGCCGTCAACTGCAGCGTGCACAACCACAAAGCGCAAAAGGCCGCAAGGCATCTAGCATTTATCCGATAGCAAAGATAGCTAGGATGGGAAACTGTGGTCTAGGCAAGCGAAATTGCTGTCGCATCGTCATGTTCGGTTGTAGTGATGCGATACATCTGTCTAGTGGGCGACTAGTTGTTTTGGACTGTGGCTACGGCGATGCATTGCGCAGGGTGCAGCTTTTTCGGGCGCTGCAGCCGCGATGGCGGGTATCCACAGGGTCTGGCTGCCGGTGGGCTTGGTGGAGGCTCCAAGGCCACCATGATGCCAGCGGCCTGCCATGGCAGTGGCAGTGACTGTTGAGGTTGCCGCGGGTACATGCTGCACTGCATGGCGAACGTGGCAAGCACCGTGGGCATGCGCGCGTCATTTCCTGTCATGTCCTGTCATGCATGTCAAACGTGGGGGTGGATCGTGTCCCGTCGTGCCATGCAGCGTGGCAGTTTACACTGCACTTGAGCCATGGGATGGTAAATGGCAGCTTGGACCGCAAAGGCTTCGCCATTGCGGGAGCCGTCAGAGTCAGACAGCCCCCACTGCATGTGATGAATCGCTTTTGCGCCGCGGCGCCATCGCAGCCTCGTGCATGGACATGGTCTGTCGCGCCAGAGCAACTAAGTCCTCGACAACACCCGTTTAAAAATTCAGGATGGCCCCATTGCAGGTTGATGGCTTCCGAGAATGCATCCTGCGGGCGAAAAGTTTTACTGTCGGAGGCGCGCACGTGGCATTTGGCGCAGAAAAAACAATGTGACCATCCCAATACTATGAACATCACGATGCCCCATACCTGTCGCATGGCATCGCTGTGCGCTGTGCTCACGTCACCTGAGTTTCGAGCGCCATGGTCAAGCGAGGGTGGGGGTCGTGCTGGTTGAGGGGATGGATGCCAAGTCCCACGGCCGCCATTGGTGGGATGGTGTGGTGGATGGTGGGGGTTTCTGAGGCTGGCGATGGGTGACCCCGCACCAGCACCCCCACCACTCTAACGCCCCAAGTTACCGTTTTCCAAGTTAACGGCCGATCTAAGCGCCTGCCGCCGCCTTGCCGCTGCGCGCGAGCCGCGCAAAGGAGCGCCGAGAAAAAGCTTATCGCGACATTGCATGCGCCGCGCGGCTCGCCGTCGCGCTACTGGCGCAAGCGGTTGACACAAAGACACTAAAATTCAGCACTGGGCGCTTGCACTTGTCGACGAGCGCAGTTCGCCGATTGAGCCGCGCAGTTGCAGAAATGAAAAGTTAGCGCAAAAGCGTTGAACGGGCAGGAACTTGATCAATTCAGAATAATGTGATTCTGATCAGAGGGAAACCTTTTTGCCCAAAATTGGGCGAGGCGATTCCCTCTCTTTTCCGGAGGGTTATTTGCCCGGCCTTGATCCAGTGTGCCAAATCCAGAGAGGAGCCAGCTGACAGCACTAACAGTTGACTTATGAGTTTGACTGTCTTTTATCATACCACCTGTCACGGTGCCGACCTTGGACCGGGGAACAAGACTTGTTATTGCTCGAAGAGAGAAAGAAGAGCAGTGCTGCCCTTAGTGTCTATATACTCGGCGCAGGGTGGGTCACAGGTGGCTGCCGGGTCGCCGGCGATCCGAACTTGCCTGCGGACACCCGATAAATCTCCAGCGACCCCCCTCCCTCCCCACCTAAAACCCACACCTGCCACCTGCATTGAAAACACTGAATTTCCCATACAAAACGGGGATATCTCGATACACCAACCAGGTCAGGCTGCATCGTACCAGCACCTCATCACCCAGCATCCAACCAAGGTCATGAACCGGGTAAACCAATTGCGCAATTAACCGCAGTTGGACTGATCGTGCAGTTGGATTGATCGCGAAACCGAGGCTGGCAGGGAGACATTGTAATTCTGAGTTCTTCCAGTACAAAACCTTAGCTTTCCAATGGCCGGGTGTCTAGCACTGGCACAGGTAGAGAGATGGGGGTCGCTGGAGATTTAACAACCGGGGATCCCCCGAGTAAACACTAAAATTTAGCGGGTGCTGAGCGGACGCAGCGAAGCCATTGCTATACTCACCAGGCTACTTATGCCTCTCGACCCCTTCTTACAGACAGCTTGTTCGTCTACTTTTCCTAACAACGCAGGTCCTTATCTATACTGACTTGGGGTGGTGGAACTGAGCTGGGTCTGGATTTTGGAGGTGGGGTACGGAGTATTTTGGCCTGAAAGGCATTTACGCATTTGGAATACGCGACGGCTAGGCTGGGGGGAGGAGCATGCGTACAGGGGTGACAAAACATGGGCTTTTTGAGAGGCGACTGCACAAAACCATTTCTCTGTCTGGCAGTAATGTTCAGACCTATCCAGCCAACGCGCACATTTGTCCACAAAACACGTCGAGATGACATTGTCGAGAACGGAAGAGCCGGTGGGCAAGAAGATGCCGCACGCACAACTCTGCGATGATTGTGCGCGCATGTTCAACTCGCCCGGGTCTAAAGTTGCAAAGGGTTGCTATGGTAGGAGGGTATACATCCCCCTTAGCCAGGCGCTGTGGCGGCGGCTACTGTCGAGGATGACGTGGGCGGAGATGCTGTGCCTTAGTCGTCCGAGGACTGCTGCGTCTGTGCGGCCATGTCAGCGCTTGCTCGTGGCAGCCGCTGGAGGTACCACTCAAGTATGGCCGGCAAGGACCATTGCCTGGTGGCGGATCTTTCGTATGAAACGCCTCACACCGACGGTGCACGAAGCTACTATCAGCTTTTCTGCAAGTCTGATAGAACTGAATTCTCATACTCCAAACCCACTGCGATCTTTCACGTCCAATGTAAGTAGCATAAAGTCAAATATTGTCATGGCTCGTCATGGGTCTTCTAACGTGCTTTACTGGGCATAATAGATCCAAGGGTGGGCTTTTTCCAACTCCCGGACAGCCTGTCCACGAACACTGGGTCCAACGCGAGGATGGGCCAACTCTCAGCCTGGATTAGAGGCTGTGACCAAAACCACCGGATTTGCCGCTGGTCTCGCAAAAGACCCTCAACCGACTACAAATGGCCTCCCAGGAGACTTGTCGACCTCAGCACCTTTGTGGACGGCGACGGCTCATTGGTTGTCCGACTTGTAGAGACGGCGACCGACCCACTACCCTCGGACCGACGTTACATCTCGCGGAGCTACTATTGGGGCTCTTCATCCACCTTTAGGAAGCTTGAAGTAAGCTCTGTTCAGTCGCTTAAGAATGGCTGGGCTGCCAACAGACTCTGCCAGACATTCCAGGATGCATTTGCCGCCTCTACAAGAATTGGCGTCAAGCTCATCTGGATCGATGCTCTATGCATCATCCGGGAAGAAGCAGACCGGGATGCCTAGTCAGTCACCATGGCCAAGGTCTATTCGTACGCGTTCGTCAATCTCGCGGCGGCTGCATCGGTAGACGGTGAAAGGGGTCTCTTTCGCCATCGCCGGCCATCTCTCATCAGCCCTTTCAAGCTTCAAGTCAACTGGCCCGGGTATCCAAGGGCGACTTTCTCTGCGTCCAACATGATCCGTGGTTGACCGAAGTCGTCTCTTCAACCCTAATGAGCCGTACTTGGGTCTTTCAAGAGCGCCTCCTCTCGTCTCGGACCGTGTTCTTTGCAAGGAACCAACTGTTTTGGGAGTGCGGCGAGCTGTATGCGTCTGAGGTATTCCCACGCGGGGGACCCTGGGATAAAAAATATGATCGGCTCGACCTTAAGGCTGAATATTACTTCTTCCGGAAGAACGAGCGGATCCAGGACAGATACGCCAAACTACGGGCAACGGCAGGGAATTATGGAGAATATTTGACATGCGTTGTGCAACATCGTGGAGGACTATAGCCGCCGTCGGTTAACGTACGAGGATGGCCGCCTCGTAGCAATCAGTGGCGTCGCGAGCCAGTTCTCCGGTTTGGGCTCCTCTCTTGCTGATGGCTACTGTTGGGGTCTATGGCGTGACTTCATGCCATGGTTGCTTCTCTGGCGCAGCTACTGGAACCGACTATTCTCACCTAGCGGCCCTCGCAAGCTGGCTGCGCTCGCGCCGTCGTGGTCCTGGGCATCCATCAGCGCCCCAGTTGAGTACATGGGCCCACCCAAATACTCCTCGATGCCACACTGCATCGAGATCCTAGGCCTCTCACCTACGTCAGGGGCTATATCTGTCAGCTGTCAGCTCTGCGAGGGCCGTGTGGTCCGGCGATTGACCCGCAATGGCCGGGGACCGCTGGCGATATCACCGAATTTTTACAAGAAGATGTTCTGGGGAGGGCAACTTCAGTCGTACTCCATCTACTCTTGGAAACCCTTGAAGGCCTGCGATAACGTGCTGTTTCCTGGCAAAGGTCTACAACTAGGAAGTACGCATATGGGGTCGGCGTCTTTCTTGACGAGCCCTTCCCGCCTCTACGTACATGTGTCGTCCTCTTGAAAATCATGGGGGAGATGGGAGCGAATTTCGGCTTAGTTTTGGCACCGACAACAGGTACTGCAAGGGTGAATTTCGTCGCATCGGCTACTTTAACATAACGACGCGTTATCTAAAATACTCTCAGCGGGCTGATGTCGGCAAGACTGTCTTTCGGCCTAAGAGCAGGCTGCATAAACGCCTTTTTTTAGGTGGGGGGATTAGAAGCGAGTTGTATCAGGAGTATAACGGGAGCGATAAATACACCATCACTATTTTATAATATGGCTTTATGTTACGGCCTGCACCCGAAAGGGGTTAGCTCCCGCGGGCATTATCTATATGTACGAAGAGAAACAACTGCTGATGAAGCCAAGACACGATATTAAGTTTGATGAGGACGGATCCCCGGAACAGAGATACTGGGCGGTACAAGAAAAAAAAAAAACCCAGGCAAAGAAACGTTGAAGGTAGGGGCCTGCGAGCACCAACGACGGCATACAGTCCGAGGGCATGCTCCCACCCTCGCCAACCGCCCTTTGGGCCCTTAACTACCACGCCTCAGCGCGGTTGTCTCCAATGCCAGACTCGATCCAATCCTGGCAACTCCCGTGACCCGGTCTCGAAATTTTGCGAGTACCTGTACATGAATAACCGGACATTCAAATCACCAGAGCCGGAAGACAAAGCCCCATCCGGTCCCAACACACCATCTGACCACCAGACAGCAGGCTGCCAAGCTACAGCCAACTGGTATCCTCGTAGCTCTGGTGTTTTCTAGTCTTTTACCAGGTCAACAGGCACCACCCATGTCTCAGTCATTCACAAGTCGTCAAACTACTCGCAAAAGTACCTAGGCACTGCTACCAACTTGCACAAAGACAGAATGCGTCCGGTGCAAGAGGCACCAACACTGCCCGGGGTTAGCAGCCAGCTCAGGAATTGGCTAGTTATTAACAAGTCAGGTATTACTGAGTAAAAGCTGGTGAACTCCATCACCCTCCCGGTTGACGGGCCTAACATACATGACCCATCTTGGACCCCTTAACCGTAAATGTTACCGAAATTAGTAATACCCTGGGTATCTGGTGTACGAAGACGAGAACAGTAAGCAAGTTATTGTATATCCAATCAGGGTACATAAAATTTGAGTTAACGTGGAGAATGAATAGAAATCTGGTATACCCAAGCTATTTTGTATCCAAGTTCAACCATGGCTCGCATTCATGTTCTCAGAAATGCACATTCCCGTCACTTGCCTCGCCCTGCGCTACTGTGACTTGGACGGATAAAACTACCCTTGGTTGTTATCGAGTGCCCAAGTTGCATCTCTTAGCTGGCTGACTGACTGACTGCTTCATGTTGCTTAACTGGCTAGTTGACTGACTGACTCCCTGACTGACCGCCTGACTAACTAGCGCTTCCGCTTTCGGTTCACTTGCTTGGAACCCGAAGATGCACCATCATGACTTTTCTCCATCCCGTCCAGCCACTCCCGTATCTCGGCGTACGCCTGTTCATGAGCCTCCCAAGCTGCCGCGTGCTCGTCCACAAAACGCTGTAATTTTACCTTTCCACTTTCATCCATCAGACGCCACCACATTTGCTTCGCCTCATCGCGATATTCGGGGGATCGCAGGCCCAAGGCAATGCTCTCAAAAGCATGGCGATAGGCGCGCTCATTAATGAGCAAGGAGTCCTGTTGCTGATTGTTGTCGTTGTTACCCAAGCACACGGCAGCATCCACCTCACAGGCTTTTTCGCACCAACGCATCCCATCCAGAGCCACAGCGCTAATGCCGATAATCACGCCTCCTTCCAAGGTATAGGTAGCATGCAGCGTCATGGGGGGCATGTACACGCCCTCACCCGGTTCCGTCACGGTATACAAGCCTCCCTTCAGACCACGCACGTCAAAAAGTGAAGGGTTATCCAGCCGTTTGGTGGTCTGACAAAGCGTTACCGACCGCTCCGTGAAGAGCGACAAGTTGTAATCGGTGGGGGGCCAAAACGCCCAGAGCTTGCGACAGCCCAGTGCGGAAAAACTGACGACGGACGCGCCCATGTCTGTGTTTGTTCATTTGTCAATCTCACGCATAGCCTCATAGGTATTAACGCAGACAGTAGGGAGGGGCGCCGAGGTGTTGAGGACAGAAACTCACCGTGGTGAACCCTGACGCCGCTGAACTTTGTCGTCAAATTAAGCATTGGCTGTTCCACCGAGCTATCGGGCCAACATTCGGCCAACTCGACTCGGGCCGCGGCATAGACACGAGGATGCAGCTTGACGTTGTCGACGGGAATGTTCAAGACCATCAGTGCCTTTTCGTGGTTCGGTTTGTCGAGCTGCTCTTTGACGAGGGCGAATTGCGCAGCTAGTCCTAGCTTGTGGAAGTCATGCATGTCCGTGTTGATCTCCAGCATGTGCGGCTTGATCACTTGGCCATTCGGCAGCGATACCCAACTGTGCAGCTTGGTTCCGGATTTTTTAAGTCGGCGCTGAAAGCTATCGGCAATGCCGACATAGCTGAGTCTCTGCAGTGCCCCTTTGTCGACGCCGCCGCCGCCGTCGTCGTCGTCGTCGTTGCTGTTGTCGTCATCGTTCTGATCCTGGTATTGGTACAGGTCCTGCTCGCCAATCTGCAACTTGCTTGGTGGCCTCTGTCCCAGTTGTTGCCATTGCTGAATTGCCCTGTCATGCTGAAAGTTGGCATACTTTTCCATGGCTGAGATTGGCGATGTCGTCGTCGGCACAACCAACTCAACGAGTCCTTCTCCCCCTCCTTCTCGGTTGGCCCCGAGACTAATCAGACGAAGCCACTCGCCAAAGATGAACTCATTAGACATGGGCTGCTGAGATGGGCGCATGTATCCGGCCATGACCTGGACGAAACTTTCGGCTTTGAGCGACTTGACAACTTCGTCATGGGGAGCTGGATGCTGGGCTATCCAGCTGAAAGCTGCGTCGAGATGATTTTGGTCCGGAAGGGCTTGCGTCGCAATTTTGATCAAGCGTGCTCGCTCCACGTTGGCCATGATGGGGTATTTGCGGATTCCACTCGGCGGCCCCTTGAGAATCTGGAAGCAGCAGGGGCGCGGTTTGTCGGGACTGTGAGCGGGTTTCGCAGCAAGGACAGCAACTTGCGTGTCCAGTAAGGACTGGAGAAGGGAATCGTCTTGTAGTTGAGGGAGTGCGAAACTCAGCGTACTGTTGGCTCCGACGTTGATGGCATAGAGAAGAGAAAGCAAAGCCCAGCCGTACTCAAGACCATGACCATCATCGCCGCGGGCATGGGCTGCCTCCCACAACACATGCTTCTTGTCGCGTATGCTGGCTCTACCACCACTGCCACCCTGGTGGGATGCCATATCACCAAAGGCGATTCCGAGATTGATCTCCAGGTTAGACTCGGCGGCCGGCTGAAACTTGACGAACCTCTCCTTTGCCAAAGACGACTGGCCACCATGGCCATGACAC
>Ga0247763_1001317_pt1 | contig 14281 bp, 17 predicted proteins | sample UWRJL141409B4_FD_179926 | JGI IMG/M metagenome (GOLD analysis project Ga0247763, IMG submission 179926) | Plant litter microbial communities from Arlington Agricultural Research Station in Wisconsin, United States - UWRJ-L141-409B-4 | ecosystem: Environmental > Terrestrial > Plant litter >...
CTGTGCGGAGCGGATGGCTTATTAAGGGATGAAATGAAGTTGAGGCTGGGCCTTTTTTTTCTCCCCGCCTTTTGTTTCTGCCAACGCTCCTAGTGAGTCTTGCCTGGGTTGTTTGGGTTGAAGTTGGGTTCAAGAGTAGAAATAGGTAAGTAAAAAAAAAATATTAAAGTGAGTAATCAAAACAGACGCTTCCTACATGAAATAGTTTTGTGAGTTTGCCGTGATCCTAGGCATGTGAAAGGTGGCATGGTGTCAAAACTGTGATTTGTTTGCCAGCACCATGACATATGTTAAAGGAAGATTTTATAACTAAAGTTCTTCCAGAGAAATATCTCCAAGTCTATCAACTCATCCACTACTGCCCCTACGGCTATGCCGGAGATAGCAGCTGCCCGCACTTTGGCGGGTATCCTGGATCGTGCGCCCCGTACATGACAATTGTTGCACCGGATCATAACGGCTGTTGCTGTGAAGTTCCCACTCCGGGCTCGTGTTTAGCCTGCCCAGCTACCGCCATTACCACCTACCTCGTTTGCTTGGGGGCTTTTGATGCTTGTTTCGATCGATTCTTGGAGAATCCTGAACTGGAAAGCGCACAGCCCATGCCGGAGCGATGGTGCACTGTTTATGGCCGAGAGAGGCATTTTGAGCGTAGCCGCGTTTAGGGGAGAAATCCTTCATGTTTGGGAGGAAAACAAAAACGCAAACGAGATCCGTAAGTGGCAGAGGCGACTTGTACAGAGTGGACAACAGTACCTAGTAATGCAGAAGCGGAGCGGTTGATAAGATCTGCCGAGTAAAATGATATATAAGTGAGTGATTTCCCATCAAGAACATTTCCTAATACGTTGTTCATGTGAGTTTGTGGCCTTTGAGGTTACTGCAATGGATGTGAGAGGTCTATTCTATTTAGTTACAGTGGTTGAAAAATGCCATGTGTAAATAAATAAAAAATGTGACGATATAGAAGGAGTTATCGCTTATCTAGCTGTACTTGTCATGTTTCGATTGACAAAGAGGGCCACAATGGCATTGTGTCTGTCCAAACCAGGTAGCCGCCTTTGCTATAATTCATTTTCAAGGAACAACGCCATTTCCCAATGAAAGATCATACTGAGCTCCCGGCGACACGATAGAACGAAGTAAATAAAGCAGATACCCTACATGCAGAATTTGTTTTCCGTTCAAGTCCTGCCTCTTTTGTTTTATTTTAAAAAGCTGCTGGAAACCATCACCTCTGGAGACAACCGCCCTAGTCCCCAGTCCGACATCAACAAAACACACAACTTGCAACAACCGCAGCCAAAAGTACCTAAGCAAGTAGGGTAAGAATGTGCTTTGTCACTCTCGTCCTCGTATACCGCAAGACCGCCGACGCTCGCTGCCCATACTTCAACCCCGCCACTGGAAAAAGCCGTCCGTACGGGACAATTTATGAGGAATCCTGCCAGGGCTGCTGTGATGACTTTTTCGGCTGTCCCGGCTGTGAGAATGTGCAGTTTGGAACACAACGACAGACTAGGGAACTTTGTTATCATTGCTCTTCTCGGGTGAGCCCCCAGAAGAATAAGAGGGAGGAGGATGAGTCTCGTGAAGAGTCTCAGGGAGACGTCAAGACGGAGGAACCTCGCAAGAAAGAGGAAGCATGTTGAGCAATCCACCACCCCAGGTCATGAAGAGCTCAATTCCCCCGAGCGGATAGAGATTTGATGATTGAGGATAAAGAAGACACGGCCAAGTAAACCCAAAAAAGAGGCGTGTAATCAAATATATTATTTTTAAACTCTCGTGAATGAAACGTTGCAACTGTGCTATGAAGCTTAACCATATTTCTTATACTAAAATGCCTACTGTATCCTATTCCTGTCCTTCAAACATGTTGTTGCCTTGGCACTGGGGTGTGACGAGAAGGAGGGGAAAAAAAAAACCAGGAGATAACTGCGAAAGAAAAAGTGCAAAGAGAAACAAACAAGATATTAAGTGCTCGCGCCTTCTTATCGTATTCCCTTCACTGACGGTGAATCGGTTACTACCTATCAATGGGCAGGTGCTGTTGTAGTCGGGTTGGCAGGCGGGCTGACATGCTGACTGGCAATTGGACTAGCCATCGGGCTCGCCAGCGGGCTGGCTTGCGGGCTGGTCTGCTGTTCAGACTTGACTCCATTACCGGCCGGGGGATCCGTGGCCTGTTGTGAGGGCAAAGTGTGCACAATGTGTCCCTTGCAGGGATCAGCCGGCCTCGTGCCGCAACCCCTGACACTAAATTCGGTTGGGTCCGTCTCATCGGGGAAGTGCCGGATGCAGTGCCAGTGTGGGTCGTTCAGGGTCTCGGGAGGCTCGTAGATGCGCCGGAATAGCGCGAGGGCCGACAGTACCTTGAACAGAATCCACTTGTTGGTCTTCTCTGCAGGTGGTTCATCAGGGTTGTCTCCGGGTCGTTCAACAGAGTTGTCTCCGGGTCGTTCAACAGAGTTGTCTCCGGGTGGTTTCTTTGCGGGCTTGGTGGCACGGTGGTGTAGGTGGATCAGCGCCGTGATGCCCGACTCGATGATGAGCAGAGAGGCAAGACATACAATGATGGTGATGAGGCCGGCGGTGGAAAAGGTCTGGATCTCCGGACTGACGATGACAAAGTCGCCCGCGCCAGCTCGTGGGCCCCCCGTGTCGCCTCTCAAGACGTTTTTCCAAACCCGGTCGCCCATCATGGTGGTATCGATAAAGATGCTCTGCGATGCTACGTAGCTGGCTAGGATCAACCGCTCCAGGTCGCCCTTGATGGTTGAAGCCTCAGCGTCAATGACGCCGTTGGGGCTCGTGGTCCGAGACCGGAGCGCCGAGTCGCCGCAGGCATTGCCGAGCTCGGGAAGCTTGGGGGCGTCGAAGGAGGCCGCGAGGACATCGAGAAGAGAGAGGGGAATCTTGATGCCCGGCAGATCCTTGAGGGCGTGGACACTCTTGACTGACTGAGTTCCGTATCGCCAGCGATCTTGCTGCCAGCATGACAGAGCCGGTCTCCCACGCTTGACCCAGTACTTGGCCTGAAAGGGCACATTATAGGTTTGATTGCCCGGCTCGGTTGTATACCAAGCGTCTCGCCCACCCGAGATGCTTGATCGGTGGGCCGACCAGACAATGGCCGAGAACTGCACTTTGCCGTCCCCATCGCGTTGGCTCGAGGCCTGGGGATGGAATACGAAGCTCGCCTTGGGCGCGTTCCGGATGCTGGACACGTCGAGGGGAACTCCAAATGCCATCGACTTGTTCCCCCACAGGTTGTACACATCATTCTCGTTCCTTCCTTGCGAGGCATCATACCATCCGTACTCGGTGATGCAGGACCCGCTGACGTCGACGGCGAGGTCAGATCCGTGTTGAAGCCCTAGGCTGTTTCCGGTAATGGAATAGGTGTAGTTGAGCCGGTACATGGGCTCGCTGCTGTTATTGGGACCCTTCCAATCGGGGAGATTGGTGTCGTCCCTGATGTTGATCTCTTTACGCGTCGTGACATCGGCTGCCTCGACGCTGCCCAGGGCCCGCAGGTACGACGATGCCCGAATGCCAAAGACCTTGAGGACGGCAGTCGGGTTCGGGAGTATATCCGGAAAATACGCCATCTCGGGCCGCACCGGCGCGGCATTGCCGACCTGCACGAGCGAGGGCCCGACGATACCGAGAGCAAGACTGGCGCCGAAGACGACAAAAGCGACCAGGGCCCATGCAAAACCGTACATGAACTCGCGCCCCTCGCCGAGGTACTCAAAGGCGTAGCGGAACATCCTGGTCATGGCAAACCAGGCATCGCCCGAGTTCCAGAGCACAACCAGGGCCGCATGTCGACGCCGCGATGTCTTGCTCGACGAGAGCAGCGCAATGAAGCTAACAATGTTCCAGAGTATCAAGAAGATGACCGTGAGCATGATGGAGAGGGCCGCCGTCACGAGGGCGCCGCTGTTGGACGAGAAGGCGATAGCCCTTATGGTCCCGGTGGCGGTTGGCATGTCGAAGGGGGTGAGGAGGAGGTAAGAAGCCTCGGATGGCGCTGTGTAGATGGCCGATGAAGATGACATGTTGAATCATGAGTAGCTAAGATACCTCTGCCTCTGGTGAATCTGCAGCGCCAATTCCCGTAGCGCCCGATTGATGATCGAGGAGGGAGAAGTCTTTCTAAAGACGCGCAGCCCTGCGATGGAACCATGGATTGGAGCATCAAATGGCGGCTGGGGCGGTCTCTTGGACGCGTTCCAGGCCCAGGTGTCTGCATGACCGGGCGTGCTCTCGCTTCCCTAGCCAGTAACTAGAGCAAGTGCTGTCACTCGCGAGTCGCCGTGCAGCCAGGCCCACCTTGGTGCCCAACCCCGACAAGCCCCCTCACGCTCTCCATTTCAAGATGCCCCGGCAATACCGCACGGCAGTATCTCGGACTTGCTTTGGCCAAACGCATTTTCTCCATTTTCTCCCTTGGTCGTACAAGGCTGGCAGGAGGCAGGAGGACAAGTCCCTTTCATTACCCAGCGCGACAGGAGAACCCGACAGCCTTCCTCGCCAGCATCGCTACCCGCGCAAGGGGGGGACAAATCAGGCAGCTTTTCCGGCAGACACGAGATTGCGTCCCGATTGTGTGAATTAAGCTTTTGGATTGGCCAAGGCTGCAGGCGTCTAGGACAACACAGCAGCCCGTTCGGGCGCCGAGCATGATGCGCTTCCTGTGCCTCGCCGAATCATTCGTCAACCTGTTGAAATATTGGCTCCGGTTTACACACTTGCGCACGCCTTCACACAGTCGCGTAAAATCTGCAGGCGAAACTCTTTTCGGGGACTCGTCACATTTTAAATGCGGCAGCTTAGGGCCCAAGCAGACACGTCAGGCGGGTGTTCGGCGGGTTTCCCCGACGGTGGCTCCAGCCGACCGATTTTTGTGGGCCACTCAGTGTCCGAGGAAATGTCACTCCCGGCCTTGGAGCACACATCCGGACTCTGGACCCTGGATGCGGACCCTGGTGAAATTTTGACAACATGCGTGTGGTCGGACGCGGTATGCAGGTCTCGGTAGTCAATGTCTTGGCATTGCCAAGGGAACTGTCGACATTGGCTGACAGCCCTGTCTGTGTAACGACAGGTCCGGCCACTGTGACCCAGGCTCTCAACGGAGGTCCTTCCAAGACAAGGTGGGTTGAGCTGCTCGCTTGAGTGACAGGCCGCAGCCTTGTTTCTTCATCCAATGGCCGAGGGATGTGTACTAGGGGTATCCACAACTCACCAGAACCATGACAGTTCATGTCCGGACCGGTTTGCGCCCTCTGCTGGCACTCCCCGCAACATCTTTTGGCCGACCTCAGTACCTCGAACTCTGTACCCACTGATAAAATCTGATCCAGTCCCTTCTCACCAAGTAGCTTTGCTTCCATCTCCCTTCACCTTTCCTCACCTCCTATTCACCGCTTGCATCGACCCCATCTTTGTTCAGTCGCAGATATGCGTTCCGAGTATCTTGTTCTTTGGTCTGCCGTCTTCTGCGGCGGGGCGCTTTCCCAGTCGTTGCAATCAGTTCTCTTGGACAATGGCTTTACCCAGTTCGCAGTCATGGTCGAGGGAGCCGAGCTGCCTGCTTCTGGAAACAATCTCATCGTATATGCCCCAACTGACGCCGCCTTTGAGAAGAACGGAGGAGCCGTCCTGGCCCGCCGCTTCGCCCCAGGCACAGGGTACTATTTCTCCGACTCAATTGCCCCTACCTTTAACAACGCGACCAATACAGCCCCCGGGCGCCGCAGACTGGCCAGGGACGCTTCCATCCCTCCTTGTGGCATTGCTCGACAGACGTGGCTTGGCGGTGCCGACAAGGTGAACCTCGGCCCCGGTCGCAACCAGACTCTTGTCGAGAAGAAAGTGTGCGCGGCATCTGCACCTCTCGTCTTCACCGGCCTGGGGGCGAGCGTCAAGGTAACGGCAGACGATATCCCCTTTGACCGCGGTGTCATCCGCCCTGTAAGCGGGTGAGTTTATCCCCCTCTCGAACCCCAACTGCGTCCTATTGGCTAACAAAGAGTCACAGCGTCTTCACCGAACCGAGAGTCGTGTCTGAGACGCTTCGTTTCTTGGGCGCTAGTCGATTCCTGCAGGCACTGGCCGACGCCGGCATCCTCGGTGATGTGGACAGCAGGGCCGCAATCACCGTCTTGGCGCCCAACGATGCCGCCTTTCGCAGGGACACGGCTGGCATGAGTGCCTCGCAAGTCGCCAGCGTGCTCAGAAATCACATTCTCGTCTCCGCAACGGCCTACACGCCTCAGGTTCAGAGTGGCCTGGTATATGCCACGCTGAGTGGCGGTTCCATCACCGCTTCAGTCGTTGATGACGTCGTCAGCTTCGGTGGTGCAAGAGTCGCAGCCGCTGATGCGATTATCAAGAACGGCGTGATCCACACTATCAACAAAGTCAGTCATTCGGATCGTGTTGTAGCTGTTGCTTGTACTAACCAGACATGCAATTTGACAGGTACTCACTGCCCACTCCTTGGCCGCCAAGCCGACTCCCACAGTTGGCCCTGTGGCCACGGGAGCTGCAGCAGTCGCGGAGCCTCCCGTGTGGAGATCTTCCATGACCTTTGTCGCCATCATGGCCGCTGCCCGTCTCTTCCTTGGATAAAGAGGTTACACAGACACTCCGTGCGAGATAGATGGGTCTGTGCTTGTAGTGCGGAAAGGGTGGGAGGCGCGAGTGTCTAGCGTGGGGTTGGGGGTCAAAGTTTCCGTGAGACGGAGAGGAGGCCTGCTTTGGGGTTAATACTAATGGCGGACTTTGACGGTATCGTAGTATGAAGGATGATTGCTAGAACCTCCGTCTCTGAGGAAGTTAATTTAATTTCGATGTTGTCCGCCATCTTCAGAAAGGCCTGCGTCGGTCGAGAGTCAACTCTCTTGAAATCGCAGGCAGTTGAGCGACGAAAAATAAAATCTGCGGGCCCATTCCACGCACAATATGTCTAGTGTTTTGAGACGACGGGAAGGAATGTGCCACCCAGAGGTCAGCAACTCAGATGACCGAGTTGCGGGCAAAATTGAATTGCCCAGTGGCGGGCTTAAACCGCCGACTTTCACATTGCATTCACTCAACAAGGTGTATTAGTGTGACATTCTGTCCAGCTGAGTTAACCGGGCAGGTCTAAGTTGTAGAAAATCACTGGTGATACATCCGGCTGGAGGAGACACCCCGTTAGGCGTCAGTCGCAGAGAAATTCAGAGCAATTTCGCTGGATTCATGTCAAGCACCCATGCTCGGGCAGCCGACTCGTCCATTACCAGACGTCACGCAAGCCCGGCTGAGCAAGCTGAGATAAGATGTCTTGCTCTGACTCGCCGTGCTCCTTGACATCCGAGGATGGCGGGAGTTTGGGCCCCCTTCTTGATGCCACGCGAGGAGTCGAAAGATTAGGTAGACCTGTGGCCACGGAAGAATGGCTCAGGCTCCTGGTCATTGGGTCCAATCTCCTGGTGCACAGCGGCAAATTTGATGCGTATTGACCTAAGTAATTTCCCAGGCCGTGCCTTCCTTCATCTGCCAGTTTCCTTTGGCTGCTTCCCAGTTCGACGCTGTGCTTTGTATAATTTTAAAGCAGATGAATTCTGCTCAGAGCCTGTCGCAATACTTCCCTCCTCTGCCAGTCCCTTCCCACATCGGGCACTCGCATAACATTGCCTATTGTGACTGGACTCTCACGGCCGCAACCATAGTCGCACCACCCCCTGCCAGAAGAGTGCACCGTTATGTTATCGTCTCTGGTAGTTACAGGGTTGACTCGGTAGTGTAAGATGATGCGACACAAAGAGTCAACCGCCGAAAATGCCATGCAGGAGTAAATGACAGTGCTCCGAAGGCGTGTTGTGTACCAATTATTCAGTGGCGATTCAGGTGCGAAAATCATGATAAGATTGCCAATGGCTAAGATGGTGTAAGTGATGGCTGTTGGGCGCATTGCGAGCTTAAGCAGTGAGGGGAGATGATGTTGTTTTTTGAGGTGTATGAAGGAGCTGAGCTGAGCTGGATTGTTGTACCCCAGCAGTCTGGTACCTAATTTACAAGACAACAATTTGTAAATTCCCCTGACCAAAAGCTGCGCGACGACCAACCAACCAACCAACCAACAAGCCAATGTTTTGTTCGAGCACCGAGCCTATTGGGTCGGACTAAAGGCCGCGATTTTATCCAGTTCATGTTGGCTTCAAACAACCAACGCAAACCCCGGTCCTGATAAAGAACCATGCCCTATTGGGTCGAAAGATACCGAAAAGGCAACATGACTCACCGTAGCTTGATTCCAGCCCCTTCTTCAGATAGCCTGTAGTTGAGCTGTTTTGAATTTCCTTGCCGTCCCCTGTTATGTGCTTTTCTGTAAGTTTGCGCTTGGCGCAACATAGAAGCATTGACTTTGAGATTCTTTGGGATAAGTGCAGGTATAGAGGGTCAATGGAAAAAGGTCCGGGAAGAGACACCACCAACCCATCAGCTGCTACCTTTTCTGTGTGAGACTACCTATACTCTGCCAAGAAGAAAGCTATTCCATGCGGCAAGTGTCTCGATGGTTTTTTTTTTTTTTTTTCTCCAGGGATGCAATACCGGGACACAAACGGTTTGAAGGGCGTGCTTTTTGTAACATTTAGTTAAAATCTATCCGTATTGGCCGAGACAAGATCTGCCTGCGGGGTGGGGCTCGCTGATAAGCTTCTGACCGACCGACAAAGCCTGCGGGGTCGTTTTTGACGCGTCAAGATCACCGATCCGCTTCCGCCCGCAGTGCCGCCCCGTCAACGACTCGGCGTGCGTGTGCTGGGCCCCAACGCAAATGTATGACGAACCCGACGATATTGCTCGCTGGTTGTTGCAGTCGGACTCCCACGTTGGCGGGCCCGACGGGGTGCCGGCCGATCCTCGGCCGTTGTCGTCCAAAAAATGCGCCCTTGAGATGGCGACACCGTCTGTCTCAGCCCCGCGCAGCTCATCGTCCAAGAAGCGGAAACTCGACCGAGATGCAACTCGCGAGGCCGGATCTGCCCCCGACGGAGATGCTGACGCCGCCCCTCGATTGGGCCGGTCAGCCATCATCCCCCTACATCCCTCCAGTCTAATCTTTCCGCTGGCATCCGCGTCTGCCTCTGCTTCTGGTTCGGTCACCGACACCAACCATTCCAGTAGTCCCAGCCCGGTCAAGAACATTGTCGGTTTGCAACGTCTGGAGAAGCCAGTATTGTTTGGGTCGCTGCACGACAATGCTGAGGAAGGGCAATTACCCGACGACGTCAGGCAGCTGTTCAGCGACATCTGGGCCATTGTAGCCACCCAAGGCATCTATCCCGCCGAAGTCCGGGATGAAATAATGCGTCTGAATCGTAAGACCCCGCCATCCCACTTCCGCCAGCCGGAGACGTGGCCGGGACCGTCGCCCGACGTTTCAAACTCGGAGGATCCCTTTTTCGACCTCCTCCCCATCTGGGCTTTTGGCCACGCCGCCAAACACCCGTCCATGACTCCAAAGAGGCTAGCCCGCGCCGAGCTCCATCATGTCCGCCATCTTGAGAGTGTAGCTCGAGAGTGCTGGACACGGCGGAAAAGCGAGGCCTCGTGGAACTCCAACGTCCACGAACCGCTCTTGGCCTTGGCACTATGGAGATACTGCGACACTGTGGCCATCGAGAACGCTACCGCTGCGAGGATCCTGCCTGCTTTCATCCCAGCGCTTACTACAGGCGAGGCCGTGGAAGGCAAGACGGTTGATTTTGTACTTTCTCCCATCGTGCAAGCCAACAATCTCGTCCCGCCGGGCGCCGCCAGTGAGGATGCGGGCTTGGCCGTCGCTGCCGCCATCCAGAACAAGCTTGCTGCCCAGCCGTCGGCTGGATTCTGTGATCTCGGTGTCAACCACACCGACTATTCCCCGCTGTTGTGCGACCCCATTGCGGTCACGATCGAGACCAAGATTGGCGGTGCTAGTACTGAGGAAGGCCGACTTCAACTGGGCATCTGGACTGCCGCATGGCACGCACGCATGTCAGCGCTGGGCGTTGGTGGAGGGAAGCAAGGCCCCTTATTGCCAACGTTGCCTCTGATCCTCACACATGACCACGCCTGGTCACTCTACTTCGCTGCCGACCGAGGCTTTATGATTGTAAGTAGCTCATCTTTGCTTCCATGTTTTGTTATCAGCGTTGATGCTGATGCAACGGACAGGAGATCCTCGGCGGCATGCATATTGGCACGACAGATACAGTTCAGGGTATCTATCAACTGCTTGCAGTCCTCCGGTTACTGGCTGAGTGGGTAGATACTACGTTCCGGGTGTTGGTTGGCAATGTATTCTGCCCGCGCTCAGACATGTTTGGAGGAACCCAAGACGCCGCTTCTACGATTGAAAAAGCAGTTTTGGAATAATCTAAGAGTTTTCCAAGGTGCTGAGTGTGCCGGAATGCTTAATCCTTGCAAGTACCTGCTAACGGATGTCGGACATGCAGCGCCCGTCCACTCTCCCACTTAAGCCTCTCTATGCGGCGTCCCAGTGGGCGCCCAAAGCGAGTGAATCGGCAGTCCAGGGCAGAGGTACGATTGGATTGCGAAGAAGCCGCGATGGACAATGGTCAGTGCTTAACAAAGCTTTCCTCATACCTGATGTGGACTTTTTGGCATCACCTCGGTGGGTTGCACAGCATGATGCCCAGACCTGTTGTCGCACGTCGGTTAGGGATCATCATCATTCATCAACGCGACTGGTCGGTTAGATCAGCAAAAATCACGCATATCGGGATTTTGTCTCGAGACTCGGGCGGACATGGATGGGGTGTCCGATATATATGTGTGTATAAGAGGGCATTGTTTTTGCTTTCTGGGGTTAGTGCTCCCGGAGTCAGCCCCTTGGAGTCAGTTTAGTTTCACGGTATTGCACATGCCATTGGCGCGAACAGTAGGCCCGCCCGCAATGGACAACTCTACAGAAATATGCCCATTGAGAGTACTCATTGTTGGGGCCGGTGAGTCACTTGGCCTGCTCTACCTCATCTACATGGATATTGACGAAACACGCTAGGATCTGCCGGCTTGTTGATGGCCCACATCTTCAAAAAGGTATGGTGCTTCGTATCAACCCACGCCCTCCTACCTCAATTGCCATTTCTAACTTTAGCGAGAAAAAGGCCGGCATTTCCGCTACCGTCTTTGAACAAGACACCTCCCCCACCGCTCGCGCTCGGGACTGGAATTTCGGAATCTACTGGGCACAATCGCGGCTTGCCGAGATTATCCCTCCAGAACTCAACGCGCAGCTCGATGCCGTGCAGACTGATCCATCGCATGTGCGCAGTGCGGATTCGGTTATTCCGATATATCATGGGGTAACGGGGGAATTGTTAAAGGCCCTCCCGGCGCCGTGGAGTGTTCGTCTGCAGAGAAGGGGTTGGTTGGAGTTGTTAAGGGGTGGTGTGGATATTAGGGTTTGTGAAGCCTTCCTCACTTATACTCATACCTCGTACTTTAGAATCATACTCACACTCACTCTCCCTTTGGCTATATTGGCACGTGGACTGATTAGATCAGTTTGGCAAAGGCTTACAATCAGTGAACATCACGCCAACTGGTGTGGTCGCAACATTCGCCGACGGCGCCATTGAAGAGGGAACGCTGCTCATTGGCGCAGAAGGTGCCCACAGCGTTACGCGGCAGTTTTTATTCTCGTCATCGCCGCAAGATGGCGAGCTTCTTCCTACCCCGATTGTGGCGTATGCGGCCATCACCACTGTCTCGCATGATACGGCGCTGGCGATTCGCAGGCTGCATCCGACGTATTGTATGGCCATGGAGCCGGAAGGGCGTTTTGCGTGGGCGAACAGTTTGTCTCTCCCTTTTCTCCCCCCCTATTTCTTTTCCTTTTTCCTTGCTGTTTTCTTTTCCTTTTTTCCCCTCGAGTGCTGACAGGGTAAAATAGTCCATGACTGCAGCTCCCCCCACCCCTCCCTCTGGAAATTCATGGTCCTCATGACCTTCCCTTCGTCCAGCGACCCCGCCATTCTCAAAAGCCAAGGTAACGCCGCTCTCCTCGCCGACCTCAAGAAGCGAACACAAGGTTTATCCTCGCCGTTTAGGGAGTCTTTTGGAACTATCCCAGAAGGAACAAAAGTTTGGCATGCTCGGTTGACGTATTGGCCGACGAAGCCGTGGGATGGGAGGGGAGGGAAGGTGACGCTGTGTGGAGATGCGGCTCATCCGATGACTTTTCGTAAGTTATGTCTCATGACATTTCATTATCTCATATATCTCAGGTCGCCCTTTGAACCTTTATGTTGTCTGATGATATGATCACGTAACTAAATGGTTGTTATATTAAAAGACCGCGGACAGGGTCTCGGCAACGCCATCACCGACGTCGCAGAACTTCAAACCCGCTTACAGTCAATGATGGAACATTCTCCCGCAGAACTAGGTCGGGCGGTACAAGAGTATGAAAAGGCAATGTGGTCGACCTGGTTGGAGGCAGTGATGGGAAATTTGGAAAACACGCTGGCGATTCACGATTGGGAGCTGTTGAGGAAGAGCCCGATTTTTGTAAAGGGGGTGGATGTGAGGGATGGTGAAGAGGGTACGAAGGTGTCGGGTGATGGGGAGTAGGTCTGTATTTTTGTGGTTTTTGACTGAGTGGTTGACAATTTGATCAAGCTCACAGTTCCAATTTACGTTTCCTGTTCCTCGCTGTACGGGCTAGAAAATCGCCAGCGCGGGCTTACCCGTCTTCGACCATCTACAATAGTGTGTGTGTCTGGTCAACTAAGAGATTTTGTTCATCTGCTCTTGAAGTTACAACTACCGAAGTTTCCAAAAACCCGAAGGAAATTACTAAATAGTCGTGAAAAGTTCTATTCCAAGAAATCCTGGCTGGGAGGGCTGGAGGGTTGTGTGTGCAATTCAGAAAATGGGCACCAAGACTCCCAGTCGTCTTTATCTTCGTCATCATCATCATCATCATCATCCTCAGAGCCGTTGTCGGAACAGCTAAAAAGAGGACTGATACGCCGTGACTGATAGCCCGAATCAAGACTGAAGATGCGCCGGCGCCGGGATGACAACGAGTCAGACATGGCCCCCGCTCCCTGTCCTGATTGGGTTCGGCAGTGTAAAAGGTCGACCGAGCTAGGCAGAGCTACCTCCCGCGCTTGCAGATACTGTTGAATGTCGGCAAAGATAGCCTGAATGGGCATGATGTAGCCCTGGTTGAAGACGTCGGTAGCGACGAGGTGGCCGTGTACTTCGTAGGTGTTTTGGTCGACGACCCAGGATCCGGAATCGCCATCACAGATACCTTGACGGTAGAAAGAAAAAATGATTAGGGGTCTGGGATGAAGACGTGCTAGGAAGAAGGGGTGGGCTAGGTAAAAAATATGTAGGTAGGTACTTACCCTGATCAGACGTATCCATCGTCACCATATACGAGTCCACAAACTCTCCCCCAGACCCAGACCCACAGAGAATACTGCCAGCATCTGGTGTGATCCAACCCTTTTTAACCCCGCCCGATGCGCTAATGAGATAGATGGGCCGACTGCCTGTGGCCCCGGGAGTTCTCTGACCAAGAACAAGTTTGGCTTGGGCGTCGATGGGGAGTTTGTTTGCCTCGTAAGTCGATGTTTCGATCAAAGCCCAGTCAAAAACTCCTTGTCTGTTGCTGCTGCTGGCACCTCGGGCATCAATTTCCGAGGATCGTGGGTAAATTACTGATCCAATCTTGACGGAGTTTATAAAAGACCACGGGGTGGTGGTGTTGGTGGTGGTGGGGGCGGTCTTTTGAGTGAGGTCATCTTGATGGAGATAGTCGTCGAGGTCGATTTCGATTGTGTCGTCATAATCCTCATCCTCTTCATCATCATCGTCGTCGTCATCATCATCTTCGCCTTGTAGAAATGTATCTGTATCTGCATCGTCATACACTCCTAGGAGTTTGTTTACCCCCTCCTCCTCTTCTTCCCCCTGTTCCACCAGACGTGAGTCCTCGCTGCCCTGATTTTGACAATTCCTATCCTCATGGTCCTCATCTTCTACAGGCACATCCGCCAAGGCCGATGGCACCAACGAGAACAAATCGATCGGCGAGTCTTGTTGGTTGTCTTGACCTTTGTGGGCGGCTGTCTCCATCTCCGTCTCCGTCTCAATCCCACTCTCCAACTCCCAAAGTGCATGACCGGCTGTGAGGCCATAGACGCGGATATCGCCCTCCCTTGTGACGACTTTGATGAGCCCTCCTAGCGTGGCA
>Ga0247763_1001318_pt1 | contig 14279 bp, 10 predicted proteins | sample UWRJL141409B4_FD_179926 | JGI IMG/M metagenome (GOLD analysis project Ga0247763, IMG submission 179926) | Plant litter microbial communities from Arlington Agricultural Research Station in Wisconsin, United States - UWRJ-L141-409B-4 | ecosystem: Environmental > Terrestrial > Plant litter >...
AAACGGCGGCGCACACCACCGCAGAGAGCACGAACAACGCGAGCTTCGTACTCGGCGCGGCGAGGGGATAGCCGTAGATGCGCTTGAAGTCGGTGAGCCCGTTGTTCCCGCCGAAGCCGGCGTCGTTGCGGAAGAACCAGAGCATCAGCGCATAGGTCATGGCCTGCGTGATGATCGAGAAATACACGCCGCGGATGCGGGAGCGGAACGCGAAGAACCCGAATACGTAGGCGAGCAGGCCGGGGATGAAGAGCGCCATGAACAGCGCGAAGAAGAAGTTGTCGAACCCGAGCCAGAACCACGGCAGCTCCTTCCAGTCCAGGAACACCATGAAGTCGGGTAGCTCGCTGCGATAGACGCCCTCGCCCGCCATCACCCGCATCATGTACATCCCAATGGCGTAGCCGCCGAGCGCGAAGAACACGCCGTGGCCCAGGCTCAGGATGCCGGTAAAGCCCCAGATCATGTCGATCGCGATCGCGACGATCGCGTAGCACAGGAACTTGCCACCCACCGTGATGATGTACTCGGGCACGTGCAGCGCCGAGCCGGGCGCCGTCCAGGCGCTTAGCCCTGGCACGGCGACAGCAAACAGCAGGAACACTCCCGCGCAGGCCAGCCAGGCCCGAGGCGAGTGCATGGCGAGGAGTCGGGCGCGGAGCTTTTGGGCGACAGAGTTCTCCATGACAGCGCTTTCCTTCTCACATCTCGGCGGCGGCGCGGCCCTTGGGCGCGAACATGCCCTGCGGGCGCCACTGGATGAACAAGATCAGGATCACGAGCAGCATGATCTTCCCCAGCACCGCGCCCGTGAGCGGCTCGAGGAACTTGTTGGCCACGCCCAGTCCGACCGCGCCCGCCACGGTACCGGCGATGTTGCCGACGCCGCCGAGCACGACCACCATGAAGCAGTCGACGATGTAGCCTTGGCCGAGCTCGGGCCCCACGTTGCCGAGCTGCGAGAGCGCGACGCCGCCGAGGCCGGCGACGCCGGAGCCGAGGGCGAACGTCCACATGTCGATGCGGCGTGTGGCGATGCCGATGTTGCCCGCCATCTCGCGGTTCTGCGTCACGGCTCGCACGTACAGGCCGAGCCGGGTCTTCTGCAGCAGCATCCAGACGAAGCCGACCACCACCACGCTGAACAGGATCACGACGATGCGGCTGTAGGGGAGCACCACCGTCGGCACGAGCTCCCATCCGCCGGACAGCCACGAGGGGTTGGCGACGGCCACGTTCTGCGCGCCGAAGAGCAGGCGAACCGTTTGAATCAAGCCGAGGCTGATGCCCCAGGTGGCCAGCAACGTCTCGAGGGGACGGCCATACAGGAAGCGGATGACCGTGCGCTCGAGCAGCACGCCGACGACGGCGCACACCACGAACGCCACGGGCAGCGCCAGTATCAGGTACACGTCGAACCAGCCGGGGGCCGCCTGCTTGACGAGGTTTTGCACCACGAACGTGCTGTATGCACCGAGCATCAACATCTCGCCGTGCGCCATGTTGATCACGCGCATCAGCCCGAACGTGATGGCGAGCCCGAGCGCGGCCAAGAGCAACACGCTGCCGAGGCTGAGCCCATAGAACAGGTTGGCGAGGGTGCTCACCCAGAGCACCCGGCGCTCCAGCGCCGCCTCGATCGAGGCCGCCAGGGTCTTGACCTCCGGGCTCTTTGCCGTCCCGCCCTCCTCGGCAAGGCGCCGCACCGCGGGGAGGAGGCCCACGGCGGACACGTCGCCGACCATGCGCAGCGCTTCCATCTGGAGCTTCGGATCATCACTCCCGAGGTCGACACTGCCGATCGATAGCTTCAGGAGGTCGGCGATGTCGGCGTCCCGCTCCTTCGCCAAGGCGGCGCGCATGTCGGGCACCAGATCGGAGGAGGCGTCCTTCGAGAGCGTCGTCGCGGCGTTCAGGCGGACCGCATCGTCGGCTGATTTCAGCTCGGAGCGCGCCAGCGCGAGCGTCAGGTTCTTGCGCACCCGATTGTTGAGCGGCGGGGTGCGTGTGGCGCCGCTCGGTTGCGCCGGCGCGCCCGTCTTCGCATCGACCAGCGCCCCAGCATCCTGGATGAAGACGGCGCCCTTCTCGTCGACCTTGACCTGACCCGCGTCGAGCGCCTTCAGCACCACGAGCGCGCGCGCCTCTTCAGAGCCGCCGAGCTCCACGATCGCCGCGCCGAGCAGGTCGCGATCTTCATTGGCCAGACCCGCGACCCCCTGGTCGAAGCCGGCTGCGATGGCAGGGCGCACGAGCGCGAGGGCAACGAGAGCGACGGCCAGCGCGACCCCGGCGGGAGCGTGGAGCTGGCGCAGATGACGGAGCAGGGTGATGATCATGCGACGATGTCTGGCCACGGGCGGCCGGGTACGCGGTTGCTATCGAGTGAGGGCAGTGCCTCCCGTGAAGAGGCACCGCCGAAGATCGAGCGAAGCGGTGGTCGTTGGCGCGCGTGAGCTGCGAGGCCGAGCGCGCCAGATGAGCTAGCCCCGATGGCCTACTTCGCAGAAGCGTACTTGGGCTCGGCGCAGTTGCCGCAGACCCACGGATAGGTCCAGTCGGCGACCTTCTTGGCGCTCTCCGGCACGTAGGGGCTCCACGGAGCCGCGCGCACGGGGCCTTCGGTCTTCCACACGATGTTGAACTGGCCGTCTTCCTTGATCTCGCCGATCACGACCGGCTTGTGCAGGTGATGGTTCTTCTCGTCCATCTTGATCTCGAAGCCAGTCGGCGCCTTGAAGGTCTGGCCTGCGACTGCTTGACGGACGGCGTCGACGTTCGTGGTGCCCGCCTGCTCGACCGCTTGTGCCCACATGTGGATGCCGACGTAGGTGGCCTCCATGGGGTCGTTGGTCACGCGCTTCTCGGCGTCGGGGAGCTTGTTCGCGGCCACGAACGCCTTCCATTTCTCGATGAACGCCTTGTTGGCCGGCGTGTCCATCGACATGAAGTAGTTCCACGCCGCGAGGTGGCCCACGAGCGGCTTGGTGTCAATGCCTCGCAGCTCTTCCTCGCCGACGCTGAAGGCGACGACGGGGATGTCGGAAGCCTTCAAGCCCTGGTTGCCGAGCTCTTTGTAGAACGGAACGTTGGAGTCGCCGTTGATGGTCGACACCACGGCGGTGGGCTTGCCCTGCGCGAAGCTCTTAATCTCGGCGACGATGGTCTGATAGTCGCTGTGGCCGAACGGCGTATATTTCTCCAGGATGTCGGACTCGGCGACGCCCTTGCTGGTGAGGAAGTAGCGGAGGATCTTGTTGGTGGTGCGCGGGTAGACATAGTCGGTGCCGAGCAGCACCCAGCGCTTGGCGCCGCCGCCCTCCTTGCTCATCAGGTACTCGACAGCCGGGATCGCCTGCTGGTTCGGTGCGGCGCCGGTGTAGAAGACGTTGAAGGACGACTCTTCGCCTTCATATTGCACGGGGTAGAAGAGCAGCCCGTTGAGCTCTTCGAACACGGGAAGCACACTCTTGCGGGACACGCTCGTCCAGCACCCGAAGGTCACGGCGACGCCTTGCCCCTGGATCAGCTCCTTCGCCTTCTCTGCGAACAGCGGCCAGTTCGACGCGGGGTCGACCACCACCGGCTCGAGCTTCTGCCCGAGGACGCCGCCCCCCTGATTGATCTCGTCGATCGTCATCAGGGCGACGTCTTTCAGCGACGTCTCGCTGATCGCCATGGTGCCTGAGAGGGAGTGGAGGATGCCGACCTTGATGGGGCCCGTGGGCTTCCCCGCGGGCGCTGCGACGGTCGTCTCTGCCTTCTTCTCCGGTTCCTTCGTCGCTTCGGCCTTGGTGTCTGGCCCCTTACAGGCTGCGCCGAGCGCGCAGAGCGCCGCCAGTGTCACCGTTATCATGTGCTTCATGTGTGCTTACTCCTGTGCCAAGGGTCCCCTGGCGGCTCCCGATCCACCCCTCTCTGGCGGACCGGAGCAAAGTGGTTTCTCGCTCGAGTCCGAGCCGGGGCGAGCGAAGCTTTGACGTGTCGGTGTTTCATGGGTGTTGCTGCCAAGAGTCATGCCCTTTCTGTCAAAAGGCTTGAACCTGACCGCCGAGGATGAAAATCGTGTCGTTCTCCGCTTCGTCGACTCCGTCGACGCTGAACGAGGTGTGACTCAGCGTCGCTGCCAAGCGCGCGTTATGTCCGCTGATGATGTAGTGGAGGCCGACGTCGAAGGTGAGCAGCGAGGCGTCGCCATCGGGCGGCGCCGCGAGGGCCATGCCGAAGGCGGAGAAGGTGTCGCCATCACTCCACGCGGCCCGCTGCAGCCGCAGCATCGGTTGCAGCTGACCGAATCCGAGCTTTTGCTCGAACAGGAAGCTGCCGAGCAGGAAGAAGCTCGTGCCGGCGTCGGCGCCGCCGAAGCCGTAGAACGCGCCCTCGATGTCGAGGGTGCCCGCGCCGGCGAAGCTGGTCTCGTACAGGGCGTCGAGGTTCCAGAGCGTGTCCGCTTGCTGGTCGGGCGCGTCGTCGGGCTCGGGCTTGTGCTGGACGACGGCGCCGAACGCGAGCACGTCCTTGCTGCCGTAGTACGTGCTCGAGTTGTAATAGCCGGGCTCGGGGTCGAGCACGTTGAGCGTGAGACGTGCAGCGAGGCGAGGATCGGGCGTTCCTCCGCCGCCCATGTCGAACGCGCCCACCTGCCACTTGAACTGCCCGCCGTTGACCTGGCCCCAGATCGCGAGGCCGTCGTTGCGGCCCGCATACACGCTGGGGTAGGCGTGTACGCCGCCAGGATACGTCCAGGCGTTCTGGAAGTAAGGACCGCTCAGGTTCGCGCGATCGCTCGGCGGCAGGAAGCGACCCAGCCACAGGTTGAAGTAGTCGTGGAACTCGAGCTTCAAGATCGCATCGAGCACGACGATGTCGCCGTTCGCCGAGTCGAGGTTGCCCTCGAACTTCACGTAGTCGTGCACCTGCCCGCTGATGTACGGACGCAGGTTGTGATTGACGGTGTAGACGGGCGAATCCTGGGGCTCGTCGCGAGCCGGATCAAACACGAGCTCGGCGCGGATGCCGACGCCCACGGCGGCTTTCAATGCCAGCGTTGGCTGCGCCTCGGCCTCGCTGATCGGCGTGGCCTCGACGGGAGCCGGATCAGCGCTGGGCGGCGGCGGCTCGGTGGGGGCCGGCGGCTCGACGGGGGGGGGTGGCTCCTGCGCGAGCGACAGGCGAGGGGAGGCGAGCCAAACGCTCGCGGCTATGACGGCTACGAACCCGGAGAACAGAGACTTTCGCATCGATGATTTCTCGAGAGATTGAGCGCCTCGAGAGGAACCTGGGCCCCCCGAGCGCAGGACGAAGAAAAGATGCGGGGGACGATGCGTCCGCGTTTGTTTCGCACACGTGTCATCACCCCCGCTGTGTTTCCGCAGCGTCATCGCTCGGGCGATTAGCGTTCGCAACTCGCGGGCTTGCGACACGTCGAATGCGTCAATTTTCTACGCATCGGCGTCGCCGTTTCGCCTCTGCTGTTGCATCCGAGCCCGCCATGGGCGCGCGCGCCGCACGGCGCCATATGCTGTCAAATCATTAAGACGCGCTCGCGCGGCGGCCGTTCAGCGCCGCGCGAGGAGAAGCCGCGTCTCAGAACCCGGCGGAGACCCCGAGCGAAGGGCTCAGCGTGAAGCCCGTCGACGGCAGCAAGAACTGCGCGTTGAGGTTGGCGATGGCCGCGACGTGCTTGCCGAAGCCCCAGCGCAGGCCGATGCCGCCGCTGACGAAGCCTTGCCCGAGGCGCTGATAGACGTCGACGTCCTTGACCGCGAACACCTGGTTGCTGCTCTCCCGGCAAGAGTTGTCGCGCGGATCGAGCATATATTGCCCGTCCACCGGGGGCGGGCTAAAGGCGCGGCACTCGCCGACGGGCACCGTCACGTGCGGATCGACCTGGGCGAGGCCTCCGCCGAGCATGACGAACGCGCTCGGGCCGCGCAGGCCGCTGCCGTCGTCTCGATACACCTTGGTGAAGTACAGCTTCAGGCGCGCCTCTGCGTGATAGGGGAGGAACTTCGAGCTGTCACCGCCGAGCGCACGGGACGACTCGGGGCCACCATTGAAGGCAAACCCCAGCCGCCCCTCGATGCTGACCACGCTCGCGATGGCGCGCTCGTAGCTCAGCATCAAGCGCGCCGTCGACGGGCGAAACCCGCCTTCGATGCTGCCCGCGTAGTTGCTGTTGGGCACGCCCAAATACGGGTCACCGTTCTCGAAGCAGGAGAAGGAGGCGTCCGCATCGGGGTCGCACACCTGCGTGCCGCTCATCATGGCGAAATCGAGGCCGCCCTGGATGCCGAACCAGTTGCCCGGCGCCCGGCTCTCGAGTGTGCAGTCGTCCCCCTCGCACTCGTCGGGGAGGGCGCAGACGTTGTCGATGCACGCGCCCGAGGCGCAATCCGAGTCCGTCTCGCAGCTCACGTCGGCCGTGCACTTGCCGTCGCTGCACGTCAGGCCGCCCTGACACTGGGCGCTGTCGGTGCACGCGTCACCGTATGTGCCCAGCGTGGGCCCCTTGGGCTCGGGCGCCTTCTTGGGGCGGCAGCTGGCGGGCGGTGCCTGGTTCGGCAGCGACGGCGGCTTCGCTTCCGTGGTCTGCACCAGGTTCAGCTCGTCGGGGTCTTGCTCGTCACCCATCGAGTCGATCAGCTGATCCTGCGCTCCGAGCGCGCGCACGTAGTAGGCGAGCACGCCGATCTGCTTGGTGTCGTCGCAAGGAATCTCCGCCACCCAGGCGTTGCCGGCGGCCTTCATCGGCAGCTCGTGCCAGCGCGTCGTGCTCTCGTGGCGATACGAGAGCACGGTTTTGGTCGTCCCTGCCGGGGCGCGGCAGCTGAACGGGATCGGGCGTTGCGTCTCGACCTCGGTCACCTCGATGGAGCACACGATCGCGCTGACGCTGGGCGGCGCGGCGGCTCGGTCGCGCATCTCACCGGTGAGCCCGGTATCGCCCGTGGCCGCCCCCGGGGCCGTCGTTTGCGCGAAGACTCGCTTCACCAGATCCGTCGCGAACAGATCGTCGAGTTGCACCGCCGGGTCAGCCGCCTTGGCAGCGCGGAACGCCTCGCCGGCGCCCTTCACGTCGTCGCGCCCGCTACCGCGCACGATGCCCACATACATCCACGCCCGTGCGAGCACGCCGGGTGAGCACGAGCCCAAGCAGGCTTTGACGACGTCGAGCAGCTTCTTCTCGGCGAGATCGATGTCCGCGCTCGCGTAGTGTGTGTTGATCGCGTTGTCGATCTGCTTGTTCGCCTGCTGGTCCGTTAGCGCCGCGCTCGCGTCGAAGGCCACGAACTGGAGGACGACGAACAGCACAAATGCGGAGACGAGCTGAGGGAGTTTCATATGTTGCCGTTGCACGCAGCCGTACCGGGCGCTCGGTGCGCTGCCGCACCGCGTAGGGTATATGGCGGATTGTTAAGAGAATCCGGTCCGGCCATACTATCGGCTCAGCCCTCGCATTTGTCCACGGGGCGCCTCTCGTAGGATGGGCGTTTGGCCGATCCGGCTCGCGAAGAGACGCCGACGAAGGTGCAAAAATGACGATCACTCGCCGCGCTCGGGGCGTTCCGGATCGGAGCGTACGTGGATGACGCAGGCCCGTGCTCGCGTCTTGCTGGCAATTGTCTTGGCGTTCACGCTGGGGACAGGTTGCGAGCGCTCGCGCCAACCGCCGCCTGTCTTTGACGAGCCGCGTCTGGACGTCGACGCAGACACCACCGCCTTTGCGTCATCCAGCGAAGGCGATGTGGCGGGGGTTGGCGCGAAGCGTCGCGAGCTGACCTGGACCTTCGACGACGGCGCCTTCGGGCCCACCGACGTGGTGCTGTCGATTCCCTCGTCCACGGACGAGAGCGCTCGCTTCCCGGTGCTGATCGCGCTGCACGGCCGAGGCGAGAGCCTGAAGGGCAGCCGGCGGGGCGCGCGCGGCTGGATCGACGATTACGACCTCGGGCGCGCGCTGGGGCGCCTCGCTGCGCCGCCGCTCCGTCGAGGCGATTTTCAGGGCTACGTGAGCCGCGACCGCCTGCGTCGGATCAATCGTTCGCTCGCGGCGCAGCCGTACGCCGGGTTGATCGTCGTGTGCCCGTACTTGCCCGACGTGCTCCGGCGTGAGAACGCATTCAAGGAGGCGGAGCGCCTCGCCAGCTTCATCGTCGACGTGCTGTTGCCGCGCGTCTACGAGAAGACGCCAGCGATCGGGACGCCCGCCTCGACGGGAATCGACGGCGTCAGCTTGGGCGGCCGGGCCTCGTTGATCGTCGGTTTCACGCGCCCTCGGGCGTTCGGAGCCGTTGGAGCGCTACAGGCAGCGATCGATGCTTCGGAGATCGAGCGCTTCGCAGAGCTCGGAGCGCGCGCCCTCTCGGAGAATCCGGCGCTCTCGGTCCGGCTCCTCACCAGCGACAAGGACCACTTCCTGCGAGTCAACGAGCGCCTCTCGGCGAGGCTGAGAGAACGAGGCGTGCAGCACGGCTATTCGCGCGTCCAAGGCACCCATAGCTATCGCTTCAACCGTGGGCCCGGCGGCATCGAGATGCTGTTATTCCACGATCGCGCGCTGCGCGGCGTCGCCTGGGACTGACGCCGCTCGCGACGCGCGCGCCGGAGAAGGAGCCCAGCACTTCGAGCGCGTCAGCGCTTCGAGGGCTTCTCTTGGCGGTTCGGCTGCGCCGACTCGAGCTGCAGGGCGAACGTGCCGCTCTGCGCGGGGATCGCCTTCTTCTCGTAAAGCCAGGGCACCAGCGACGACTCTTCGAGCACCAGGCCGAGCTCGCGAGCGACGGCGACGATCGCCGCCAGGAACTCACCAGCCGTCTGGAAGCGGCTCGCGCGGTCGCGCTGCAGCGCCTTCTTGAGAAGCGTGACGAGCGCCGGGTCGAGGCGGGAGGCTTCTTCGTCGAGCACCGCGAGATCGGCCTCGTACATGCGCGTCAGCACCTCGAACTCGCCCTTGCCCGAGAACAGGCGGCGGCCGAGCAACATCTCCGCGAGCACGACACCGAGCGAGAACAGGTCGCTCCGCGCATCGAGCTCTTCGTCACCCATGACCTGCTCGGGCGACATGTACCCGAACTTGCCTTTGACCTGGCCGGGATCGGTGTGGTGGTCAATCTGCGTGCTGCGCGCGATGCCGAAATCGGTGAGCTTGATGCGCCCGCTGCGGCTGATCAGGATGTTGCCGGGCGACACGTCGCGATGCACGATGCCGAGCGGCACGCCGCTGTCGTCCTTCGCGCTGTGCGCGTGGATCAAGCCCTTGAGCACCTCGGCGCAAATCACGAGCGCCGGCGCCGCCGGGAAGCGTTCGCCGTCGGAGGCGACCTTGCGCAGGATCTTCGCGCAGGAGACGCCGTCGACGTACTCCATCACCATGAACGGCAGACCGAAATCCTCGCCGGCCTCGTACACTCGCACCAGGTTGGGGTGATTGAGCGTCGTTGCGAGCCGCGCCTCGGACTCGAACATCGCGCGGAGCTGCGGATCGAACGACCATTTGCGCTGCAGCCGCTTCAGAGCGTAGCGAGGGCCCTTGGTATCCGAGCGGTAGGCGGCGTACACGTCCGCCATGCCGCCCCGACCGAGCTGTTCCAGCAGTTGATAGGGCCCACAGCGTTCGCTGGACATGACAGATCTCCTGTTGGACGCTGCGAGGCGGGGCGGCTTCGAGCGCACAGGCCAGTTGCGCCGCCGCGTGAAGCGTCGAAGGGTCGCCGGCGGGGGCATGCTGGATTCTTGTGAGCTCAACTCGAATACCTGGTCGCGGGCTGGTTGATGACTCGTACGCCGTCCGAGAGTCGGCATAGCCCGCCTCCGCGCTGACGAGCTCGATGGCTCGATCAGACGAAGCGAACGGCACCCCTCTCGGTTCCATTGAAAAGATAGCACGCGACGTGCCGGGCCCAACGCAGTTTTTCACCAGATTGCGAAGCATACATGGTCACCCGCGCGAGCAGGGCGTGGGTGCCAAATCCCATAAATGCTGCCGAATCGGAGAACTCGAGCCGTTTTCTCGTAGGCGCGACGGCGCCCGTCGGGGCTCGTCTGGACGCCGTGTGGTCGCTGTGCCGCCCCGTTCGCCGTGTCTCGCCGCTCACCCCCGACAAACGCTATAGGGGGGCATGACATCAACTCGGGCACCCTATCCCACCAAGGTGCGCTCGCCGCGCGGCGCCGTCGCCACGGAGGTCGACTGGAGCGACGGAAAGACCACGCGCCACCCCCACCGCGTCCTGCGCGGCCTGTGCCCCTGCGCCAAATGCCAGGGCCACGATCACGGCATCCGCTGGGTCGAGGCCGTCGAGACGGCGTCGAACCTGATGCTGGAGCTGAACCACATCGAACAGATGGGCAACTACGCCGTAGGCCTGACCTGGGCCGACGGCCACAGCGGCGGGATCTACACCTTCGAGTACCTGCGTGAGCTCGGGCGGCTCGAGGCGTGGCCGCTCGAACATCTGCGAGCGTACCGGCCGCGGCAGTAGCAGCGGCCCGGCGTGACCCTCGCCTCAGGGGGCCGCGGGCTCGGAGCTCGCGGCGCGATTCCAGCGCGCGGCTCGGAGCCCGACGGCGAGTTCAGCCGGCGTGATACTCGGCGAGCAGCTCGTCGACCACGCCGATGACGCGCCGGATCTGCTTGGCGTCCGGCAACAGCGTCACGCGGAAGTGATCCCGGTAGGGGACGTTGAAGCTCGAGCCAGGGGCCACGAGCACACCCTTCTTCTCGAGCAGGTCGAGCGCGAAACGCTCGTCGTCGAAATCGCTGAGGCCCTCTGTCTTGACCCGAACGAAGGCGTACATGGCGCCGCCAGGAGCAGCGACCGCCAGGTGCTTGCTGGCCGCGATCGCCTCGAGGAGGGCGGCGCGCGACTCGTACAGGCGCCCGCCAGGCTTCACGAGCTCGTTGATGCTCTGGTAACCACCCAGCGCCGTCTGGACCGCCCACTGCCCGGTCATGTTGCTGCAGAGGCGCAGGCTGGCGAGGAGCTCGAGCGCGTCGAGGTAGTGGCGCGCGTGAGATTTTTCGCCGCTGAAGCTCACCCATCCCACGCGCAGACCGCACGCCCGGTACACCTTGCTCAAGCCGGAGAAGGTCGCGCACAGCGTGTGCTTGACTAGCGTGGCCATCGGCACGTGCTCAGCGTCATCGAACAGCATGTGGTCGTAGATCTCGTCCGAGAACACCACGAGCTGGCGGCTCTGAGCGAGCGCGGCCACCTTCTCGAGCTCGGCGCGCTGATAGACGGCGCCCGTCGGGTTGTTCGGATTGATGACCACGATCGCGCGCGTCTTGTCGGTGATGCGCTGCTCGATCTCGGCGGCGTCGAGCTGGAAGCCGCGCTCGGGACGGCAAGGGTAACCGATGGCGCGCCCGCCGTGGATCACCACCGACGCCGTCCATAGCGGGTAGTCGGGGCTCGGCACGAGCACCTCGTCGCCGGGGTTCACCAGCGCGCGCATGCACATCATGATGAGCTCGCTCACGCCGTTGCCCATGAACACGTCGTCGGCGCTGACGTCCATCACGCCGCGCTCTTGCTGCTGCATCACCACCGCTTCGCGCGCCGGGAAGATTCCCTTCTGGTGCCCGTAGGCCTCGGCGAGCGACAGGTTCTCGATGATCGCCCGCCGCATCGTCTCCGGCATGCGGAAGCCGAACGCGCCCGGGTTGCCGATGTTGAGCTTGGTGATCTCGTAGCCCGCGCGCTCGAGCTCCTCGGCTCGCCGCGCGAGCCGGCCGCGGATCTCGTAGCGGACGTCCGTGAGGTGATCGCTCGCGCGGAGGGGATGTAGGGTCACTAAAGGCGATTGTGCCGCGGGCGAGCGCGCCGCGGAAGACGGAGTGTCGAGCACGATTCAGCCCGCACCAGCGTCCAGCAAGTCACCGGGCGCAGCATCCGGTTCATCGGCATCGGCGCTCGAGCCCGGGTTGCGGAGCGGATCGAGGGCCTCGTTCAAGCCATCGGGGCCGATCGGATTGCGCTGCCGATTCTCGATGTCGGATTCCGGCGTGGGCTCGGTGCCGTCGCCGGGAAGGTCGCGGACCGAAGCGTCGACGGTCGCGCCGCTACCGCCGATTCCCGTCTGCGGGGCCGGATCATCATCGCTGCAGGCGACAGCGAGACATGCCGAGCTCGTGATCAGAGCCGAAAAAAGCCGCATTCTGGCACCCCGGCCGAGGCTCGGACGAGGGCGTGACGGCGCTTGGATCTTCATGACGGCGCGAGTCTTGCTCAGGTTTTTTCCCTACGCAAGGTTATCGGTGCCCCGGCGCCCCGCCCCATCCCGGGCCGGATCTTGGCACGCAGCGCGCGTCCACATTGTCGTGGACATTCCGGCCTGGGTAGGGTCGATTCCCGAGCGTGAAGGACCGTGGTTATTACTCGCGCTTCGGCGGCTGCTTCGTGCCCGAAGTCTTGGTGCAAACCTTCGAGCAGCTGGTCGACGCCTTCGACGCTGCGAAGCGCGACCCGTCCTTCTGGTCCGAATACGAACGGCTCGTCGCGTCCTACTCGGGCCGGCCCACGCCCCTCACGTTCGCAGAGAACCTCACGGCGCATTTCGGCGGCGCGCAAATCTACGTCAAGCGTGAAGATCTGAACCATACGGGCGCCCACAAAGCGAACAACGTGCTGGGCCAGGGCCTGCTCGTGCGGCGCATGGGCAAGCGGCGGGTGATCGCGGAGACGGGCGCCGGACAGCACGGCGTGGCGACGGCCACGATGGCCGCGAAGTTTGGGTTCGAGTGCACCATCTACATGGGCGAGGTCGACGTCGCCCGCCAGCGGCCGAACGTGTTCTGGATGCAGCGCATGGGCGCCCGCGTGGTGCCGGTGAAAGACGGATCACGCACCCTGAAAGACTCGATCAACGAGGCGTTCCGCGATTGGGTCACGAACATGGACACCACGCACTACGTGCTCGGCACCGCCTGCGGCCCGCATCCGTTCCCCGAGATTGTCCGCTACTTCCAGTCGATCGTCGGGTCGGAGGCTCGCCGCCAGATTTTGGAGCAGACGGGCGCGCTCCCGCGCCGGATCTATGCTTGCGTCGGCGGCGGTTCGAACGCCATCGGCATCTTCAACGCCTTCCTCGGAGATCCGACCGAGCTCGTCGGCGTGGAGGCGGGCGGCGAGGGGCTGGAGACCCACCGCCACGCAGCGCGTCTCGCCAGCTCCGACGCCTCGGTCGGGGTGGCCCAAGGCTACAAGACGTACTTCCTCCAGAACGAGGAAGGCCAGATGAACGAGACCCACAGCGTCGCGGCCGGCCTCGATTACATCGGCGTGTCACCGATCCTGGCAGACCTGCACGAGAGCCGGCGGGTGCGCTTCGAGGCGGCGACCGATCGCGAGGTGGTCGACGCGCTCGCGCTGACGGCACGCAAGGAAGGCTTGATTCCAGCGCTCGAGTCGTCTCACGCATTCGCGCAGGCGTTCAAGGAGGTCGGCCGCTTGCCAAAGACCGACGCGATCATCATCAACCAGTCGGGGCGGGGTGACAAAGACATCTTCACTGTGGCCGACGCCTTCGACGACGCCGAATGGAAGGAATTCATCCGCGGCAAGGCGCGAGGTTACGATGCTTGAACAGATCATCCGCCAGAAGCAGCAGAAGAAACCCCTGCTGCTCATGACGCACATCGTGATCGGCTACCCGAGCTTCCGGGAGAGCTGGGCGCTCGCGCGCAGCATGGTCGACGCCGGTGTCGACCTGATGGAGCTGCAGATCCCGTTCTCTGAGCCCATGGCAGACGGGCCGGTGATCTTGAAGGCGAATCAAGACGCGCTGGCGGCCGGCGCGACGGTGGCCAAATGCCTGGAGTTCGCGCGTGAGCTCGCGCAGCAAGTGCCCATTCCGCTCCTGTTCATGAGCTACTACAACATCCTGTTCAAGCACGGCGTGCAGCGCTTCGCTGGCGACATGAAGCGTGCCGGTCTGAGCGGCGCAATCGTGCCCGATCTGCCGATCGAGGAAGGCGCCGACTACGCGAGCGCCATGGCTGACGAGGGCCTCGCCGCGGTGCGCCTGTTCGCGCCCAACACGCCGGAGGCGCGCATGCACCAGCTGGCGGAGGCAGCGAGCGGTCTGGTCTACTGCGTCGCTCGCAAGGGCGTGACGGGCGCCAAGACGGACTTCTCCTCCGAGCTCGGCGACTACCTGGCGCGGGCGCGACGCGCGACGACGCTCCCGCTCGCGGTGGGCTTCGGCTTGAAGAGCAAGGCTGACGTCGACTACGTGCGAGGAAAAGCCGACGTGGCCATCGTCGGCAGCGAGAG
>Ga0247763_1001319_pt1 | contig 14271 bp, 15 predicted proteins | sample UWRJL141409B4_FD_179926 | JGI IMG/M metagenome (GOLD analysis project Ga0247763, IMG submission 179926) | Plant litter microbial communities from Arlington Agricultural Research Station in Wisconsin, United States - UWRJ-L141-409B-4 | ecosystem: Environmental > Terrestrial > Plant litter >...
GCACTGGCCGACAAGGAATCGGCACAGCTCAAAGAGCCACAGGGTCTTGTCGATGCTGGACGGGGGTGTTGCGAGGGTAAGGGCAGTATCGCGGGTGATGGCCATTGTGTTGGACTTTGTGTGGTGGTAGTGCAAGGCAGCGAGGTGCTCTTGAAGTTGGAAAGCCGAATCGAGCTGTTGTTGAACATCATGTCAGCCCTGGACCATTCATACATGTTATCGACCTCGAGGCGGGCACCAACCTCAGACAGAGGGACCAGTGGCGGACCAGCGGCCATTTCGGCGGCTTTGGTGCCGCGATGAATACGCCGCTTCGCACTGGCATCGATAGCCGTCTGCTCCATCTGCTGGGCTTGACGAGTGGCATTAGGGCCTATCAACGGCGACTTGGGACCAATCTGGATTTCCGCAGGAGGCGGAGGGCTGGGAAGCCGCGTGGTCGACGACATCGGCGGCGAGTAAGCGGCGGTCGATTGGTGGCAAATGAGTACTAGCGAAGATATTCTCGAAGCTTGGAAGGCTGATTTTACTCGAGTTCACTTGGTGAATGTTCAGAAACAGAGCACGTTTAGAGATCGGAGCAGATAATTAGCTATGGACTCTGGAAACCGCAGGTGCTGATGGAGGGAACTCACCGACAAGGAGACGTCCGCGCTTGCGAGCTCACAGGCTGTGAGGTTTGGCGCCGCCGTTCTCTGGTGGGCGCGTCCAAGCTCCAAAATTGCCCTAGGCAAACGTGTAATCCCTGTCAGTCTTACGTAACCCAGGCGGGCCAGCGCACTTGTCCTCGTGATAGCATCAAAGCCCACCACAGCTCCAGAAGAATAAGCCAAAACCCTGTCTGCCACGTTGTAATCCCTGCTCTAGTGCATTCTTGAAAGTCTGCGATTCTACGGAGTAAGTTGCCTGGGGCAGCGCTCCGAAAAACACAATCAGGTCAAGTCAAGCCCGGAAATTGGATTGACTTGCCCAATATGGACTACGACGCAGACTTTGCAACTCGTACCAAGGCCGTAAATACCCGTACAAACCCCTAACCCTTACTCATCATGTTCCAGCACAGTCCCACTTTGTCAGCAGCGAACACTCATAAGGATTACACAAGTCGCGAGAAACCTGAAAAGCTTGACAATCTGCCAAATTAGATCGAGAAAGACTCAAATTGGAATTGCCAGGATTTTACCCCAATTGAGACCAAATTTTTCTGGGCCAGAATTGAACTTGACTCGGCTCGACTTGCGTTGATCGGAGCGCTAGTTTGGTGAATTTATGGAGCCGTACCCCGTAGCTTCCAAAATAATATCCAGCTGGAAGCTAAACTCACCCAGATCCGACAGCCGCTGAAGTCGCTTTTCATCGGATTGGTCTAGGCAACCCCTCCAAAATGGACTGGGACGACGATAATGGCCCACCAGCCCTCGTGGAGACTGATGCCGCTGTTGATGTCGGAGATGAGGAAAAGCCGGTAAAAGTGCCGATTACCATCGTGACAGGCTACCTGGGAGCGGGAAAAACAACTCTCCTGAATTACATTTTGACGGCCCAGCATGGTAAACGCATTGCTATCATTATGAACGGTGAGCTGAACCCCGCGCTGCCTTTACCATGAGGAGCCGATGCTAATTGTTCCTGGTTATGGCAGAGTTTGGGGACTGTATGCCAGTTCTTGTCTACCATCCTACATGCAATGAGTAGCTAATAGAATGTAGCCCTTGACATCGAGAAGTCGTTAACCGTCAACAAAGATGGGGAGACCGTCGAAGAATGGTTAGATGTTGGGAACGGTTGTATCTGCTGTTCTGTCAAGTATGTCATCAAACACATCCCCGACTGCCTGTGCTGACACAGAGTAGGGACAGTGGCGTAAATGCCATCGAGTCCCTCATGCATAAGAAAGGCAAGTTCGACTATATCCTTCTTGAGACAACAGGGCTGGCCGACCCCGGAAACCTGGCCCCGCTTTTCTGGATGGACGAAGGCCTGGGAAGTACCATTTATTTGGATGGCATCGTGACACTTGTCGACGCCAAGAATATACTCCGCAGCTTAGACGACCCGAACGGCAGGGTTGAAGGACCCGAAGAAGATAACCATGGGCCAGTCATGACCACCGCCCACGTCCAAATCTCCCACGCCGATGTCATTGTTATAAACAAGGCTGATCTCGTCAATGCCACCGAGCTTGATGAAGTCAAGGCCAGGATCGGGTTCATCAACGGGCTGGCTAAGATCCATGTCACCGAGAAAAGTGTAGTACCTCAGCTCGAAGGCTTCTTATTGGACCTGCATGCTTACGACCATGTGGGAGGACTTGACTCGGCCACGAAAGGCCACAGCCACCTTGACAAGACAATATCGACACTGTCTATCCCAATTCCTGCCATCACAAAATCAAAGCTTGACGCTCTGGACGCATGGTTGCGCTCTGTACTCTGGGACAACGTGTTACCTGAACAGGAGGGGGCAGGGAGTCGGACTTTTGAGATTCACCGGCTCAAGGGCCGGCTACTACTCAAAGATGGCAGCGAAAAGATGATCCAAGGGGTGAGGGAATTGTTCGAGATATTTGACAATCCGAATTTTGAATCCGACCCAACAACGGATGAAACATATCCAGTGGGTAAACTGGTGTTGATTGGACGGCACTTGGAGGACTTTGGCTTTGAGCAGAGTCTCCTAGACGCTCTTGAATAATGAGGTAGACTCGCTGTTGTGTTGCAATTGATGGGAGCCCTAGGGTTTTTTTTCCCCCTTATTTTTCCTGGCTTGTCGGCTAACTCGCCAGTTTGCTGCCGAATAAACGGCTGATGGCGGCATAATCAGCTCCCCCGTTCTTGATAGCAGAGTGTTCGTGCAAGATGATCTTGTAGCAATCAGCGACTCTCTGGTAGCGGGAAGTTGGAATGTAGGCCGTTAGGAAACACTCTGCTTAGCTCAAGTTGCAGCCATTTCGCCAATAGTAGAGCGGGACCAGAAGAAATGCGGCTGCGTGCCGTGGTGGGTGAAGCGTGGGGGAGCACGGACCTTCTGTCGCATTGGCTTGCGGCGGAGCCTTCTCAAAGCCCCTGGTTCGAATGTGAACCTCCATCACAGCTCCAAGCGCGACCACGTTTTGAACGATACTCGCCTCAGCAACTGCAAACTTTGTCGCATAAGTATCCGACGGATATTTCACGCGCGGAATTATATCGAAACCCGAGTACAGACTGACCACGGCAGTCTTCGATGATGAATCGGCCAGGTATGGTGGCGGACGCCAATTCCAAGTCCCCAAAATCCCTGGATTAGCCCTCCCCTCTTCTTCCGACCAACGCTCCATATCTGCCACTGCCTTCCCAGTGCCTCCGGCTTCGAGTGTCCCGTGTATCGCATATATGTCGGCCGGCCCGGTTCCGAATCGGCACCGTTATCGTGGTCGGAAAAAGGAAGCTGCCTTGACTGTGGCGGGTTGCGGCCTGTTCTGGGAACGTGTTCGTTTGCCCGAGCCAGTCCAGAATTGCATATGTCCTGTCGACCCGTCTTGCTTCGCGCCCGGCTGTCATGCTGGGATATCTGAAAGAAAGGCCGGCCGTCGATAACCGTTGCTACGACAAATTTGTGCTCTCGTGACGCTGCGATAGGGGAGGCGGGTCAAGGTTTTCTGGAAGGGAGGACCACGAGTCACGGCACTCTAGCGCAGTCCCGTGTGCCTAAACCCGCTCTGAGCCTTATATTTCACTTCTCTGATGGCTTAAACAACCCTGTACACTCAAGACGAAATGCTGACGAGCTCTCTGTTGACGTCAGGGGCGGTACCACAGTCGCTACGCGGCATGCCTGGGGGGTTTGGGGGTCAGCAACAGCAACCACAACAATCGGGCCGGACAGCGTCCAACAGATTACCTAATGGGAAGATTGGTATGGCGTCTGCAAACGAATGAGCCTTGCCAAGTACTGATACAAGTGACTAGCTCCTGTGAGCAACGGCACTGGGTGGGCGTTTGGCACCGGGGTACCTATGGGGGGGGTTGGGACCGTCCATCAAGCATCAACAACAAGGCAATTAGGGGGAAACATCAGCTTTGCTCAGAGCTTGAGTGGGTCCCAGCCTGCGACGCCTTTAGACCTTTCGTAAGTTGCTATCCGGGTCCTTGTTTGATGCTGCTCTCTTGAGTTTAAGTGACATTGTGCCAAGCGGCCTGCTGTTTTTCTGCTCTCATTTTTGTTCTGGAAAGCAGAGGAGCAATTCTGCCAGCTAGCTTTTCAAATTCTTTCCTGGCAGACTCTCATCTCCAGGGCTTCCGTTCCTATTTTCTTCAGCAGCTTCTTGCGTCCAAACAACCATCCGCACTTGGGGTTTCGATCCTCGGCGCACTACATCACCAGTACTTCAGCACTTACTACACTTACTACACCACTTCTCAGACTTGGTCTAGCAGGACCGCCATGTTTCCCCCTTCAAAGTTGAAACCAAAGTTATTGGTCAAGAAACCGCAGCAGCCTGTTGAGAATGAGGCGCAGAAACCTGCCGCAGGCCTCCCATATGCCTCTATCTTGAAGCGGTACTGCCGAAGATTCTCTTGTTTTGCTCCTCCTACTCTTTCTCCCTTCGTCTCGTCGTCTCGTCGTCTCGAGGTAGAGGAGTACTAACGCACTAGCGTCTTAGGGAGTTTCCATCACTTTCCAACCAGTCGCAGCTCGGCGCGCCCAGCCAGGCAAACCTTTGGGCAACTGCTGGCTCATCTCGGGGCCTTGGGGCGGCGACCAGTCAACGGGTCTCTGGGATCCCTCTTTCCTCACAGCAAGCACAGCAAGATGATTTTTTTAGCACCTCCCGGCTCTCTTCTAACCAAGGGACATTTCGATTTGGCGCCCAACCGCAACCATCCCAAGGTCAAGCGAGCGCTGCTGATGATTTTCCGCCACTAAATCGCAACGCAAACGGCGAGATTGGGAGCCAGGATCGCGGCGCAAGCATAATGTCAAGCCTCGGATTTGGTACCCAAGGAGCAGCACCTATACACAGCACTCGGACGGGCAATGGCCTACTGAACGCGCTCTCCGCGAACACGCGCGCAGCTGAGGCGCGCTCGCCAACGACAATCGGCCGTCCCCAAGACACGCGAAGCCCAACGGATGACGATGGTCGCCAGAAACCCAGTGGGTACCGCGAAGATAGCCTCGCTCCGTCAGTTGGTGACGGTGCGAGCACTCGCAACCCCCTTGGCGCAATCGGCAACGATCCGCCGACGGGCAAGTCAAAAGAAGAGGACAAAAGGCGCGCAACAGAAGTTCAGGATCCCCTCGAAGGGATGAGCCAGGTGGACAGGTTTGGTCTGAAGGGTCTTCGCACCTTGATGAACAACTATGTCGATTACAATGCTCTTACCCACGGCGTTGATCCCCAAATCTTGGGTCTAAACCTAAACTCGAATGAGTGAGATTCGCCGTTGTCGGACACAGTGACGGTTTATGCTGACCACTCTCCTTAGGCACATCGCCGACAAGATCTACTCACTCTTCGATGACGAGCCTCCGCGTCCTGCTGTTCCCAAATTTCGGCTGCCCGACTGCTACCAGGTCAAGAACGTGCAGCCCATCGAGGCCAAGATCCAGAGTTTCAATGAGGAAACCCTGATGTGGATCTTTTACAGCTGTCCAGGAGATGTCAAGCAGCAGATGGCGGCTGTGGAACTGACAGGCCGTAACTGGCGATGGCACAAGAAACATCAAATCTGGCTCACCAAGGATGAAATGATGGTTCCACAGCCACTGAGCCCACAACACGAGCGCGGCTACTACATTGTCTGGGACACGACCAGCTGGAGCAAAGAACGGGTAAGTGATACAGCTTTTTGTAACCTTTTGTTATTTGGCTAATATTGTTCTCCCTGGCGTTAGCGGGAACTGACACTTCACTACGCCGACTTGGAGAGCAACCCACTGCCTCCCCAGTTGCCACTTGGGGCATAAGCGACAATTCATGTGAATCAGGGCAAGGATGGATGATGGAGTGGGGAGGCACTTTGGTCTCAGTTCTGCGGGCGTTCCTTTTCAAGTGGACCAAGGCTGGAAAGAATCTAGTTTAGTGATTTCAGAGGTTTCGGTTGGGTTTCTCCCAGTGAAAACCAGCGGAGGGGAATAAAGTGCAAACCAATCCCGTCCCTTTATTCTGATCAATCTGATGTGATGGATCGGATTGGAAGTTAGGAAGACAACCCTAACCCGCAGTTTCGGTCAAGGGATCCCGACCCTGGATAACGCCACCCCACTCGCTTCGCTATCAAGGCGGCCACCCAGCTAAGAAACTCGGCCGACGGAATCGCAACACGTGTGATAATCATCTTTTCTCCCTGTTTTGTGCTTCTTTCTACTACTCTCGATACGCTGCGTCGAGATTTCCTCGGGAACTCTTTTTGGATTTCGTCCTTTTCTTCGCCTCAGACTCCATCCCTGTCGACGGGTGCCTGCATTCCACCTTGCCCACGTTGCACAATCCGAACGAGCCCGCCCGCGTCGCTCGGTACCCGGTTACCCACCACGATACGGAGTACGGAATCCCCTTTCATAATTTAGTTCAAAGGACAAGAAAGAAAGAAAACTGGGCCAGAAGCCTGGCTCTCGAAGCCATGGCCAACGAACAAGTCAACATCCCCAGTCTCATCGTCATCTTGGTTCTGTCGGGCCTGATCGTGCGCTACCTCTTCTTCTCCTCGCCCGCCGGCACCTCGCGGACATCGTCATCGCCGTCATCCAACCTGGCGGGGTCAGGGCAGAGGAGTGGCGCCGACACGTTGCTTCGCGCCCGTGAGGTGGCCGCGGAGAGGATAATGCAAATGTTCCCGCAGGTGGATCGGCGGGCTGTCTTGTGGGATTTACAACGTACGGGGGGGAGCTTAGCGGCGACGACGGAGCGCATTTTGGCGGGGCGTTTGGAGACAGTGAGTTTTTTTTTTTAGTTCTTTTTCCTTCCTACTGGAAAAGACGAGCTGGTGGCTGACAGTTGGATTGCTAGCCGCCGATAACCTTCCAACCCCCACCCCCCCCCACCAGCCCGAGCGCATCGCAACAGCAGCCAGCTCAGCAGAAACAGCCCGACAAACCGGCTCAGCCAGACCTAATTACAAGGTATAAACTTCAGGACAAGCTCGCGGTGACCAAGTCGGGCGAGAACAGCGATGCTGAGAGCACCGGATCGGGAACTACGACGCCTACGAGCAAAACTAAGGCGTGGAGCTCGAACAAGGACGAGAGGCAGGCACTGCTCCAGAAGCGGAGGGATCAGATGATTCTCGAGGCAAGAAGGAGAATGGAAGCAAAGATTGCGGCCGAGAAGGCAACCGCCTCCTCCGCAGGACAAGGGGCATGACCTGACTGGTTTCTGCTGTATCCTATAATTTCGGTGGCTGTGTTGCTGGAGAAGTCTGTCTGTCTTGGTGACAGGAAACCGCATGAGGGAAAAACAGGCGCGCACTTGCGCCGCGCCCTTTATGTCATCGGTTTTGATGCGCTTCGCATATAGATACATGGTTGGTTATTGTCGCAGAGCACAAAGGGAGGTTGGCAAGTAGTTTTGTACCCTACTAAAAGCGTCATGTCGATCTCTCACTTTGGGCTGCAAAGCGGTGTGTACCTTGGTGACAGTGAGACACCCGATTAGTTGGCTGGGCAGCGTTACCGTCTCTTCAGGACGGCCAAGACCTGGGCTGTCTCACTTCTAGGAAGGTAATATAACATCATGAGTCGGTGAATATTTTATTCTAAACACATTTCAGAATGCAATCACGGACAGAACGCAGCATGGTAACATAGGGTGGGAGAGTGAAGATGGATAGGCGATTTGGCTCGTTTTCCAAGTTTGCCTCGCATGGGTGGATGGGTGGCATCAACCTTGTTTATTTTGAGTGCATTCCAGCTCGGTCCGGTCGGTCTACCTCCCTAATCCGGTACCCAGCCAGCGTTGTTTCTTGTACAGTAACAGTGTACTTTCAATAACTAAGCCGATAAACCGGTATCTGAGCATCTTTCATGGCGAGTTTAAGCACATGTTTCGGTAGACCCCGCCACGCTCACGCTCCTGTTCGATCGACGTCGACAGAGTGGAGTTTCTGGCGATGGAGACCGAGAGAGGGGCCGGTGATGGGCATCTAGCGTAGTGTGCTATGTGGGTAAGAAGAAGAAAGGGAGAGGTTTGCATATTTAGTTTAGCGGAAGCTCTTTCACATGCTTTTCTTCTGCTAAAAATGCTTGCGGGGGTTTTTTTTGTTGTTGCATTCATATCACCCACCACTTTGTGAGGCTAGGCATCTAGAACTAGAGAGCATAGGTTCCATCAGTGTGGAATTGAAAATAAACGGTTTGGTCCCGCTGGTAGGATGGGCGAGGCATGCACACTACTTTCCATGTTGTCCGGATGGAGCCGGGCCCATGTGTACCATGTATTGATAGGTATGTGACGGACAGATGGGAATAAATAAGAGCTGGGTGGTCCGCCCCGATTTTGGGAAGGGAGGGAGGAGGGAAGAAGTTCTGGATTCCGATTTTGACTTGCACTTCGCACATCGCTCGCTCACCGAGCAAATTCTGGTAGTTCATTCTCTGGGCTGTTTAACATTGCTGAACCCAAGGCCGTTTGGGAGCGGGCACCCGCCTATACCGAGTCCTCTTCCCGATTTCCCAGTCGACCTGGTCCTGACTAGGTTGCCATTGCCGCCTCAAACTACCCGAGACCCAGCAAGTGCATGCAGCTAAGCTCAGGAGACGCCCTCACCGTACCCGACCCGGTTCAAGTCAGCACAACAAGACACTTAACCTGCCCCGACCTCTTCGTTTTCCCTCTGATTTTCTTCCTCAGTCATTACGAAGTGCTGAAGCCTTGAACACTATCACCCAAAAATGGGCTATCCCCCAGATAGTCCGTGTATCGCCGCAACCACCAACCGTGCAACGGCCTCGTCCCGCAGCTGGCGCAACCCGCTCAACCTCAACCGTGTCGTCATGCACCACGAGGAAAATTTGCGAGTCGAGAAGGAGGAGTGCGTCTCGGTCATGTTCTCGGCCCTACCCGCGTCGATTCAGAGTCGTCTGCCGCCAATTCCGTCACTCCGGCGAGCCGTGACAACACCGATCCGCTCTTCGATTATGCCGTTGGGGTTCTCCACGGCTGTTGGATCAGGGACCGTTACCGGGAATGGGAATGGAAATGGAAATGGAAGTGGGCTGGGATGCAGAGCGAGGGCGTCGTCGCCGCCCTTGTCGGAGACGGATATAGAAATTGAGCATGAGCATAATGAGGTGTTGGAGGGATTAGAGTTCGGGGCGGCGAGGAGCTACATCTCAGCCATGGGATTGCGGACGTCGGAGGGGGAAGTGACGTCGGAGGGAGAGTCGACTGTGGATTGGAGGTATGCCAGGGCCGGTGTGTTTTCCCTTCCTCCCCCAATGTAGAGGAACGGGGCAAGCTGACTGTTGCCGCTAGGGGTTGAGCTTGTTATCAATTCCGGCAGAGAATATCGGAGGCCGCAGGGAGAACCTAGCTCCAGGTTCGAGCGCTCGGCATACATCTCGGGCGTTAGCTTTCTTCTCGAAGGCCTCCCGCGTGATCTCGACGACAACGAGGTTATGCTCCTCCAACGATCCTTACCTTTCGCCGAGTTGCTGGATCACCAGCTCGACGGCGCGGCTAGAGTTGTAGCCCCAGGAGGCCGCGCACATCAGCAACAGTACCGCAGACCCCCTCCCCATAGAAATCTCGTCCACATCGTCGTCCTCAACGTGCTCATATGTGCACGAGCGTGGATCTGCTGGTTGCTGCCGCATGTCCTATTCTTGATGGGCGAGGCGGTGCGTCTTGAGAGGGAGTACAAGGTCACACAAACGTTGCTTGGAACTGCTACCATGTGGTTCAAAGCGATTCGCAGCATGAGCGATGGCATGGCCGGGCAGTTTGTCGGCGACGTTTTCCAGTACGCCACCAAAGGGGTTGAAGATGCACTCAAGGAGTTTGCGGACCCTGAGCTGGGGGATAAGGGGAGAGAGAATGCGTAGAGGAGGTATACGAGGCGGAGGTAATGGGTTCTAGTCTAGAATTGCTGTATATAGAAGGACGGGAGGAACTAATGACTGTATATGGACGAGGCCAGGAAGATATGTAGACACACAGGATGAGGTATTGCGGATGGCGCTGGCATTGGGTCCGAAGTTTGGGTATCAGGGAGTAGAGGGTGGGAAGAATGCCTTGCTTTTGAGGGGAGAGGACTCGCTGCCTGGTCGACTGGATGGAGAAATCTCAACTTGCCAAATTGTGGAAGATTGTAATCTTTTCATGTTGGACCCTGGGCTAGTTTTACAGTAAGGTTATATCTGGGAATCCCGCCAGTATTGCAATTTAATCTCCGGAGCTGTGAGAATTTTAATGGTAACAGACACGATATTTTCGTCCCGGACGTGCATTCGTCAAGAAACCGCAGCATAGCCGCCAAGCAGCATGTGGGGCCTAACTAGGCAGTGGGGCCACCGACATGATAAGATAGTGAAACTAATTGGTCGTGGACTGGAAATTTTCTGGATCAATCTCCTTTCCTATCTTGACTTCTATTCTCCCCAGACGATTGACTGCCCCGACACGGAGTTTGCATCAACAGTGGTAGCTTCCTGCCTCAATCACTCTTTTGTACTACAGTGCAGGGTTTTCACCGTCTTGTTGATTGTCATCCTCCTTCCAATCCGTTACCATGATGAAAACGAGCGTCTTGCGGCAGGCGCGTTTCTGCCGCGTCGCCGTCAGCGCCGCCAGCCGACTGCAAATTTCTTCTAGGGCCTTCCCATCTACCTCTCCTTTCCTCTCTTCCACTTTTCGGGCTTCCACGACGAACTACCGTGCCCCGTCGAGCTCTATTTTCCGCTCATACTCGAGCTCTGCGCCGGCCGAATCCGAGGCCGCAGACTCTTCGCGCATCACCAAGTTCACTGATCTCAAAGAGCTTGGCGTTCATGATGTGCTCGTCGACAGCATCGTAAAAGGGATGGGGTACACGGACATGACTGAGGTCCAGAGCATGACGATCAACGCTGGTATTGATGGAAAGGACCTGTAAGTTTTTAGACTGATGGTGACCTGGTCAATTTCGCTGACCATGTTCCAGTGTCGCTCAGGCAAAGACGGGAACGGGCAAGACATTGGCGTTCTTGGTTCCTATTGTCCAGAGAATTCTTGCTCAAGATCCTTCTCTGGCCAATAAGAATCGGGTCAAGCGCGCTCGTTCCGATGACATCCGCGCCATCATTATTTCACCCACTCGTGAGCTAGCTGAGCAAATTGCCGTCGAGGCACAGAAGCTCGTTCGCAATACTTCTATCAAGGTCCAGACTGCTGTGGGTGGTACCATGAAGTCGATGATGCTTCGGGAAACGCAACGTGACGGCTGCCATGTGCTCGTCGCCACTCCCGGCCGGTTGGCCGACCTCCTGGAGGACTCGACTAGCCGGATCGATGCACCGGGACTTCAAGCTCTGGTTCTCGACGAAGCCGACAGGATGTTAGAGCAAGGTTTCCAGAATGAGTTGGATAACATCGTTGCAATGCTTCCCGACCCGAAAGACGTTCCTCGCCAGACTCTCCTATTCTCAGCGACTATCCCACGCAACGTCATTGGCTTAGCCCGGACGTATATCAACGAAAACAATTTCGAGTTTGTCCAAACGATCAACCCAGATGACGTCCCGACTCACGAGTCTGTGCCGCAACACATTGTCCCCTGCGTCTCTTTCGCCAATCTTCATGCCACCCTTCTGGAATTGATCCGGAGGGAAGCCAAAAACGCTTCTTCTATTCCCGGCTCGCAGCCGTTCAAAGCTATCGTCTTTATGCCAACCACCACAACAGTTGTCATGATGGCATCCGTTTTCCAACGGCTGGGATTTCACGACAAATCACTTCCTCCAGTCTTCGACATCCACTCGAAGCTGACACAAGCGCAAAGAACAAATTCTGCGAATCGGTTCAGAAAAGCAACGTCTGCTATTCTCTTCTCGTCTGATGTAACCGCACGCGGCATGGACTTCCCTAACGTCACCCATGTCATCCAGATGCACTTACCGACAACTAGAGACCAGTATATTCATCGTCTTGGTCGCACCGGAAGAGCTGGAAAAGAGGGCCAGGGCTGGCTTATCGTCGGCAGTATGGAGCTTGAGCTTGCTCGCAAGCGCCTTGGTGGGCTGCCCATCAAACGGAACACGGAGCTCACCTGCGCCACTGTCGATGTCGCACAAAATCAAGATCTTCCCCAGCAGTTTGCAGATATGAAGAGAGCTATCTCCGTACTCCCCGCCCACATCACCTCGGACGCTTATCGTTCATATTTCGGTGGCGGCTTCCAGGGTCTAGATATACAGGAAGTCGTCGATCAAGCCAACGAGATGGCTCTTCATGGCTGGGGCTTACCAGAGCAGCCAGCGGTTTCGGAGAAAATGGCCCGCACAACCCAAGTTCGGGGTCTGAGGATAGAAGAGTCACACCAGGGGCGCAACCCTCTGACCCGTTATATCGGACGTGGACGTGGTGGCTTTGACCGGACGGGAGGTCGGGGTGGTGATGCCTTTGACCGCATGGGGGATCGAGGCTATGACCGTTCTGACCGTATGGGTGGTCGGGGTGGCAACCGAATGGGCAGCCGGAGTGGTAGCCGGATGGGTAACCGGGGTGACTTTGGCAATTCCAGAGGCTTCGACCGCAACAGCGAGGATTTCAGCGGCCGTTCTAACGGTATGTTTTAAGCGAGGTTACGGTCTTAACCGTGCCCTGAACTAGGGGCGTTCTCGACAATGTATGCCGATAGTCGCTCGCAGACTCGTCGACGCTCATGGGTTTTTGGAGGAGAGTATCTCTCTGTAGCAGGTGTTTGGATAGCTGTAGTACATATGGTTGGCGTTCAGGGGGGTGCGGCGTCTTGTTTGATTGCATACGATCGCGCCGTCCTAGGTTGGGCCTACGGCTTTCTGCGCTACAAAAACGTTGTTCGGAGAATCGGGTCCAATGGAGATGAAACGAGAAAGGGCATGACTGAGGGAGATTAAACACGAGGAGTTTGACAGTGGGCAAGACGGGCACCTCATCTCCTCTTACTACTTTAACTATCATAGATTTTATTCTTTCTGTAAATTAGCTTCGGTTTTGTGTATGAGTGTAACAATCTCGTGGCCTACCCCCATAGGTTAAAATGGAGACGATGTAAAGGTATCAGGTGAGGCTAGTTCTGACGTTGACTCTGGGCCCTGGCTCTTTTCAAACCCCACCTCCCTGTATCTGTTGTCGACTGGGCCATACTGAACCAGCATATTTGCCAGGGCGGTCCTTCTTCCCGACGCTAACCGACGTATTCTCATTGAATATCTCCCGAGTCACAACTAAAACACTCCGTTCTATCAACTGCTTTTTTCTACCCTTTCTGCCCGCATATGTTACTGCCGTGGCTAGGAACCTGTTCCGAACTTGTTTTCCTATATCACTGTATGATACAAATGAAGGTTTGGATCCAGGTCCAAATACATACACTTGACCACTTTCATACCGACCAATACCGTCCCCGTGTGCATGTGGGTATCGCCTCTACCTTCATCCTCTCTACCTCTCTTTACCTTGACTTTGACCTTGGTCCCAAGGAGATAGTTTTCTGAACATGAATCTCACACTCCCCAAATCTTCAGTACAGAGCATTACACCCTCAACAGGGTATGCGCATCCCACAACAACACCCTCTCATCCCAGCCCACCGACGCCACCCACCCCCCCGCACCAAACAAACACCAATCCACTCCAGTCACAAACTCCGTGTGCCGGTTCATAAGCCCCAGCTGCGCGCCCGCCCGGATCGTGTTCCCCCGCGGATCATGGGGGGAACCGGGCGCCACAGCCATGGCAGGCGGAATGTTCGATCCATCAGTCCACACGCGCACTGTCATATCGTAGCTAGCGCTGACAAGGATGTCGCTGGCATGGGGACTCCAGGCGAGGCGGCGAACCGCGTAGTCATGGCCGGTGAGGACGGCGAGGGGACCGCCCGTGGGGCTGCGCACGTCAAATGTGCGGATGAGGCGGTCGACACCGGCAGCAGCGATGATGGTATTGTTATACTTGTTCCAGTCGTGGGTAAGGACTTCGGCTGGTACGGAGCCGGCGTAGGTGGCGCCGAGTTGTGCGCCCGGGCCGGGCCCGGTGATACGGGGGAGGATGGTGCCGGAGGGGGGCGCGTGGACGGGAATGGCGGAGGTGAGGTGGTATTTCGCGGATAT
>Ga0247763_1001320_pt1 | contig 14265 bp, 9 predicted proteins | sample UWRJL141409B4_FD_179926 | JGI IMG/M metagenome (GOLD analysis project Ga0247763, IMG submission 179926) | Plant litter microbial communities from Arlington Agricultural Research Station in Wisconsin, United States - UWRJ-L141-409B-4 | ecosystem: Environmental > Terrestrial > Plant litter >...
CATCTATCAGACTGATATCTATAGCGCCTATCTCGAAGCCTGCTGATTCTAGGCAACTCAATACGGAAATACCAACACGGCTGACACCCAGCCGTTTCCTGCCCAGTCCTGCAAATGCCAAATGCACCAGTAACGTGGAAAATGTCAAATTTCATCTCACAGCCCAGATGTAGCAAGCGATACACGTGCCCCTTACGGAGGCGATTAAAGGAAAAAATTCTATGAGGCGTACTTGTTTATGCTCTCCTGAGGCTGGTGTCTGGCTGGCTCAGCCGCCTTGACAGGCGGCGTCAGAATTTGCGGCTGCGGAGTCGGGGACAGCTGTGCAGCTCCCGAGGGGAATACCGTCGCCAAAGCAGTAATGGTGCTGCGAGCAACGCCGTTGACTTGCCTTGGCGGAGGCGAATGTTTGATAGGAGATATTCCGCCGTGAGTAGGTAACAGCGGTGAGCCATTGTGTTGACACTCATGATGCGAAGTCGGGTGGGCGGGAGTGAACTGTGGCAAAGTCGCGGAGACGGCACCTGCCTCGGTGGACGCGGCTGGCGACATCTTTGTTGAGGGGGGCGACAAGGGCCGCTGTGGTTGCTTGAACGGCAAAGGACCATTTCCGCTTCCGGTCAATCCCAAAATGGCACCATGTGAAGGTGCCCCGCCGTTGGCTAGACTCAACTCTCGCGTGTTGACCAGATTCTTGGAGGATGGTCTCGACTCATCAAAAGAAACTGGCGGAGTCAAGTTTGGATGCGGCGAAGAGAACGGGTTGTCTAGTCTTTTAGGCGAAGGCCTCGGAGATAAATTCTGTGTTCCAGATTGGAGTGGAATCTCGGCAGATCCGTTGTTGGGTTGTCCAGCCTGGTGCGGCCTCAAGTCTTGATTCAAGCTCGTAGGGGCTTGGTTGGTAGTTTGTTGATTTTGTGTCATGTTCGATGGTGGTCGATGGGCGAAGTCAGCAACAGGCTGGGCATGGTGTGGCCGCTGTGCTGGTGGGCTATCGCCGCTTGGCTTCTGTGGAGTCAACAACTGAGAGGAATCTGGACGGTTTACCTTAATCTTGATGATCTTTGGTCGCTGCTCCCGGAGTGCCTGTTCGTTCTTCAGACACGGATCACATATGAAATGGAAGTCGTCCTTCTCGGCCTCTTCCTCGGCGATGCCCAGGCACTTGCTATGCTGCCAAACGTTGCATCGCTCGCACGCTACACTGTGCGTACCGTCATCAACTTGACCATAGAAGCCACAAACGCAATCGAAAGTCCAGTCGTCTTCCTCCTCCTCCAGCTCCTTCAGGGCTTGCTTGTTCTTCTCGATCTCAGCCAGTCGGCGCCGTTCTGACATCCTCCCAAGCCCTGTGCCAGTTGATTTGCTTTCCTCAGAGAGCTGGGCCAACTCCTCTTCATGCTGGAGGCGACGGATCTCACGCTCCTTCAATCGTTGCTCTCTCGACATTAGGCGCCTATCCCTTTCGTGCTCCATCTTGGCTCGCTTTGCCCCCTCCTCCCTTCTTGCAGCCTCCTCTTCTTGTTTCTTTCGCTCCTCTTCACGGACCTGCTCGAGCGCTCTCTGCTGTTCAAGTTTGCCAGCGATACGGCTAGATCGCTTTGCATGCGCCATCTTCTCCAGGTTGAGTAGCTCCTTCTCTCGCTGTTGTTGTTTTCTCAGCCTAGATTCTTCCTGTTTCTCGAGAATCGGGACAAGATGCTGCTCAATCTGGTCTCGCAACACTCTCTCGTTCCCAGACTTGGATTTTCGCAGGCCTGCCAAGAACTGGCGAACTTCCCCTAGTGTAACAGCCACACATTCCCATCTCATTCCACCGAGTCCGTCATCTTCGGGTTCTGCCGGAGCTCCCTTCTCTGAGTCTTCGTCTCCAGCATCGTCGGCATCGCTTGACTGCGCTGCGGATACCCGCCGCCTTTTGCTCGCTCTCTGGGCCGCCTTCGCCTTCTTGGTATTCTTTTTGGGCTTTGACGGCGGTGAAGGTGCTTCAGTGAGACGATAAATTCGGTTGTCATCCAGGACGTAATACGTGCGATCATCATTGTCCCAACCGTAAGGTTCGATCCTCTGCTAGGCTTTAGCGATTTGCGAAATATTATCCAAGAGGATGTACATACCCAGTTGGTTTGGTCCATGTCTTTCTGCTCATCTGTCTTCTCTCTTAATCGTTCCGGGTTCATCATGATCAGTTGCGTCATTAGCTGTAATACTCGAATCTGATATAGCACTATGGTCAGCGACTGCCATGCTCAGTGTATGGCATAGAATGTACCTTGGTGAAGATATCGAAGTCGGCGAATCTAGCTGGGGTTGTCTCATCCCCGAATGGATTCTTCTCAGGAGCTTTAGCGAGAAACTGCCTTCTGGAGTACTCGTCGAACAACTCGCGACTATTCGATGTCAGCGCGACGTCGGGTTCGGATTGGAGGAGCACATACGTCAAGCCGCGGTGAGAGGAGAGGAACTTCAGGAAACCGAGGCCGATATCTTGGAGAGTCGTGGACCCGGGCTTGAGGCAGTCTGCTTCCAAATCCTAAGCCACCCGGTGTTAGCACTGACGGGGGAAATATCCGGTGCAGCGGTGAACCTACCTCGATATCGAGATTGTCATCCAACTTCAGAGCCTTGCCGAACAGAAGTATGAATTGAAAGAGATTGGCAAATTGCCACATGCTTCGGATCCGTTGGAGCGTCGAGGGAGGTTGGGCAGATTCGGCAACCGCAGAGTCCGCCTCCTGCAGCGCCCGCTTTCGCGCCGCAGTCATTTTGGTGATAGTGTTGCGAAGTGAATTTCTTGGACACATGCAACGGCGAAATGCGATTGAAGACGAGCGATGAGTTCCTACGATTCAAGCGCTTCGTGCGTTGAGGGGACCGAAATCGAAATTCATAGCAAGTGTGCAAGGGTTGCGAGGCAGCGAGGGGGTGGGTACTTACAACAAGTCGTGAGAGGCTCCCCGCGCCGATTGTTGGTCTGAAGCTTGACGTGACTTTTTGGACGCGTCTCTCTGCGTCCTCGTCACATTTCACCGTAAACCCAACACGGTCCCACCAGCCGATATATATAACCCTAACCCTCATGCTCTGTTCTCATGCCTCACCCAGCTCATCATTCAAGACCAGTAACACTACTTTATTCTGCCCTGACTGTTCTGCAAGTACCTACTCATCTTACCCAGAGTTATAACGCAGGATCTACGAGTTCGATATCCCGCCACGGAAAATTCAAAAAAGACTCACGGCGGCTCAAGCTGACAATCTCTTAGTTAACACCTGAACGAACCGTTCCAGTCCGACGACTAGCCAGATTCAAGGATTATACTGTCAGCACCCACGTGCCTTCCTGTGGAGAATCTTATCAAATGTGGATATCTAACAGCTTAGCTTAGACTTGTCATCTAGCTCGGTATGTTAGACTTGAGCTCCTATTTTTTTGGAAGCTTCTACCATATAGAACCCTAACCCTAATCACTTTCAAGAACACTAAATGCGAATACCACGTGACCGCTCGCCCCAAGAGAAGGATCGAATCGCTGACCCGAGGGTCATAGAAACCTGACAATCTGGCAAGCCCAATCCAAAAGAACTTAGTTTGGAATGAACAGATTTTTTCTTGAATTGGGAAAATTTTTTGAGGTCATAATTGAACTTGACTCGAGTCGGCTTAAATTTGTTCGGAGCACTGACTGGAACGTACCCTGGGGCAGGACGTTTCAGAAAGGTGTGAGGATGGTGGCGGTTCTTGCCGGCAGCTCCCACATATGTTGAAGTGGCATTGAGAGCTAACTGTTAGCTGTGCTAGCATTGACAATGATTGATAATGCCCTTTAAGAGGCCTAAATGACCACGATGCAGAATGCTTCATTGGACCAGCTGGGTCTGAACTTTAAAATACGAACTGGAACCACGTCCTAACTTGAACTTGAAACCCCTGAGAGGAAGGTGTGCATTTTAGCTGCAAGCCAGCTAGCACAGCCTAGCCCGGATGTGCCTTGGCGCTGAACACCTAAAGAATGCAATCCAATAAAAGTAATAAGCAAGACCGTTTCTCACACTGTCTTCCAGAGGAGAAACGTCCCGTTCCCCACCAGCTGATAACTATAGTTGGCGCGCCAATGCGTTGGAACGCACCGTGCGCCACGTTACTGTGGAGGTCACTCCTACTGCGCTCGCGGGGGGGCTGAGCCGAGAATCAACACCTTTCTCGTCGTCCGAACCAGCGCGCTGGACTTTTTTTCTACTTCCACATTGACGGCACCCTTTGCCTGACCAGATTGATAGCAGCCCTCAAACGGACGTGTCTTTTTAAATCCCGCTCGCCTCGATTCCTACAGCTAAGGTGCCTACCCACCCTTCGGAACCGGCTTTTAGCACAACTCGGCGCTGAGATCTGTCTGACATTGGGTCTGCACCTGCTCCTTCAGGAAGAAGTCTCTTCCTCGACTTGCGACTACAACAATCACGGCCTCGACGCCCTATCGCTGCTCCGAACCAGACCATGCTCCCTTGTTGGCATTGCAGGCACACATTGCGAGTGCGCTAGCGCATTGCGCGCAGACTTGGAGCGTTGTCAGGACTCGGCGCTGTTTCCATCTGACACGACAATGAGTGGCCACACGCCGCCCGATCCTCGTCGAGTCTCAAACCCTTCAGCCTCTGTGTCCCAATCTATACCACTGCGAAATCTTCAACGGTCGTCAGATGGGTTAGACTATGGCCAGGGAGGGGGAGCAGGACGCGATGAGAGCGCTGGCGGCCCGTCGCATCACGACGGAATTGGTGGTAATGGAGGACAAGGAGGAGAGCGGGCTCCCTCGCCAGCTCCGATTCCCATGTCGGCCAATCTTCCGGGGCTTTCAACGTACTGGGAACATCCGTACCCCATGCCACCCGACGACATCAGTGCCAATAATTCTCCGATAGACATGGCACTTCAGTTTGCCCTCCCTCCCGATATCCGACAGCCATCGACCGGAGCTGTTCCGTCCTACATGTCCCCCGGTGCCGACACTCCGTATCCCCCTCACGCCTACTACGAGGAGCGCGCAGATACAGACTCGGTCGAGTCGGATAGGGCTCCCTTGAAGCCATCAGCACAGCCAATGGGGGGGTTGGAACCACCAGAAGGGGCTGCAACTCCTCGGGACAGTTTTCAGACGGTCTCGGACTTGGGCAACAGTCCTGCTAGGCAGAGGAACACACAGATGCTAGGATTCGACCTCGAACCGGGCTTTAGCTCGCGGCCCCGCAGTTACGGTGACACTCTCTCACCTGGGGGCAATCGGCGGTCTCGGTCACCTTCAACTAGCGGCGCATTGTCAAGAGCCGGCTCCATCATGAGGGCTATGTCTCAGCGTGTTGTCATGATCAGTGGTGAGGGCGATCTTGTGGAGCAACAGGCCCGGAGAGAACGGTCGCGATCCCCAACCGTGGATGGTCGTCGGCCTGGCCACGTCTCGGTCCCCATGCTCACTGACACCTCATACCCTTCACAAATATTTCGGACGCCCTCGGAGAAGAGGGTTGATCCTGAAACCGTCTACCATGAAGAACAGCCGGCCTTTATGTCCCGACCCCGGAACCCGATGCCAAACCCATTGAAAGGAAAATCCTTGGGTATCTTCACACCCGAAAATCCACTACGAAAGCGTCTCTGTGATATCCTTGTTAGCCCCTGGGTCGAACCCCTGATCTTGATTTTGATTATTCTCCAAGCCGTCCTGTTGGCCGTAGAGGCAGCGCCGGATGTGTTCCTTGAGGGAAACGGCCGGCCGCAACGCTGGGGCCAGACGGCTATTGACTGGGCCATATTCAGTCTTTTTGTTGTTTTTACTTTGGAGATTGTGGCTAGGATCATTGTATCTGGCTTCATCGTCAATGCGCAGGAATACGCCCCAGTCAGCAGCAAACGCCGGATTAGGGAGAGAATCGCCGAGCAGTATCGGATCATATTCCAACCTCAGCGCCATAGATCTATCCGCCAGCCCCGGAATGACGAATTCACAGCACCCACCTTTGCGAGATCATTCACCATGATGCACGGTCCAAATGCCCATGGCACATTGGAGGAACAGCTGCGACTGCATTTGGCACGCAGAGCATTTCTCCGGCATGGTTTCAATCGACTTGACTTTGTGGCCGTTGTCTCATTCTGGATTTCCTTCGTCCTCAGTGTCTCTGGTTTGGAGAGCAAGTATCACATATACGTCTTCCGAATGTTGAGTTGCCTGCGGATTGTTCGTCTTCTCGCGCTCACAAAAGGCAACCTCGTGAGTTCCGTCCCAGCGTCATAGGGACTACCCTTGCTAATTTAATGTGCAGATAATCCTCAGGAGTCTCAAGAAAGCTGCGCCGCTTCTCGTCAGAGTCTCGTTTCTGATGGGCTTTTTCTGGTTACTGTTTGCCATCATCGGCGTACAGAGCTTCAAGTCAAGCCTGAGTCGACAATGCACGTGGATCAACCCCGACGACCCAACAAACTTCTCAGCCACCTTCACTCCAAGCATGTCTTTCTGTGGAGGCTTTTTGAACGCCACAACTGGCCAGACGCAGCCGTGGGTCTCCTCTCCGTCCGGGAGTATGGCTGTGGCGGATTTGGTGCCTGGCGCGCAGACGGCCAAGGGATTCATCTGCCCCCGGGGATCAATCTGCCTTCAGCAGGGAAACCCTTACAATGGGACGGTCAACTTCGATGATATTGGCCATTCGCTTGAACTGGTCTTTGTGATCATGAGTGCGAATACCTTCACCGACCTGATGTACTACACTGTCAGCTCCGACTTTCTGCCTGCCGCCCTATTTTTTGGTGCCGGGATCATCATTATGATGCTTTGGATGACTAACTTGCTCATTGCTGTCATCACGGCATCTTTTCAAGTCATCAGGGAAGAATCCAAAGCCAGCGCGTTCTCGGCGGAGGAATCCAGCTTTATGCCTTCGCACAGCGAGGAGAATGTTTGGCGCCCATCGGCCCTCCAAAAGATCTACAACAAAACGTCATGGCTTTGGGTCATAGTTATTGCCTATGGTCTTTTGGTCATGGCCTTTCGGAGCGCATCCATGAGTAGAAATCAGGAGGAATTTATCGACAGGTCGGAGCTTGCGGTCACGATCATTCTGGCCGTCGAGATCATCTTCAGATTCGCTGCCGACCCCCGTGGATTCCACCGCAAGATCCAAAACCTGTTTGATCTTGGCCTTGCTGTTATCACGAGCATCCTCCTGATCCCGCCAATCCGTAATTCAGGACAACTTTACAACTGGCTCACAATCTTCCAAATTCTTCGTGTCTACCGCTTGGTTCTAGCCATTCCCATGACGCGGAAGCTGATTCAGCTTGTACTTGGCAACGTCACGGGTATCGGAAACCTGATGCTCTTTGTTTTCCTGATCACATTTTTGATGGCCATTTTCGCGGTGCAGCTTTTCAGGGGTCAAATCCCAGCCCAAGACGGAGATGGAGAGTATGTCCGAATACCATTCAACACCATATATAACGCCTTTCTCGGCATGTACCAAGTTCTTTCCAGTGAGAACTGGACAGAGATCCTCTATAGCGTCACGGCCTTTACAACAGAACTGAACACGGCGTGGGTGGGTGCTGTGTTTCTGATTGGGTGGTTCATCCTTTCTTACTTCATTCTGATCAATATGTTCATTGCTGTCATCCAAGAGAACTTCGATGTCGGCGAGGACATGAAGCGGCTTGAGCAGGTCAGGGCTTTCCTCCAGCGGAAGGAACTCGGCAACGGTTCGGGCAATCTCGCCCTGTCCAAAGTATTTGCCTTTGGAAGATCAAAGATGCGCCAGGACCCTCTAGACTATGGCCCCGCCATGGCCGAGATGCTGCTCAAAGAAGCGGTGGTGCGTGAGTTTCTCGATGACTCGATGGATCCCTTGCAAGAATCCCCCACTGGCCTCCAATCGGCTCCCACGATGGGGCCGAGCACAGAGGTCAGGGCCGGGACGCTCTCTTCGCTCTGGGGAAGGATAGTTGCAAAGGTCAGCAGCCGGGACCCCAACCCCTTTTACTCAAATGTCCGCTTCGATGGGCCCCGCGACAACCTTGACCCGAGGCAGATGGCTCGCCAAGCCGTCCACGCTACCGCCTCTCGACGGAAGGCTCAAAGAGAGTATCTCCTTCGCCATCCCAATTACAACAATTCCCTGTTCATCTTCAGGCCCCGAAACCCAATCCGGCGTCTTTGTCAGCAGATTGTGGGCCCGGCCCGGGGTTCCGAACGCGTGGATGGGGTGCAGCCAAACAAATACGCGTGGTACACCTTTTCGGCGCTCATCTACGCCGCAATTGTGGCCATGGTGATTCTTGCCTGCATCACAACGCCGCTCTATCAGAAGGAGTACTTTAAAGATCACAAGTTTGGTATCTTCAACTGGTTCGTCTGGACTGACACCGCCTTCGCAATCATCTTCACGCTTGAGGCCTTTATCAAGATCATCGCCGACGGCTTTTTCTGGACGCCAAATGCCTATTTTCGAAGTACTTGGGGCGTTATCGATGCCATCGTGCTCATCACTCTGTGGATCAACGTTGTTACCCTCTTTACGAACGATGGTGCAGTGTCCCGGGCTGTGGGTGCCTTCAAAGCCCTCAGAGCTCTTCGGCTGCTCAACGTCAGCGACAGCGCCAGGGAGACGTTCCATTCACTCTTGATTGTTGGCGGATGGAAGATCATCAGCGCTGCCTTTGTCTCAATCTCACTGCTGATTCCCTTTGCGCTATACGGTGTCAATCTCTTCAGCGGGAAACTCGTCACCTGCAACGATACGTCGGGCAACGTCGTGAATCTTGTGGACTGTTTTGGAGAGTACAATAACACGCCCTTCAGCAACGACTGGCCTGTTCTTTCGCCGCGAAGTGCCGACAACCCGTTTTTCAACTTTGATGACTTCGGATCGGCGCTCTTCATTCTGTTCCAGATTGTCAGTCAAGAAGCCTGGGTAGATGTGTCGTTTGCCGTCCAGGCCATCACTGGCAAAGGGCTCCAACCGCAGCACAAGCCACCGTACAACGCGCAAGGAAACGCCCTATTCTTCGTCATTTTCAACCTCCTAGCAACGGTCTTCGTGCTAACCCTGTTTATCTCTGTGTTCATGAGAAACTACACGGAGCAGACCGGGGTCGCCTTCTTGACGGCAGAACAAAGATCTTGGCTTGAACTCCGCAAGCTCCTCCGCCAGATCTCGCCCTCCAAGAGCGCCTACGATGACAAGAAGAACAAGTGGAAAAAGTGGTGTCACAAGCGTGCCATTGAGAAACGTGGCAAGTGGTACATGGCGATTACCGGGGTGCTCGTGCTTCACCTCGTACTCCTCCTGGCTGAGTTTTATGGTGAGCCTCAGTGGTGGACGCGTGTCCGAGATTTCCTATTCCTACTCTTCACGCTCATCTACATCGCAAACATCCTTGTCCGTATTTTTGGCCTTGGCTGGACGCGCTTCCGCAAGAGCTCATGGGATTTGTTCTCACTCGTGGCTGTTACTGGCGCCCTCGCCACGTCGGTTCTCTTCCTGACGAACACGATGCAAGACACGTATATCCAACTCCACAAGTTCTTCTTAGTGGCGCTTGTTCTCCTCCTTATCCCTAGGAACGACGCTCTGGACCAGCTCTTCAAGACGGCAGCCGCTAGTCTCAGGACCATCGGCAGTCTATTAGCGACGTGGCTAGTGTTCTTCTTGGTGTTTGCAATCGCCTTGACACAGACATTCAGCCTTACACGCTTCGGAAGTGAAGAAGACGCCAATATCAACTTCCGGACGGTTCCTCAGGCCTTGATTCTGCTCTTTAGGTTCAGTTGCGGCGAAGGCTGGAACTCAGTCATGGAGGATTTTGCCCAGATAAAACCGCCTCTCTGTGTAGAGAGTAACGACTTCTATGAAAGCGATTGCGGCAGCACGGCTTGGGCTAGAGTTTTGTTCGTTGCCTGGAACATTATCAGCATGTATCTCTTTGTCAGTCTATTCGTTTCGCTCATCTATGAGAGCTTCTCGTACGTGTACCAACGGACAAGCGGCCTCGCTGTGGTCGACCGCGACGAGATCCGCCGCTTCAAGGAGGCATGGCGCAGCGTCGACCCATCTGGCACCGGCTTTATCACCAAGGAGGCATTTCCACGACTCCTGGGCGAGCTCTCCGGCGTCTTCGAGATGCGCATCTACGATGCAAACGACTCGGTGCGTTCGATTCTCGAGGACATACGTGGCAGCGACGCAACCAGCCTTCGACACGCATCCATTGTCAGCAGCAGCCAGTACCAGATTGGCATCGATCTGAAGCGACTCAACGAGCGTCTCTCGAAGATCAACGTGGCTGAGGTGCGGGAACGCAGACGCCGCTTCAACATCTTCTTCGAGGAAGTCATGGTCTCAGCCGACCCAGAGAGAGGTATCTCGTTCACGACAGTACTGATGATTTTGGCGCATTACAACATCATTAGCGACAGCAAGAGCCTGCGGTAGGTCAAGTTCCCCTTCCCTTCATGCGGACAATGTTAACTCAATGTCGTGTTAGGCTTGAAGAGTTTCTCCGCCGCCGAGCACGGCTCCAGCGTGTTGAAGAAGAGGTACGACGGCGAATCGTGCTCGGCTTCTTCGACATGCTCTACTATTCGCGGCAATTCAAGCGTCGGATGGAACTCAAGAAGTCAGCACGGATGACCGCAATCCCACAGCTTGATGTTCCCGAGATCTTGGTCGACAACGAGGAGGATAGGGCAGAGCTCAAGTCTGCCAAGATCGACACGGCGGTGGCTACCAGCTCCATGGCCCCAGATCTCCTCTCGCCGGTGGACACGCCCACACACCATCGCAGCTGGTCGGGCATGAGCGCCGACCTTTCTTCATTTGATACCTCATACGGACATCCGTTGGCGAGCCCTCGGGCCAGCGGCCTTGCAACGCATGGTCACCGCAATCACGCGAGCGCATTTAGCTTCGAGCTACACGAGCCGATAGATGAGAGGGGTGGCGATGACGAGGCTACCCGAATGGGCCAGCGCGGCAGTTCAGTAAGCCCTGATCAGGTCAGGGAGATGCTGGATGGATCGGCTTGGATGACCAGCATCAGGAGGAGCGCGACCATGAAGAGGAATAATAGCACGAGGAACAATTGGGGTGGACAGGGCGGATATTGATGAGGAATGAGGCGGCTTAATGGATAACTAGGGAGAGGACCGTTTGTATTTCCCTCTGTCCCCCTTTCTGGACATGGCTACATTCACCGTTTTAGCGGGCGTTGACGGGGTTTGGCGTTGTCTTTCACCAGGGTCGGATCTGGTTTGCACGATCAATGATGGGGGGGGGACCTGGGGGCTTGGCTTGCATGTTGTTGGACATTTGTAACGGCCTCTACCGGATGTGGCGCTCTGATAAGACGGTTTGGGGGCTAGACTCTCTGTTGGTCGTTTTCTGTTGTTTTTGTGCGCATACGGGGGCTGGATAGAAGTGTAAGGATTATTCTATTTCCGGTGGCTTGCGTCCTGTATGATAGCACGAAAGACGGTGCCACGACGCACCTTAACCCACGTCCCCTTGACGTCTACGCTTGACTTTAGTGAGGGAAGGGAGACAGTCGGCACGTCTTGCTGGATAGGATATGTTATCGACCATGGGCCAGCTTAAAATTGCAACGATTTCTACCCGGCTGGAATCCCTTCCCATCGGGACCTACTGGCGATCAAATCATGCGCAGTCGGCGATACGGGGTCCTCCTGAGTTCAGATCACAGTGGCAGTGTTGAGAAGCCCCTTCCTCCCCAGTTTCCTCCAGCACATGGAAGTCTCTCTATCATTCGCACCCATGGCTGTGATTTTATTAGTGTACAGCGAGGAACGAAGCCAAAGGAGGTTTTTTCAGGACAATATTCGGACCTAGTGGGGCAGATGGAATCCTCAGCTCCCAGGTTATCGAGTTTTCACAATCATGCAAATCTTTGCCAACTGAGGTGAAGCGTTCCGAAAGTCTTCCCACTCCATCGCATAATCATCTCCAGCTATTTTGGACCCACTGCTTGTCGATTGCTCGTCACAAGACTGTCTTCGTTATATTGGCGGAGCGAGGGACGGTTGATGTGAAACTGCCGCGCACACACGCCCTGGTCCCCTTGCCCCTGTTCTGCCGCTAACAGACGTGCCGCATCGAAACAGGCGCGGCGTGTTAGTGGCTCGAACTGGGGTGACCTGGACGACGATCACACACAACGGCAACGGCGGGCATGGTCCACTGTCGCTTCTCCCTCCAAAAGTCCCCACCTCGACCGCCTGATAAGATGCAGGTACAGCACCGTTTGTAGTGTGCTTTCTGTTCGTGGCCAAAACAGAGGCTTTCTTGCAGTGATGCATTGTCTGCGCCAACAAAAACAAGGCCATGGATTTCCCCCTCTAAAATAGCAATTGTGAAGTGATGCATCGCCTCGTATCTAATTGTACCGTCGAATTCTCTCATGGTCTCTACCTCCTTGATCCGGCTGTCCCAACCCACCTGCGAAACCCATTCTCTGGCCCGTGCCCCCCGTATCGAACTCGCCCGCGACGTTTACGGGGGGCATTCTGGGGTCTTCGTTTCGAAGGGGGAAAGAGGGGCCAGGTGTCGAGCGTTTCACCACAGATTTCCAGCTCGCCTGTGGGGCAATTTTGGCCTCGACAGATAAACAAGACCCAAACAGGGCCTGTCAGTGCCCTTGCATTCTAGTTCGCTCGTCCGTTTTGCAGTTCCCGACTTGGTTTGGTGCACCGTCGCAGACTTGTGATGCGCAACCGGGCCTGGAGACGGGCCTGCAGAAGCGAAGGTTGCTGTGGGCCATGGCGGCCATGGCATGAATGTTCCCCTAGCATTCTCCCCCCCAGCCGACGTTTGTCGCATGAGGGCATGTTCTGCAGACCCTTCCCGATTGTTCCCTTTGTCCCAGGTGCTTCCTTTTTGGTAATTTTTATCCCTCCTGTCCGGGCTGGGCAGCACGTTGTTACTGTTGCTCCTGCTGCTCCTGCACTCCTTGTTTCCTTCCTGCAGAGGCTACCCCCGTGTCCGATCCCCTGGCATCATCCTGGCACCATCACTTCTTCCATCCCCCCCGAGACACAGAATGAAGGGCATATCATCTCTTACTTAAGGCTCACTCCCGCCCTCGGACATCTTGACCGAACTCTTGTTTCCCTCCAGCCCGAGCTCCGGTGTTGAAGACGACGTGCCTGTGCATTTCCGCCCTCTGCTCGCAACCGGGTCGATACCTCCAATCTTTTTTATTCTAATAATTATCATTACCAAAACTCAACCTTTCGCTTCAAAACTCAACCAACCTCCTACATTCGCTCTCATCTTCACCTTCATACCGGTCCTCGTTAAGAAACCGCCTTCCATCACCAGGCTGAGCCTCTTTATACATTCACTTCAAAACACACAACCATTCTTCTCTCATCCAGAATGCAGTCTTCACGCTTCCACTCCATCGCCGCCCGCTTCAACCCCCACAACCTCCGGACCTCGTTTCGTCGGTCGTCATCCGCATCGTCGCGGGCTAGCACTGACAGGGACTCGTTCATCTCCAACGCGAGCTCTCCCGTTAGCACCATCAACAGCATCGTCTTCCGTCAGAAGTCCATGATGAATCTGGATGACGAGGAAGAGCGTCGGGAGTTGAACATCCTCGAACCGAGCCCAGCTGTCTACTTCTGCAGCTTGGAAGAGAGGATGGGTTCTTTCTAGACAGATCCCTCATCCTGGACGAGGAAGGGAGAGAGACACCGGTGGTCCAGCTTTTATATTCTTTCTTTCGTGTCCGAAGTCTTCACTGGCTTTTGGGACGGGAAAGCCCCAATTTTTTTAACAACACCGGGGGGGTAGGAGACAACACGACAATGAGCAAACGACGAGAGCACTGCGGGCCAGGCAATGATTGTTATCTTTCCAACCATGGCCTGGTGCTGCTTGGGACGAGGACGCCTCTTCTAACGAACGAGCTAATAATGCGAGCGGAACGAAGTACAATCAACAAGACGAAGGAAACGGGGCGATTCGGCTACACGGGAAATTCTGGGTACAGACGGTTTTTCTGGTCCGGGGGGGCAATTGGCGTTTTTTTGTGGACGTGTCCTGAACTTGAAAAGCCTGGGACATTCTTGTTTTTTTTTTTTTTGGCGGGGGAAACATATCCTACAGTTCTTTTCATTGCCCTCCGAGGCAATTTTACCTTTCTACATCTTGCTTTTTGATCTAGTGTAGATCACGGATGTTTCGCGGGCAGCCCAA
>Ga0247763_1001321_pt1 | contig 14261 bp, 12 predicted proteins | sample UWRJL141409B4_FD_179926 | JGI IMG/M metagenome (GOLD analysis project Ga0247763, IMG submission 179926) | Plant litter microbial communities from Arlington Agricultural Research Station in Wisconsin, United States - UWRJ-L141-409B-4 | ecosystem: Environmental > Terrestrial > Plant litter >...
TGCGCCCCCGCAACGTGCAGGGCTTCGACCCGCCCGCCACCGTCACCGTCGGGCCGCAGCTGTTCGTGTCGCAGGGCTCCGTGCGCGAGACCGTCAACCAGGGCGTCGTCACCGCCCGCGCCATCGACCTGATCATCACGGCGCGCAAGAGCGACGGCTCGGTCAACCCCAACGTCGGCATCGTGGTCGACTCGGGGCCGTTCGACATCTCGTTCGCGGCCACCGACGGCTTCACCGGCGACCAGACCAACGCCCAGGGGCAGTGCCGCATCACGCTCTCGCGCTCCATCCCGAACCCGCTGTTCCAGGGCCGCGTGCGCGGCAACGTGCGCGTCAACCTCGGCCAGGTCGAGAAGCGGCAGAACATCTCGCTCTGACGCGCCGACCCCGAGCAGCCTCCAACATCCACACCCAGCGAGGAAAAGACTCCCATGACTGACCTGATGCGCATCGCCTCGTCGCCGCTCGCGGCCGACGCCAACATCGCCGACGAGATCGCCACCGCCGGGCTCGGCTTCGGCGCGCTCGTCGAACGCACCGGCGCGGCCGTCGCCGCCACCCAGCTGCGCCTCGACACCTCGAGCGCCGCCACCGCCACCGCGCTCGCGCGCACGCTCGTCAACGTCATCGCCGTGCAAGAGCGCGTCTTGCGCGACGACGGCACCATCGACGAGGTCGTGGCCCATGTGCGGCCCCTGCCCCTCATCACCTTCATCAACCCCGTCTTCTACCAGTGGACGAGCGTGCGCCTGCAGGGCATGTTCTTCGCGCGCGAGTTCGGCGCCTCGTCCGAGCAATCGCAGAGCTCGACGCAGAGCGACCAGGGCTTCTTCAGCGCGGGCCTCGCCATGGTGCTCGGCCCCGGCTCCTTCACGACCGGCTCGTCGAGCCAGAGCAGCACCGTCACCACGGAGACGGCGAGCGACGTCTCGCTCGGCCGCATCCGCTCGAGCGCGCTGCTCGAGCCCCGCGACGACGTCGCCATCCCGAAGCCCAACCAGGCCATCCGGGGGCCCCGGCTTTCGCTGATTCAGGGCGAAATCCAGGACGACACGGAGGACGGCGACCTGGTCGGGCGCACCATGAGCCTGCTCATCCAGTACAACCGCCGCGGCGGGGAGCCGATCCCCAACAAGTCCATCTCGATCGAGACCGACGGCGTGCCCTGGACGTTCGTGGGCGACGCCATCACCGGCGAGACCGGCCAGGTCGAGATCGAGCTGCGCCGCGAGTTCGTTGGGGAAGACCCCGACACCGCGCCGGCGGCCTTCGTCGTCACCGCGCGCGTCGGCCTGGTTCAGAATAGTGTGAGTGTGACGTTCTGAAGGTCGTGGCAACGCCAGCACCCTTCGAAACCATGGACACTCCAGTCGAGCTCGGCCGGCTCCTCGCCGGCACCCTGGGCGCGGTCGCGCGCGCCCAGGACGAGCTCGATGCCGCCACCGCAAAGCGCGTGGAGGCCTATCGCCAGCGCGACCCCGCCGTCTTCGCGGTGCCGCCGCTCTGGCACGTGTTCTCGAACGTCGAAGTCGAGGTCGCGCTCTCGGTCAGCGTCGTGCAGACGCGCGCGGAGGGCCTCGGGCAGGGCGGCCTCGGGCAGGGCGGGGTCGAGCCGCGCATCCTGTCGCGCACGGTCAATCCAAAGGCCGTCGCGCTGTACGGCTATGCGGCGAGCGCCGGGCTCGCGGTGCGCGTGCGCATGGAACCGCTCGGCGCCGTGCCGGGCCTGTCGCGCCCGGAGGCGACCGATGGCTGAGCCCGACTCCGACGACGTCGAGGGCGGCGAGCGCCCCACCGACAAACCCGGCTCGGGTCGCGTGCCCACCAAGCCCAAGCTCAGCGGCATGAGGGCCGCGTTCGATCCCGGCTTGCTCCAGCTGCGCCCGATCGCCAGCTCCGAGCTGGTCAAGGTCGGCGAGCGCGTCGGCGTTTTCACGCCCATCGCTGACGCCAAGGATCCGGAATCAGGGGCGAACCTCGAGAAGGTGGTCGAGGCGCTGCGAAAGCGCGTCACCGAGCTCGAGAGCGAAAACCTCGCGCTGCAGCGCGCCCTCGACGATCGAGAGGCCGAGCGCACCCGCACCCCCGACGATTTCGCCACCGCCGTCGCCCACACGCTCGACTCCTTGCAGTCGCGCCTGAGCGACACGAAGAACGCGGTCAGCCGCTTCGCCGTGCGCGAGATGACCATCGAGGCCCAGGTGTTCGTCGACGTCAACAAGCTCGGCGCGCTCGAGTACCGCTTCATCAAGCCCGGCGACACCGTCGCGCCCGAGCAGATCTCGCGCGTCAAGCTCGGGCTCGTGCCCCTGCCCCGCGACGACGCCGCCGGCGTGCTCGCGGCGCCGCAGTTCACGCCCTTCGTCGGCATCGATGAGGTGCAAGGCATCGGCGAGAAGTATCGGGCTCACCTCAACGCCCACCAGATCTACACCGTGAGCGACTTGCTCGCGGCGGGCACGCGCGTGCGCTCGAAGGTGGAGCTCGCGAGCATGCTCGAGGTCGGGCGCGAGCAGCTCGGCGAGTGGATCGCGCAGGCGGAGCTGCTCACCGTGCGGGATCTCGACGGGCCGCACGCGGAGTTGCTCGTGCAGGCGGGTGTCCCCAGCCTGGCGGCGCTTGCTGCCTTGTCGCCCGAAGAGATTGTCGAGCGCTATGAGAAGGCGCGTGAGGGGGCGAAGCGTACGAGCGCGAAGGCGATCGACCTGCAGGTCGCGACGAGCTGGCGGGCGGCGGCGGTGAGGTTTGTGGGGAACCCCAAGTGAGGCGGCGGTAGCCGCGCCGCCCTCTCGATGGTGGGCTCAGCTGGGCTGGGCGGAGACGTCGAGCGCGAGCCTCGCTTCCCGGTCGACCCAGCGCCGCGCTTCGTTCACGGGTACGCCGCTCTCGCAGAGAATCGCAAACATCTGCTCGTGGGTCAGCTGCGGCATCGCCATCTCGAGGCGCGGTGTCGCTCGCTCGTGGTCAGCGAAGGGGCGGGGGCTCGAGTCGTTTCTACTCATGTTGCTGCCTTTCTCAGTGGAGTGGCCATCCCGTGGTGACGAGGGCCTGTCGATGCGAGCCAGTAGCGTGACCTCCGTCGTCGCTCCGTCGAGGAGCGATGGACCGCTCGAGTTTCGGTCATTGGCAGGACCAATGAAGACCCATGGGTCTGACCCCTGCACGAGCGACGCTGCGACGCTGGAGATCAGAGGCGTTCATGACCATGTCACTCGGGCAGAGCCGCCCTGCGCTGCAGAGCCGTGCCAATTTTTCGAGTACCCAGCACGCTCTGCGGCGCGAGGGAACTCGCGGATCGCATCTTCCGGCTCGCGCCTTGGCGCGAGCGTCCACGTTCGTTACGTCGCCTGAGCAGAAAGAATTCCCAGCGCGAGTGAAAGTTCCGGGCTGCCGGTGGCGGGGAACTCTTGTCCGCGCTCCGACCCTCGAGCCGCGCTGGATCAGTACGCCGTCGCGTTCGCGACCGCCTCTGTGGCGTCCACGTCTGCAGTGACGCGCGCGAGCTTGGCGCGGATCCCCTGCACGGCATCCGCGCCGAGCGGCAGGCGCAGCTGGGGCGACCCTGCCTCCACGGCCTCGATGATGGCATGGGCCGCCTTTGCGGGATCACCGCCCTGGGCGCCATCGTTCTGCGTGGCGTAGGCGCGCATGGGGCCCACGCTGCTCGCGTAGATGTCGAGCGCGGGCAGGGCGCGGAACGCTGCCCCGAAGAGGCGCGTTCGAAAGGCGCCGGGCTCGACGATCAGTACGCGGATGCCAAACGGCGCGACCTCGGCGGCGAGGCTCTCCGACACCGCCTCGAGCGCGTGCTTGGCCGCGCAGTACGGGCCAAACCCGGGCGCGGTGACCAGCCCGCCCACGCTCGTGATCTGCACGATGCTACCGCCCTTTCGCTCGCGCATGTGCGGCAGCACGGCGCGGGTCAGGGCCACCGCGCCGAAGAACATGGGCTCGAACATGGCGCGCAGCTCGGCGTCCGAGGTCTCCTCCAGCGCGCCCACCACGCTGTAGCCGGCGTTGTTGATCAACACGTCGACTGCTCCGAAGCGCTCCAGCGCCTGCGCGAGGGCGAGCTGACCCTCTTCCGGGCGTGTCACGTCCAGGCGCAATGCGAGCACTTGCTCGGGCGCCCGCGCCACCAGATCGTGCAGCGTGTTCGGGTCGCGGGCGGTAGCGACCACGCGCTGGCCGCGGGTGATCAGCGCCTCGACCAGGCTGCGGCCGAAGCCCGAGGATGTGCCCGTGATGAACCAGACCTTGTCTTGCTTGCTCATGAATGCCTCCACTCGCGACAGGCTAGGCTCCTCCGTATCCTCGACAAAGGGGTCGAATGTGGATGGGTCTTGAAGTATTTCTAACAAATGCGCGATGACTTCTCGGGTCTGGCGGCGCTGCTGGCGGTGGCAGAGAAGCGCAGCTTCACGGCGGCGGCGGCGGAGCTGCGCGTCTCACCCTCTGCCGTCAGCCAGACCATCCGGGCTCTGGAAGCGCGGGTCGGGGTGCGGTTGCTCTCGCGCACGACACGTCGGGTGGGGCTGACAGAGGCCGGCAGCCGCTTCATCGCCCGCTTGAAACCCTCGCTCCTCGGCGTGCGCGAAGCGTTCGACGCCCTGGGCGAGCTGCGCGACCGCCCGGCGGGGGTGTTGCGGCTGACGCTCTCGCACCTGGCGTATGACCAGGTGCTGGCGCCCCGGCTGCCCGAGTTCCTCGCAGCCTATCCAGACATCGAGCTCGAGCTCTCCATCGACGATGCCTTCACGGACATCGTGGCGCAGGGCTTCGACGCGGGCGTGCGCATCGGCGAATCGGTCGAGCGAGACATGGTCGGCGTGCGCGTCAGCGCAGACCTCCGCATCGCGGTCGTCGCGACGCCCGCCTACTTCGCGGCGCGGGGCAAGCCCCGTCACCCGCGCGATTTGCACGCGCACGATTGCATCAACTACCGGCGCCGCAGCACGGGCGTGGTGCCGCGCTGGGAGTTCACGGAAGGCGGCAAAGATTTCGAGATCGCGGTGAACGGGCGCATCCAGGTGAATGACGGCGAGGTCATGATCAGCGCCGCCCTGGCCGGGCTCGGCGTCGCCTACCTGATGGAAAGCAGCGTCGTGCAACACCTGGCAGAGCGGCGCCTGGTGCGCGTGCTGGAGAGCTTCTGCGTCCCCTTCCCCGGCTTTTTCCTTTACTACCCGAGTCGCACTCACCTGGCGCCGAAGCTGCAGGCGCTCGTGAACTTCCTCAAGGTCCCGGCGCGGAAGGCCTCCGCTGCCGCACGCGCCCGCCCTCGATCGGCGGCTGGCACGGGTCGGTGACGGGGCTCGTGCGGCCCGTTCACGAGCCCTCTCCGGGGCAGCGGCCGCTGAGTCGACGCCGTTCAGAGGCTCCTCACCGGACCAGATCGAGCGCCTGTCTTGACCCGCCCGGACGCTCTCATCGCGCCTTCTGCAACGCAGTGTCGCAGAATGCACGTTCACCCACGGGCCACCAGGCCACCGCTGCTGGTGCGGGGTGCTCTGATGGGCGGACACCGCATGGTATAAGCCTCGTGTCCGTTTGAGCAGGAAAGGGAATCCGGGCGGGGGCACGCCGCGGGCTGGTGCAAGGTCATGAGCGGGGTGAACAGGCAGAACGCGGGCGATTCAGATGATCTTCGGCGGCTCGCGCAGGTGGCTTCACGCGAGGGCGAACGCTATTTCAAAAACCTGGCAGACCAGGCTCCGCTGATGATCTGGATGAGCGGCTCCGATGGCCATCGGCGCTGGTTCAACGGGCCCTGGCTGGAGTTCGTTGGCCCCGCCGTGCAGCGAGAGGGCAACGCGTGGACGCAGGCCGTGCACCCCGAGGACCGAGCGGAGCTTCTCGCGGCCTCTCTGCGCGCCATCGAGGTTCGCGAGCCCTTCCGCCTCGAATATCGGCTTCAGCGCCATGACGGCGCTTGGCGACGCATTCTCGAGTGCGGCACGCCGATCCACTCACTCGCCTCGGAGTACATCGGCCACGTCGGCTCATGCCTCGACGTCAGTGAAGCCCGCGAGAGCGCCGACGCCGCTCGCGAGAGCGAGGAACGCTACCAGACGCTCGCCGAATCGTTGCCGCACCTGGTGTGGACGTGCTTGCCCGACGGCTGGTGCGACTATCTCAGCCGGCAGTGGGTCGAGTACACGGGCATCCCGGAGGAGCGCCAGCGCGGCTACGGGTGGGCAGAGCAGCTGCACCCCGACGATCGAGGCCGGGCGCAGCAGGCGTGGACGGAGGCGACGGCACGCGGCGACCAGTTCGACATCGAGTTCCGCATTCGGCGCGCAGACGGTGTCTATCGCTGGTTCAAGACGCGCGCCGTGCCGCTTCGCGACGGCCACGGCCAGATCATCAAGTGGTTTGGCTCGAACACGGACTTCGAAGACTTCAAGCGCTCCGAAACACGCCTCCAGGTACAGCTCGAGCGGCTCGACCTGCTCGATCGGATCACGCGGGCCATCGGCGCGCGGCAAGATCTGAGCAGCGTGCTGGAGGCGGTGCTCTCGAACCTCGAGCAACATCTGCCGCTCGCGTTCGGCTGTGTCTGCAAGGGCGACGGAGCGAGCGGCTTGCTCGAGGTGGCTGCCGTCGGCGCCAGGAGCGCCGCGCTCGCGTCGGCTGCCGGTCTCACGGAACATGCCCGAGTCCAGGTCGATACCAACGGGCTCTCGCGCTGCTTGCGGGGCGACGTCGTGTATGAGCCCGATACTCGCGAGGTGCCATTCCCGTTCTCGCGGACCCTGGCAGCGTGCGGTCTGCATTCGCTGGTCCTGGCGCCCATCGTGGTCGAGAGCCGGGTATTTGGTCTGATCCTCGCGACTCGGCACGATGAACGAGCGTTCTCCAGCGCCGACTGCGAGTTCTTGCGTCAGCTCGGTGAGCACGTCGGCCTGGCGGTGCATCAGGCCGATCTGTATCAGGCGCTGCAGCGCGCCTACGACGATCTGCGCCAATCGCAGGAGGCCGCCATGCAACACGAACGGTTACGTGCGCTCGGGCAGATGGCGGGCGGCATCGCGCACAACATCAACAACGCCATCTCACCCATTTCCATCTACACCGACGCCATCCTCGCCAATGAGCCCGGGCTGAGCCCGAGGGCGCGGGAATACATGGAGACGATCCGGCGCGCGATTCGAGATGTCGCTCTCACGGTCGAGGGCATGCGCGAGTTCTATCGGCGTCGGCCCGCAGAGGTCGTGCTCGGCCGCGTCGATCTGAACCAGATCGTGGGCCACGCCGTCGACCTGACGCGAGCGCGCTGGAGCGACATTCCGCAGCAGCGCGGCCTCGCCATCCAGACGCTGACCGAGCTCGACCCTCGCCAGCCGACGATCTGGGGCCTGGCCTCCGAGCTGCGCGAAGCGCTGATCAATCTGATCTTCAACGCTGTCGACGCCATGCCGAGCGGCGGTTCGTTGACGCTGCGCACGCGCTGCAGCGCCGCCGGCGCGTGCATCGAAGTCGTCGACACCGGAGTCGGCATGGACGACGAGCTTCGACGCCGGTGCTTCGAACCCTTCGTTACCACCAAGGGGGAACGGGGCACGGGCCTCGGGCTGGCCCTCGTCTATGGCGTCGTGCAGCGCCACAACGCGCGCATCGACGTCGAGACGCTTCCCGGCGCCGGGACGACCTTTCGCATCACCTTCGCAACCGCGTCACGGGGGACGCTCCCGGTCCAGGCTGCGCAGCCGATGGCTGCGCCCATACGGCGGCTGCGAATCCTGGTCATCGATGACGATCAGCGCCTGCTCGATTCACTCGGCAATGCGCTGCGGACGGACCACGAGGTCGGCGTCGCCGAAGGTGGCGCGACCGGCATCCAGACCTTTCAGACCGCCCTCACCCAGCGAGAGCCCTTTGACCTGGTGATCACAGACCTCGGCATGCCCCACGTCGACGGCAAGCAGGTCGCCGCCGCGATCAAGGGCACATCCCCCGCGACGCCGGTGGTGCTGCTCACGGGCTGGGGTCAGAGGCTCGTCGCCGATGACGAGGTCCTGCCCAATGTCGATCGCATCCTGAGTAAACCCCCGAGGCTCAGCGAGCTGCGAGAAGCGTTGCAGCAGCTGTGTCGCTCGGAGGCGGAGACATGACCGAGCGGGTGGCTTCGGCTTCGGAGCAGCCCGGCGTTGCGCGCATTCTGATCGTGGACGACGAGGGCGCGAACGTCGTCGCGCTCTGCCATGTCCTCCGCGATGAGGGCTACACCGTGGAGGGGACGACGTCGAGTCGCGAGGCGCTCCAGCGTTTGCAGGCTGCGTCGTACGATGTCCTCATGACGGACCTCTGCATGCCCGAGATGGACGGCATGAGCCTGATCCGTGCGGCGCATGAGATAGATCGTGACCTGGCGGCGGTCATCATGACGGGCCAGGGCAGCATCGAGGGCGCGGTGGACGCCCTGAAAGGAGGCGCAGAGGACTACGTGCAGAAGCCGCTGCAGCTCTCGGTCGTCATCGCCGTGTTGCGGCGCGCGCTGTCGGCTCGCGGCCTGCGCGTCGAGAATCGCACCTTGGTCGAGCGCCTCCGCGAGCGGACGCGCGAGCTGGAAGCCGCGAACTCCGAGCTCGAGGCGTTCTCGTACTCTGTGTCTCACGACCTGAGGGGTCCCCTCCGCGCCATCGGCGGCTTTCGAGAGCTGCTCGAGCTCGACTACGGCGACCAGTTGCCCGCCGACGCGCGCGACCACCTGCGCCAGATTCGAGCCGGCGTCGACCGCATGAACGCGCTCATCGATGACATGCTGAAGCTCGCGCAGCTCAGCCGCTCGCCCGTCGAAAAGGTTGACGTCGACATGCAAGAGCTCGTCTCGAACCTGCTCGCCAGGATGGCCCGGGAGACGCGAGAGACCCGCGCGCGTGTAGAGGTGGGCACCCTGCGCCCCGCCCGCGGCAACCCCGGCTTGCTCGAACAGGTCTTCACCAATTTGCTCTCCAACGCCTTCAAGTACTCGCGCGGGGTCCCCGACCCCAGGGTCTGGATCGACTCGACGATGACCGCCGAAGGCCCGACCTACCGGGTGCGCGACAACGGCGTCGGCTTCTCTTCCGCAGACAGCCAGCGGCTCTTCGCGCCGTTCCAGCGCTTCCATGATTCAGCCGTCTTCGAGGGCACGGGTGTGGGCCTGTCCATCGTGAGGCGCATCGTGCAGCGGCACGGTGGCCAGATATGGGCCGAGTCGGAGAAGGGAAAAGGCGCGACCTTCTACTTCACGCTGGCTCGCTGAGAAACGCTGAGGAACGCTCGATGTGACGCGCCCGCCGGCCGCGCTCGGCCGCCCGCACGCGCCGCGGGGAACGCCTGGCACTGTCACCCCCGGCCGCCAGTATCCTTGCAATTCATACATCTCGATGCTTGTTTTGCAAGGATCCTGGCCCGCGATCGAGGCTCGACTTCTGGGGGGGTTCGACGCCTTGCTAGCCGTAGCCCTCAGTGGGGGCTGTCGGGCGCCACGGGGGGGACGTGGACTCCGTAGTGGATGTGCAGCAGGGGCTCCACGAAGGGAATGTATTCGGTCGTCGACGTGCCGCGGCTCAAGGTGATGAGCTCGGTCGCACCGTCGCCGTCCAGATCGCCGACTGACAGCGCTGCATACGCCAGACGCTGCCATTCGGCGCGATAGACGTGAGCGTCCTCCCACAGCGGCTGGGGGAGAATCGTGACCTCGCCGGAAAGGCGGACACGGCCTCCGCTGACCGTCGTGAGCGCTGTGGCCCAGTAGCGCTGGTTCCACTCCGGCTCGTTCTCGTCGTCAAAGCCGCGCATCGCAATCAGATCGTCATCACCGTCGCCGTCACGGTCACCGGCAGGGAGAAGGCCGACGCCCGGTAACGTCGCAGAGGCCTGGGAGAGCTCGATCGGCCCCGACAGCAGCACCGGGCTGCCGTAGAACAGATGGTTGTCCCCGGGCGAGGCTCCGATGGTGAATTCGTCCTTGCCGTCCCCGTCCAGATCGCCGAGCCCTCGCACCCAGGGAGATTGCACGCCGATGCTCGGCTCTTCCACGGGATACGTCAGCTGCGGCTCCAGCTCGAGCAGGTTCAGCGGGCTCGTCGAGCGGGCGCTGCCGCGGATGACGATGACACGTCGATCCACGCCCGCCACGCCGTTCAGGTTCACATAGGAGACCAGCAGCTCGGAGAGACCGTCGCCGTCGATGTCACCACCCGCGCTCAGGACCGGCTGGGGGGGGACGAGGTTGGTCGACTCCACGACACCGTCGTCATCGAAATCCACGTTGATGAGACGGGGTTCGAGGAGCGGATAGGCGACGCGGAGCTCTGCTTCACTCCACGGCGTTTCGACCGCGAGGCGCTGAGTGCGGCCGTAAAGGACATAAACGCCGGGCTCCAGCGCGGTGGTTTCGGGCTTGGTCATCGCCAGGTCATCGAAGCCGTCTCCGTCGATGTCTCCTGGCGCGGCGAACGAGTACCAGGCAGTCGGTGCCTTGACTGATCGGGCACCGGGATCCAGGTGCGAGGCGACCGCCTGCAGCTCATGGACGCCCGACAAGCGCTCGGGGCCGCCGTAGAGCAGGTACCCGCCGTTACCCTCGGTCAAATCGTTTGAGGTCGTCTGCACGAACAGGTCAGCAAAGCCGTCGCCGTCGAAATCACCCGCCGGGTAGATGCCGACCACGGTGATCCCGAGAGCAGCGGTGACGACACGAACGACGAGGCGCGCCCCGCTCTGGCTGAACGCCAGCGCCTCGATCTCGTTGGTCGGACGCGGGGAGCCGTAGCGGAGGTGGATGAACTCCACGCCATTGGCGTCATCCCGCACCCGCATGGCCATGTCGTCGAAGCCATCGCCATCCAGGTCACCGACTGACAGGTTGCTGGGCTCGTTGGGGTGCGCGCTGCCGAGGCTCCACGTCACGGCAGGGTTCTCGATGCGCGCCGGCGCGATGCCGTCTTCGTACGTCGGTGCGGCCGCCGCTGGGTCGCCCTCGACGAGCGGCGGGGTGGGCTCGGGGTCGAGCTCACCCAGGGAAAGATCGACACCGCATCCACTCGCCGCGAAGGCGCCTGCCGCGAGAACGATGGTGCGCCAGCAGGCGCGGGCAGTGGACGTCTCGAGCGATCGTTTTTGAGTCATGTTACCTCCGCTCGTCCATGTGGGTCGGCGCGCGATTTGATCCCGCGGGGATTCGTATGCGCTCGATGAGCTGCGCGAGCCGCTGGCGATAGCGCCCGGCATCCGGGCGCTCCAAGAGTTTGTTCGCCAGCGCGCGTGCGCGTTCGGGCTCGCCGACGAAGAGCAGCAAGTCAGCCTCGAGTACGTCGGCCTCGAGCGCGAGGTCGCCGCGGGGAAAGCGCGCTCGATACTCCGTGAGCTCGCGCCGCGCTGCGCGGCCATCGTGGGCGCCGAGCGCTGAACGAACCGCGTCGAGGCGGCGTGCTTCCTCGAGCAAGTTGCCGTGCGAGGCCGCATTATCGGAGCGGCCGTGGCTCGTCGCTCCGCGCGTGCGACGCGTCGGTTTGGTTGCGAGCGCCGGCGCGACCGGGCTCGGCGAGGCGAGCATCGGTGCGGCGGGCATTGTCGACGCTACCTCGACCGCAACCGGAGCGCCCGCAACCGGAGCGGCCGCGACTGGCGCAGCCGCAAGTGGAGCAGGCGCGGTCGGAGTGACAGCAACCGGCGCAGCCGCATCGGGAGCCCGACCCAGCAACCAGGCCACGATCGCCAGCCCCCCAATGCCGCCCACGATGCCCCATCGCCCCAGCCGCGCGCCGCGCGCCCAAGGGGTAGACTCGCGCAACTGTCCGGCGGGCAATCGTCCGGCGGGCGATGCAGCCCACGCGGCCAGCGCCTGCTCCAGCCGCTCCGGCGTTTCCGACGGCATGACATCGTCTGCGGCGGCCTCGAGCAAACGACGCTCTCGCGCAGTGCCCGCGCCGGCGATCAGACGCACCGGCCCCATCGACTCCGAGGGAGACTGGACGTGTTTCATGGATCCTCCAGCACCGATCCCGCGCGCTCGCCCCGCGCGACGGCCTCGGCAAACTTGGCTCGGGCCCGGCCCAGCCGCGATGCCACCGTGCCGAGCGGCAGCGCCAGCAGGTCGGCGATCTCCTGCATGCTGAAGCCTTCGAGCTCGTACAGCACGAACACCGCGCGCTGGTCGTTCGACAGCCCAGCGAGCGCGCGGTCGAGCTGCTCGCGCAACCGCTTCCGAATCAACAGGCCCTCGGCATCGGGTTCGCTCGACGCATAGCCATCCAGCGCCTCGCCATCGCTCACCTCGCGCCGCACGTGCGCGCGCTGGCGATAGTTCGCGCACAGCCGGGTCGCTGTCGCGATCAGGAACGCCCGCTCCCGCCCGCGCTCGATGTCGGCCGAGCGGCGCGCCGCGGTGATGAACGTCTCTTGCAACACGTCGTCGACCTGGTGCGAGGGCACACCCATGCGCGCCACGATGCGCCACAGCGTCGCGACGTGATCGTGCAGCCCCAAAGCGGCGAGCACCTCCGCCGGCGCCCGCGCCCCATCGTCTGCCGCGACAGACTCACTGTTCCCGAACGGGACAGACCAGGGCAGAGTGCTCGTGGCGCGCGGAGGCATGGGCAGGCCACGGGTCATGTGGACGCGGGCTCGGATTTATCCATCAAAGAGCCAAGCGACAAAGGCGCTCCCCTCCAGCCCCCACGCCGGCGTTTCAAACACGACCGCATCCGGCTCGAAGTAGAAGCGGGGCCTGATGAGCGGCAGCGCGGCTCCCCCCGCCCCACCCGCGCTCAGTCCATCGTATATCGAAAATTCGAGGCGCAGCTCGCCGCGCGCCGCCAGCCACGCGCTGCTGTTGCTCGATGATCGAGAGATCCCCAGGCCCTCTCCGCGCGTCTGCCCCACGTCGAGCCCGAGGCAAGGCCGCAGCGCCAGCCACCCGGGGCCGGGGAAACGCCAGGGGCAACCCACCGCGCGCAGGGCGGTGTGCTCGAAGCGCGCCGCTGCGTTCTCGACGCGCGCCGTCTGGCTCGCGGCCGCGGTGTAGACGCCCACGAGCAGCCAGGGCTCGAAGCCAGCGAGTGACCAGCGCGCGATGAGGCCGGCGCCGACGTCGAGCGACGGGTTCGGCGCGATGGCGCTCTGGACGAGCACCAGACCGGCGGCTCCCCAGCGGAGGTTGGCGCGCCTTTGGGAGCCCTCCGCTGCCGGAGGCTGGTCCGCGAGGGATGTCGGCTCGGTGCGCGCGAACTCGCTGGCTGCATTGCCGGCGGGACTGCTCGTTGGATGACTCGCGGCATCGTCGCTGGGCTCGCCGGGATCAGCGCCAAGGCTGAGGACCGCGACCAGCACCAGCGCCTCGAAGACCTCGCGACAGGAGGTGCCATCGACCGCCCGCGCTTCTTCGGTGCCGGCGGCTCGCACCACGCCGTGATAGTCGCCGGTGTTCGTCTTCGTGGGGCGGCGTTCGATGTGCACGCGCAAGGCGTTCGCCGCGGCGTGCGAGGACGGCGACGCGGGTAACCTTTGGTAGAGCTGTGCCGTCCACTCGCGGCTTGCCGGGCACTCGGGGGGTGTCTCGTAGTGGAGCGCGTCGGCTCGGGGTTCGTCCGCGAGCGCGCCGCTGGGCGCGAAGGCGAAGGCGCCGACGAGGAGCAGCGAAAGCGGCCGGGCGAGTGTACCGGGCGGGGTATCGGGGCTGCGGTCGTGACGACCCGGACGCATGTCGTGTGACTATGAACCGGCGAGCCCCCTGGAGCCAGGACGGGCGGAGGGTCCTGGGGCTCAACCCCGCGTCAGGGACCGAGTCCCTTCGCCTTCACTCAGGCAGCCCCGCACCGCGGCTTCTGAACAAGCCGTTCACTCCGGCGGCGCTGGTGGAGACGGTGCTGCTCCGCGAGCGCCGCGGGAGCTGCGTGTGCTTCGCTCATCACCTTGCGTGGGCCGCTCGTGGGGGCGCGCCTGCGCCTGCCGATTGACAAGACGCACGGCGGCTGGAACCAGGATCGCACGCTCGGGGTTCACCGGCTGCTCCAGTCGTGGACCCCGGCACGGGGTCGCTGCTGTAGACTGCGGGTTCCGGCCCCCTGTCGGACAGTTGCTCTCAGTTCGTGGACGTCGCTCCGGCCCTGGCAGGAGCGGCCGCGGTCATCCTCCTCGCGCCGCGTGGCGGAACATCACCTCGTTCAAACGCGGTGTTTGCGGGACCGCGCGCGCGCCAGCAATGGGACTATCTGCTCCTCGCAGGGACCGTCCTGGGCTTTGCGATGCACGCCGCGATCGCTCGACCGCTG
>Ga0247763_1001323_pt1 | contig 14260 bp, 14 predicted proteins | sample UWRJL141409B4_FD_179926 | JGI IMG/M metagenome (GOLD analysis project Ga0247763, IMG submission 179926) | Plant litter microbial communities from Arlington Agricultural Research Station in Wisconsin, United States - UWRJ-L141-409B-4 | ecosystem: Environmental > Terrestrial > Plant litter >...
ACCCGGGCTCGGCATCGGCAATATGCGTTTGGGGATGATTTATAGCCCGTTGATTGTCCATGTTGTGTGTGTCGTCATCTCGTGCATCACCTCCAACATCACCTCCAACAAACACACAGAGAGAGAGACAGAGAGAGGGAGCAATTCAGCGCATTGAATTCGTATTGATGTCACAAAGGCCAAACCAACCATGATACGTCCTCTCATTCTCCTCTTCGCTTTCACGCTCTGCGCACCTGCCGCATCCGGCGCTGTTATCCCGTCCCCCCTCGCCGGCGATGATTGTCTCGACAAATCCCTCGCTCTCAAATCCGTAACCATCACCAACACGACCATTGACCGGGGCAGCCCCTTCAATCGCGAAAACACCACCGTAACCTTCCGCGTCGCCAACGCCGCCACGGGGGTATCCGCTACTTGTAATGCCAGTGATGTTGCCATGACTCCGAACGGTATTGGCAGCGATCCTTATAAATGGTATGATTGCGTTCTAGACGCCCACGACGACGACGGCGACGACGAGACGACGTCAGACCCAGAGAAGGAGAAAGAGAGGGGGATACGGCTGGTCGCAAAGTTTCAGTATGATGCGACGTTGAATTTCTTGACGGTTAGCCAGACTTGGGTTTGCAAGAGGGAGGGGGTCAAGTATGTTTTTCTTTTCTTTTCTCTCTCTCTCATATCTTTATGATTGATCAAGTTTGGGCGCTAATAAATGCGCAGTCTATCACTCATTGAAGCATTCGGCTGGGATTTACTCTCCATTGGGTGCGTCGAGCGCGGTGATTTCTCCAGAACCTGCAAGCAAGCCGAGGATAGCAAGGTGGATTTTGCAGTGGACATTACGGTTCGCCCATTATAGGCATACCCGGTGACCAGTCGAGATATATCTAATATATACATTTATCTACATCAGAGCGTGGTTTTATGTTGGCTTAATTTGTGCAGGCCATATGTTTTTTTTTTTTTTGTTTTTTTGGGCGTCCAAGGCGGTCCAGGTCTCGCCTCCAGAGAGTACTTGCATTGATCAGCTGAACGCGCAGCCTGACTCGGGGGTCTGGGGCGCTAAAGTTTCAAATGTGCTACAAGGTGGCGCTGACACTTGCGCTGGCATTGGCGCTAACTTAACCAACTTTGGTGCGAGATCCCCATCAAACAATCGTGACAATCTGCGCGCCCCCAGTGCTCGTGCGCGCTCGAACCGCCCAAAGTTTTCATCCCTGTTTCGGGAGACAAAAGACATCCATACTCCCGGACAGACAGAAGATGAATGCATTTGTTGAAGAAAGAGATAGAGGCCTACCTCAGCCTCCGGAGAAAACTGAATCTCAACGAGGAGTGAAACAAGCTGCGCGTCCACGTCAGCCAAGCATTTTCCCCAATTCCGTTTCAGCCCCATCCCCACTAAGGTCGCTAGGCCGCCGCGGGCGGTCACCCCCGTAGGCGACCCCTCATGATGCCCCTCTGCAGAAATCCAGAGCCCAGACTGCTTCTTCAGGGAGCCGCCCGCCCACCAAAGGAGCCAAAAGGAGCCAAAGGAGCCAAGGGAGGTCGCTTCAGATCGACGCCTAGGGGAGGTGGGGAGTTCCGAAGCGCGCCAAAACAAAGCTTGTCGAACGACCTTATCGGGATCGAGAAGTCATGATTGGTTTGCGTCAAAATAATCGCCTCCCTTTCCCCCTGTGGCGGTTTTCACCCCCTGTATCGGGTGGACCTTTTTTCGTGACCACCAGGAGATGGAGAAGAGAGGATAAGATGGAGGGTTCCTCGTCTTTATGGAAGTCCAGATTTTATTTTATTTTTTTCACCCTCTAGCATCTGCTCTTTGTCTACAACTCACCCACATTCTATTCATCCCGGGCTGGTACCATACCCCATTGCAATATATCTCCATTCTCTGTACCTACTCTTGAACATATTCGCCGGTTCGAGTATCTATCCATCTGCATATTACTACCAACCATTACCATCAAAATGCGTTCTACCATCATCACCGCTTTATTTCTGGGCAACTTGGCCCTAGCGCAGTTCATCACAAGCACTACCTCAGGTGAGTCGCATCCCATCCCCATCCCCCTTTCTCTTCTCCCAACGCAAAGCAATGCAAAGGAATGAAATGTAATGCAATACAGAACTAACAAAGAACATAGCATCAAAATCCCTCAACGCCTCCGGAACTGCTCCCTCTGCTCCACAAAACACTACTACCCCCGACTCCGACTCCGATCTTGACGGCTGTGTCCCCGTACCTGTCGTCCCGAGGAAGGCCCTTAGTGCTGCGGCCCCAGAGAATGTCGATGTCGACGTTGATGGAAACAATGCCGTGATTGAGAGGAGAGAACAGGAACAGGAACAAGATGGCTTTGTTGTGGTGACAAGACAAGCCAAGGGTAAGGCCAAGGGCAAGGGAAAAGGCAAGGGGAAAGGAAAAGGAAAAGGTAAAGGTAAAGGTAAAGGGAAGGGAAAGGGAAAGGGGAAGGGTAAAGGGAAGGGCAAAGGAAAAGGGAAGGCGGCGAAGAGGAAGTGAGCGGATTGACTGCGTGTGAGCCTCTGCTACGCAAAAGCTGGCCGGGATACTCTTCGCTTCATGCTTCCTCATAGATACGGATTGACCTTTGGGGTGTGGGATTTTACATGGTATATGGGTATAGGTGTTGGGTTGTAAGTTTGATTTGAATCAGGTATAAAATACATGGGACATGGCTATACATGGGAATTCCTCACACGGGAGTCGAAAAACAAGACGTTCCCTCCGTTGACATACATACTTAAGCTCTTTAAACATCATGCCCGTTTCTACCACTCCACTTTAGCCTCTTTTTTCCTCTGTATTGACCCCTGATTTCTCGTGCACAACCGTTTTCCTCCCCTCTCGTATTTGAGCCACATTCTTGGCCTTATATATCTCTCTGTTGGCACTTCGCATCTTGTATCTTATATAGGCCCATTCTTTCGTCTCTTCAACCGCACGGCGCCAATCCCATATCTCGTCACCCGGCCATCCCGCATCTATCATGATTTGCATCCTGTCTCGCTGCTCATCATTAGGTTCCCCATACACTTTGAGCTCTTGCATCGTGTAATCCGATTCCAATTCAAACTCGGGAAGCCAATTCATCCGAAGCAGCTGCTCCTTTGCCAATGCGAAAAACGTTTCAATACGGTAGGTGGGCGCCTCCATCCAAGGCAGAAGGTCCAAGTCATCATCATCATCGTTCACGTTCCTCCAATCCGGGTATAATTCTTCAAAGTCTTCTTGTTGGAATACGCAAGGGGCATCGGGCTTGGGGACGCCTTGCATGGGAGGTGCTCCATCAATATAATACCAAATGACCACGCCGTGTTTTACATCAATGAGGAGAACACATCCATTGCGACTGGTGTTGTTGGCCAATGGGAAAATATGCGGCGGATATCCTCTGGCCTCATCCTCGTTGCCGTCGTCCTCCTCTTTGACACCGCTAAGTGGAATGAAGACGTCGTCTACATATCGGTGAGGACGACAATCGAACATGATGAAAGGCGGATGACGAAAGTAGGGAATGTGGCAGACGAGATCAAAGGCTTCGGGAGTCATTCTGAATTTGTCGCAAAGGTCGGACGTCAGCTGAGGCCAGCCGACCGCCGGGGGATACTCGAGTCCAACATTAGGACCATAGAGACGTGCGATTAAAGCATAAAACTTTGCGATCACAGCAACGGCCACGTCATGAGAGTACAGGGTATCAGCGCCTGTGTCCATATCCAAGAAGCGGGGATGTAAATAAATCGACGAATGGAGTTGGGGTCTGGTCTAGGTTGGGAAAGAAAAAAAAAGAAAAAAAAAGGCCGAATTGAGCAGCGTTCAGTTTAAATGCCGGATGTTTGGTTGAAAGACTCTGGGGGTAGAAACTATCGCAATGCGAACCAAAGCCCGACTGCACGACATGGATTGGTTGTGCCTCATGCGCAAACTTGAAGCAAACTTGATCTGCCCAACCACATCCATCATGTCTGGCCAAGCCGGCGGCTACACTAGCTAAGCTCGCGCCGGGTCCAGGTTTGGGTCCAAATTCACCAGCGCAAGCACAAGCACGAGCCTCCGTCTTCAAAAGCCGAAAGAGCCTGTAATGCCCTACCGGTGAAGACTCAATATGCGCCACTCGACTTCGGGATCCAAGACACTGATGAATCTAGTCAACAGACATAACTAGGAATCCTCGCTCAACACTGTTTGATTGGACAAAAATAAAGAAACTAGATGGCTTATGGGTATTCAAAAAGATTAATAGACCACCAGCGATGCATATCCAACTCCAACACCTTCTCTTTAAACGCCCATGCCCCAACGAGGAGCATTGATAATAATGCCCATCAGACATCCAGACATGATACCCGTCACGGGGAGAGTGATGAACCAGCCCATGTAGATCCAAGCAACCATGCGCCAGTTAATAGTGCGCCATGTGCCCGAGCAGAGACCGACACCGACAGTGGCACCAGTGATGCACTGAGTGGTGGAGATGGGAAGCTCTGCGATGAGGTATCAGTACCGGGTTCGAATCTCAAAAGAAACAGGCATGACTTACTTAGACGCGTCGCCATGATGATGGTAACAGCGGAACCCAACTCCATCGAGAAACCACGCGAGGGTGAGTGAAGAGTGATCTTGTTACCCAAGTTTCGCATGATGTTGTAACCGTAGCTCCACAGGCCGATGACGAGCATGGCACCACCGTAGACAAGAATCCAGATGGGAACAGTGGACTTGTCCTTTTCGGGAAGCTTGCTCTCGTTCCAGATCTGGAAGACGGTGGCATAAGGACCGATGGCGTTGGAGATATCGTTGGCACCATGGGTGAACGCAGCCGTGCAAGCCGTCATGACTTGCAGGAAGCTGTACATGAACTCGGCCTTGTTGTCGTAATGGGCCGCGTGCGCGTGAAGCTCCTCAACATCGCCCGAGAGAACGCTCTTCTGGTGTTGCATATTGACGACATCCTGGTCAACACCACGGAGCAGCGCCCACTTGACATACCAGAACAGAACGGGGCCAGTGTACCAGGCACCGTCGGGTTTAGGGCCAACAAGCTTCTTGACGGGGGCGCGCGGTCTCTCCACCTCACCGGAGTCGGAAGCGTCCGAGGCAACCTTCTTCTCACCGTTCTCGCCAGTGGCTTCAACATCGCCTTGACGCGCGGCACGGCGGGCCTCGAGCTCCTCCTTAGTCAGGTGCCCGGCGTAAAAGTCCTTGACAATCTGAGTATCGGAGGGAGGAGGAGGCACCTCGCCACGGCGCAGAAGGAGAGGGCCGAGGGGAATGTGCCACCAGCGAAGCTGCCAGTCATCGCAGATGACGACGCGATACAACCAGGGCATGAGGGTGATGGAGATGAACAGGGCCCATGCAGCGCCAACACCCACAATAGTCCCAGCGACCTCAGCGTCGGTTAGCTTGATGGTGTACGAGCCACCCTTCCAGAGCAGAAGCATAGTGAGGAGGCAAGCCGTGATGCCGAAGTAGACAGGGACAAGGAAGAACGCCTTCCAGACAGGGTTCTTGCGGAGCATGACGCCGTACTTGGTGATCAAGAAAATGACGGCGCCGAAGATGCCCGAAAGACCGGGGGCAATGATCCACGCGAGGAAAACCTGAACCACACCTGAGTTGACGGAGCCAATACCGGTACCGGTGCCAACCCACTGGATACCTGTTTGTCTGTTAGTCTTCTTCTTGTTGTCCATGGCTCGGTAGCCCAGCACATACCATTCGCGCCAACAGCAGCAACGCCCATGCCAATAACACCGCCCATGATGGAGTGTGTGGTGGAGACGGGAAGACCAATGCGGGTAGCCATCGTGAGATACAGAGAGGAAGCAGTGACGGCGCAGACCATGCCAAGCATGAGCATCGACGGATCGTTCTTGAACAGACTCGTGTCGACTACTTTGGTACGGATGGTATCGGCAACGCGGGCGCCGACGCCGATAGAACCGGCAAATTCCATGATCGAGGCCAAGACCATGGCTTGGAGGTAGGTGACGGACTGGGAACCGACCGAGGTGGCCCAAGAGTTGGCGACATCGTTGGCACCTAGCATGCGTTAGACCCGGCATTCTGGACATGGGAATGGGCACGCGACTCACCAATATTCCAGGCGTCAAGGCCCGCGAATATGGTGCCGATGGCAAGGAGGTAATCGAATTGATTAAGCGGCATCTTGGCGGCTGCAGTGTCACTCGATCGTGTTATTACTGCGAGAGCGAGTGCTGCTCAGTTTGGTGATGCTGGATGTTGATGTCGAGGAAGGAGAATCGAAGACGGGAAGCAACCGCTCCTTTAACTGCGTAGCATCCCATGCGCGCCCTGGACTCTATGGGAGCGCAAACTCACGCACGTGGGTGTAGTTCTTCGCTCATGCCGCACAACTCTACGGTAGCATCTCCAAAAACAGAAGCATGGGACGAGCTACAAGAGCATGTAGTCTGGGCACGCGATCCCGGTCAGCTCTGATTTCCGGGAGTGGAGAGTCAATCATGCTCCCGCGCTGCTTCTGAGCGGGGCGAGTAGTGCAGAGATATCCTGGCCACCCGTGCCGAGACTCGCTTTTTTTCCGCCAGTGCGGTGCGGGATGCAAATGGTTGCAGGTTGCGGCGCGTCTGTGGCGGTAGTTGGCACACCATCAAACATCTCGGTCACCCGAAAGGGCAACAGTTATGCAGGGCCGTGTCTCTTGATGCCGATTTTCCGTCCCGAGCTATTCTGGAGACATTGCCACCGAGAGAGAAATGTCTGCCGCTCCTGAATCGGCCCTCTGATCGGAGGTCAGGGTCCACTGACTCCTCAATGATCTTCCTCTCCGGCCGTTCAGATTATCGAGACGGAAGGGCCCAAAGCCTCATGATTCGACAGAAACACCCCTCACGCCTCTTGGGCTCAGTACTCGAGACTAGGTCCTGCCAACATGCGGGGATGGTTGGCACCACCAACATCTGTTGCTCTTGCAGAGACCCAGGGCGAGACTCGGCTAGAACGACGCGTGATAGCCGGAAAACCCAATCACTTCAGGGGCGGCAGGTTGGCATGACATGCTCCATGAGGTGCTGAGAAATGTCAGCGTCGACCCGGAGGAACGCAACGGCCAACAATGGAGTCAAGCATGCAATCCAAGGTTTTGGGAGGAGCGAGCACCGTCAATAGACCATGAATGCGGGTCTTGGCCTTTTTGTATCCAAAGCTTGAATCGTCAAGAACATGGCTAGGCGTGGAAGCCGGAGAATGAAGGTCAATCGTCGACGCACGTGGGTTGGATCTTGTTGCACTCGCCGAGCCTTGAACAGCGTCGTTGATGCTTGGGCTGAGCCGCTGGCCTTGGCGTGTTTTGGACGAATGAGAGGAGAGCATTCGCCAACGTGCGATCTGATCCCCAAGGAGTCCCAGCGCTAAGGGATTCCCCAGATCCCCCGCCAAGTCCCACAACTGACGACCAACCACCAGCGAAACCACGTGAAGTCAACTATTGTGAGCTCAGATTATGATGTCTTGGTTTTCAAGGCGTCTTGAATGGGAGTTACGTTATCTTTGCGAGGGCATTGACTCGGCGCCATCCCACAGGTTGTAGCGCGGGATTTCAGCCCTGAGTCATAATCGCTTTGTCTGAAAAAGGAAAACGGTGGAACGAGATTTAAAATTTTTATTTCTTGTCATTCAACGTCCAAGTTTTGTCGCGTTGAGCCGGGCTGTCAGGACCTGCACATGGAGATTAGTCGAAAGGCGTCCATAGCTCCGTCGTCCCACTGATTGGTGATCAAGTTTCGAACTGCACCGAATCGTTCAGTTTCCCGACAACCGCAGATAAATACCTAATGAACGAGCCAATGAAATCGCGGACAAGACCAGATAACTCTTAGGTCTGTGACTCACTGCCAGCCTAGTCGACCCATGGGTCAGAGATAACTTCTTAGGTGGGTAATTCAGTTTCAGATCCCGATGACGCAATGGTGCAAGTAATCCTCGGGGGAATGTTGTGCAAGTTTAGTAATCGGATGTGATTGGCCAAAAAATACTTCAACATTATCGCTGCTGAGAGAAAATGGAATCACTCGTAGCACTACGATACCATGTTCAACAAAACAAACTACTGCCTTTCCGGTGCTGCTGGCATAATTGGAATCTCCAAAAATAAATTGTAGCCGCTGTCTTTTCGCCCCATCTTGCACCAATGCAGCAGGGTAAGAAGGTCGACGGAGATGCTGCTGGAGTGAACCGCCAGGCCGGGACGGGATTCGGGGACCTGCGGAGTTAACCAACAGAAAAGAAGTGCTCCATTTCAAAGCAAGCCAGTCGAGTCCCTGCACCTGACAAATCCAGAACCAATCGGAGGCACTCCTGACACTCCAAAGCCTTTTCTCTGTCCAGCCTGGCCCGTTCGCAAAACCCTTGCTGGGTATCGCGTCAATACGCACTTGCCAGACGACGACTCCGGGATTTGTAACACAAGTCGGATACGGCGACATGAACATGATCAGTAAAATGGTTGTTGTTGACTTGGATTATAATCTACAAAAATGCACGCCTTGCTACAAATATGTCCCATCTCCCATCTACTTTCCAAACTCAAAATTATCATCAAACCCAGCGGTCATCTACTCGGGCTACTCTAGCCGGTCAAGACGAGACAACACACACACACATATACATCCCCTTAACAACGATAATAACATCCAAAAATGGCTGCGAATAAGCCCTTCGCGGAATCACCAATCCCATCCGACATGAGCACCTCCCCCACACCCGCGATAAGCACAGCCAGCACGATGGAAAAAACCGCCCAAGACTCCGACCTCGAGAAGCGCGGGCAGCAACTATCATCAGACTCGCTCGCCGCATCCTCCGGAAATGAACCTGGCGGTGCACGATCAGTCCACGGTCTTAAGTGGTTTCTAATCTGCATGGCGCAATATACAACGGCCTTTCTCTACGGTCTCGACACGACCATTGCCGCTGATGTGCAGGGTCCTGTTCTTGAAGAGTTTGGCCATATTGAACTCCTCTCGTGGATAGGGTCTGGCTTCCCCCTCGGGTCGGTCGCGGTGATTCTTCTCTACGGAAGTCTTTTCAACCATTTCAACTTGAAATGGCTATTCATCTCGGGAGTGGCCTTGTTTGAGATCGGCTCGGTGATCTGCGGTGCAGCTCCCAACATGAACACTCTGATTGTGGGTCGAGTCCTTGCTGGCATTGGCGGATCGGGCATCTATATGGGAGGGTTGAACTTTTTCACACACATGTCACTGCCCAAGGAGCGGGGTCTGTACATCACCTTGATTGGGTTCTTCTGGGGCATCGGTGCGGTCCTCGGTCCGGTTGTTGGTGGTTCTTTCGCTGAGTCATCGGCAACTTGGCGATGGGCGTTTTACATTAACCTCGTCATCGGCGGCGCCATTGCCCCCATCATCATCTTCATCACTCCGTCCATCCATCCCTCTCAAGGCAAGACTATCCGTGAGCGCATCGCCCAGTTCGACTTTGTCGGCATGCCTCTTGTCGCTGCAACCTGGGCTCTATTCACAGTTGCCTTCTCCATGGCTGGTGTCCAATGGGCATGGAGCGACGGCCGATCTATCGCCCTTGTCGTGGTCTTTGTCCTTCTTCTCTTGGCCACCATTACACAGCAATACTTTAGCCTCTTCACCACCCCCTCTTACCGCGCTGTACCCGGCCACCTCCTCCTCAGCCGTACCCAACTCCTTCTTATCCTCAGCACGGGTGCCTCCACCGCATCCCTGTTTGTTGTGGTCTATTATATCCCCATCTACTTCCAATTCGTCCATAACGACACGCCCGTCCAAGCCGCCATTCGTCGTCTCCCGTTCATCATCACCACTGTTGTCATCAATGTTCTCGCCGGCAAGATGCTCTCTCGACTACGGTACTACATGCCAATTTTCCTTGTTGCTGGGATCCTCACCACGCTCAGCGGTAGTCTCATAATGGTGCACCTTGACCCTACCACGCCACAGGGCGTTCTCTACGCACTTAGCGTAATCATCGGAATCGGCACCGGACTTGGCGCGCAGCTTGGATACGCGGTAGCCACGCTGACGGTTTCCCACCCAGAGGACGTCGGCAACGCCATTTCTCTACAGAATGTAGCGCAGATTGGCGCCGGGGTCGTTTCCCTGGTGATTGGCGGACAAGTCTTCCAGTCGAATGCGGTGGAGAATCTGGCGACTGCTTTGGCGGGAGAAGGGTTTTCGACAGCACAGCTGGGAGAACTGGCGGCCGGAGCGCAGAGTCCCTTGTTTGCTCAGCTGAGCGGGGAGTTGAAGGACAAAGCAATCCAAGCGATTGTGCAAGCGATGCAGAGGTCTTTTGGACTGGTGGTTTCCTCCGGGGTGGTGGTGCTATTGGCAGCGTTGGGGATGAAAAGGGAGAGGCTGTTTGGGGAGATTGTGACGGCTTGAGGGTTTTTTTTGGGGGGGTAAACATACTCCGCATCTAGATAGCGGGAATGCATTCAAAGAGGTATTGGTATAGAGGTTTCTCTCATGTCCAAGATAACTACCTAGAGACGGTGTGGAGTTAGGAGTTATCTCTCTCTCTGTGAATTTTGAACTAAATAAATGGAAGACAATATTCATGAACACCTGGGAAGCTAAGCTATTTTATTTCGCAAGCAAGGGGTTAAGCCGCAATATTTAAGCCCTTAATTCTAACATTCAACGCCTCAAGTTTCCATTATTATCAAACCCTCAAAGCTAGAACAGAATGCCGGGGGTAGGTAGGTACATGTATGTTGGCCCAGAAGCTGCCGTCCAGTCAAATGAGCAGGGTAGGGGTATTTGCAATGTTCACGTTCTGTTCTCGGTCAAATTTGGTAAGCCACTGGTTGGTTAGGTAGGCAGATGTAAGGTGCACTATGTTCAGACAGGAGAAATGTCTCACCAAGATGCCTACCTAGTTGAGCACCTAGGAAAGATAGGACATCTACTGGTAAGATTATCTATGGTTAGGGATCTGTCTTGTCGGAGCTGGGTTGAGGTAGATAAAAAGGGGAAATTTAAAGACGAATAATTGCGGCGCAAGGACTTGTTATAGCGACACATATATACCAAGGTAACGTTTGCAACTTGAAAGAGAGCAAACGGCTCACCGCCGGCGAATAATGTCGGACTTAGTCCGGCAACAATGGACCAGGCTCAGGGGACGAGTTAGAGGTAGTTGAGCTGTTCAGAGAAACATGGACACACTGTACCAGTCTGCCTAAATACTGATACAGTGGTTACCATCCTTTTCCTTTATTTCCATCTGCAAGGTTTGTCTTTCAACGTCTCACATTAGACAAATGCAAACAGACATAATAGGTCAAAGGTCTGCAGCTATATGTCGCTAGTGCCTAACCCCCGCCTGGCATGAATCCATTTACTGTGTCGCTGCGATAGTTCTACGCTGTATGTATACACAAAACTGTTTACCTTTCTGTAATATTTCGCAGGAACATGACAAAGTCATCTACACCCTCGGGTATATTCACCCAGTGGCCCCCTTCTGGATATGCGCGCAATTCGGCGGCCTTAAAGTCAAGAAATGCCAACAACATCCTCATGGATGTGGCGTTTGATATGTCTACCACTGTGTCGTTCCAGCAGTGCTCGAGAAGTACCGGGGTTGAGTTGAGCTGCAGCATGAACTCCGCCGCTTCCTGGCCAGTCCTTGTGTTAAAGGAATAAAGATTCTGCACGGCGGCAAATTGGCTCTCGAGGTTCTTATTCTGCTGGTTCATTCTGAGAAGAGCCCGGTTTGCAAGCGGGAGCCAACCGCAGAATCCGATCAGACCAGCAAAGCCGCCTTTACCCTCAGCAAAGAAGGCAGACAGAGCACTGAGACAATCATTAGGAATGAGGCATTTTTGACGGGAAAAGTGGGCAGGGAATATACGTTGCGAACCCCTGGCTGAAACCACCAAGGAATATCCTCTCTCTTGGAACCGCCTGTTCTTCCTGCCTAATCGTTTCCAGAATGCGATCAATGCTCTCCCGCAAGCCCTCTGTCTGCAACTCACTCCTTTCTTCCACGTCATAGTGTGACCACATGTCGAACCATTGCGAGATGTGGATACCAAGTCGCGAGGAGCGGAGTGTCGTGGCTTGCGGGAACACCCATCGGATGGTGGGGAAAAGGGCGCGCAAGGCACAATCCTCGTCTATCCCCGTCGCCTCCGTCTCTAAGAACTCAGTGGCGAACTCACTTGCAATGTTATTGCGGCCGTGGAGAAGGATGATGGTATGTGTGTGAGGACAATTCAAGGCAGGGCCGACGGAAAATACAGCTGTTGACGGCGGCATCATGTATGATGGTGGTTGGGATGAAGATTGATGGCGTATTCTATGCAGCGCCCATTGCCAGTATTTATATGGAAGATTTACTCTATGCGAGTCAGTGGCGCGCCATGTGATGTGGGGTTCACCGCAGCTTGTCCTTGCCGTTTTATCGCGAGACTACAAGTACAATGGGACTCAATTCCGGAGGCCTCAGGTAGGGATTTCCCATTAGAACCCCCAAGACTCTTCCAGGGCTGTAATTGCCTGGCTGACAACATCCAACACTGCAGTTTCCTGCAGCCATCTAGGCAGTAACAAAACCACATCAGCTTCCAAAGACAAACTTAGAACTACCGGCGTGCGCAGAGGCCCAAAGCAAATCCCAAAGCCTAGAGATAACAAGGAGAAAAACATCCCAATCGTAGCGTCTATAAAAACCATGATGGAAATTCCCCATGAGGCTGGAAGCAAATACGCTCCACTGGATCAGATCAGGAGCGCTTTCATGCTCTGCGAGACTTTGCCATGAAAAAATCATCATGTAGCCACCCACCCATTACAGGGCCAGATTCCGGTGTCCCAAAGATAATACTCACTCCAAGAAAACTGCGGTTCCTTCTAAGGGACATGGAAGGTTAAAGCTTAATTACCGCTGGGCTGTGGTAGCATCACCAGCTCCTACTAGGGCATTTTCTTCCATAGCTTCGGCCGGCCCATCAGCTTGCTTCAACTGGGGTTTGTCGGGGCCGACTGCGTCGTGCTCTGCGTCGTGCTCTTCACCGTGGTTCTCCTTCTGGCACTGCACATGACCGCCGTTCACACCGGCATTGGGCACCGGCGGCGCGTATTCCGGAGCAATCCACGGGGGAGGGGGCGCAAAATACCCCGGCCCATAATGCGGCACAATCGGGAGTGGGAACGGAACTTCCATGCCGGGCTCAAGGTACATGGGTGTCGGGTGGCACATGACGCTCCCCTGAGGCGCGGCCTGATGAGGGTAGGGGACAGGAGCAGGTGACGGGGGGTAGAATTGCTGGGCATAGCCAGTGCGGTAGTTGCCCTGCTACAAAATTACAGTTAGTATGGCATTGACTTCTGCGAAGGTTGATAGACATACATAGTTCTGGAGGTATCCCCGACCCTGGGTCTGCGCGGCCACGTTTTTGTAGAAGCCATGGAGACGCCGCGGGTACTTTCTACCGCTGAGATGATGCCCATTGTCATGGCGAGGTGGGGGAGGGACTGGAGACTCGATCGCCTGAGGTTTTTGGTATATGGGTCAGCGAAACGCAACCTGGAAGACAGGAGTCCATACTCTAGTCGGCGCCCGAGGATTGCCAGCATGCGGAGACAGGCACTCCAGCTCAGTAATACGCAGCTCATTAGTGAGGTGGCCCTGTTCGGCTCTGTCGGCCCGCTGCTCCAAGGCACGAATCTGCGACGAATGCTCCAGGTATCGAGGAATTAGAGTGCGGCTGGTTGAGGCACCGAGGACGCGCAGTTGGTTCTCCAGCTCCTCGACTCGCTTCGCCAAGACATCCTGGCGACCAACGGCATTCGAGATCAGTCCCTTGAGATGTTGCAGGTCTTTTGTGGAGGCATTTTCTCCGTCGAAAAAGCCTGCGGTCGGCTCAACCAGCAAGCCAGTGTTGATATCATGTACTGGAGACATTTTGACGATGAAAAGAAGGTGCAAAGTCCAATACTGAAAGAAGGAGTGATCGGCCAGAAGGTGCAGAGTAGAAAGTATGTGTAATGAGTGAATACCAAAGAGCGTGACAGAAACGAAAGCGAAAAGAATCAAGAGAGGGAAGGAGTGGTTTTAATTAGAGCTCCGGCGTCGACTTCGCGGCTCGCCCTGGCCCACACCCACACCGGTCTTTGATGAATTATCACTGAGTAGAGACGAAATATTGTAAGTTAAGGTAGGAACGCGATTCACGCGGTCATGGATGTT
>Ga0247763_1001327_pt1 | contig 14216 bp, 12 predicted proteins | sample UWRJL141409B4_FD_179926 | JGI IMG/M metagenome (GOLD analysis project Ga0247763, IMG submission 179926) | Plant litter microbial communities from Arlington Agricultural Research Station in Wisconsin, United States - UWRJ-L141-409B-4 | ecosystem: Environmental > Terrestrial > Plant litter >...
TGTCGCTCCTGGCCGGCGTCGCGCAGATCGTGGCCAAGATTTTCTGGCCGCACGTGCCGCAAGGCATTCCGACGATCATCGTGCTGTCGCTGTTTCTGGGCTCCATCCAGCTCTTCAGCATCGCGTTCCTGGCCGAGTATGTCGGCAAGATCTTCGAAGAGGTGAAGCAGCGGCCGCACTTCGTGGTGACGAAGCTGCTGAACTTCGATGCTCAGAAGGCGGATGCCGCACGGGCGGAGGCTGCCCGGGCGGAGGCTGTCGCGCCGAAAGCCGAGCGCGAGGCGCGCTCAGCGCTTGTAGCCGATCGCCGCGAAGTTGCCGGCCGCGAGGGCTAGGGGCACGCGCCCGAGCCCGCTCTGCTTCAGGGCGCCGAGCGCCGCGCCCTTCGCGCGCGCCGGCAGGGGGAAGAGCCTCGCCCAGTACGAGAGGGGGTAGCGGTTGACGACGGCGTGCGTGCCGACGTCGTCGTAGCCCGCGTTCCCGAGGGCGTAGCTCAGGCTCGCGCGTGAGAAGAGCTGGAGGTGCTCGATGTCGAAGATGGGCGAGCGAGTGCCCAGCACCCGCGCCGAGAGCGCGCGCCGGTCGTGGCAGACGAGGAACAGCGCGCCACCCGGGTGCAACAGCTCGAACGCGCTCCGGCACAGCTCGAGCGGCTCGTAGACGTGCTCGAGCGTCTGGAAGCAGGTGATGAGCGAGAACGAGCCCCGCTCGAAATCAGAAGGGCGGAACGGGCTCTGCCGGATCAGGCCCCGAACGCTCGGGCGAGCTGCCTCGACCGGGGCGCGCGACGGCTCGACGCCGACCACGCGCTCGAAGCCCGAGCCCAACAGGTGCTCGAGGAACGCGCCGTCGCCGGTGCCGATGTCGAGCGCCGCCGCGCGTCGCGACAGCTTCGCGAGGATGGCGGGCAAGAACTCGGCGTAGGAGTCGCCCGCGTAGCGCGCCTCTTCGCCGCTGTCGAAATCTGCCTCGCGATAGGCGGCCTCGAGCGACTCGCGCGTGGGCAGCGGGTTCGCGTAGAGCACGTCACAGCGCCCGCACTCGAGCAGACGATAGTGCATGTATTCTGGGGTCTTGCGGGACGCGAAGGCGAAGCGATCCCAGCGGCTGGCGTCGAATGACGCCTCTTTGAAGACCCTGTACTGGCTATCGGACCCGCATACGGGGCAGGCGCGGGAGACCATCGGCAGGTTCACGGCCCCTGCGATACCGGCGATGGCCTCGATCGTCAAATCCGTACCCCGGGCCGTGGCGAGAAAATGGCCTCGAGCGGGCGAGCGGGGGCGCGGCGCAGGCTCGGTGTCTGCTCGCGCCGTCTGCTCGCGCCGTCGGGTGCCCTGCGGGCGCTCGGCCAGCGACCGGCTCTCATCGGTCAACTTGAGTTGACAGTTGCATGATTGTCAACTATGGTTGCTAACATGTCGGAGGCGACTCGATCGGATGGAGGACCCGCGGACGCGCTCGCGGCGGTCGTGGCGCTGCGGCGCCTCGCCGACCAGCTGGAGAACACGGCGGTCGAGCAGGCGATGCGCTCGGGCTGGAGCTGGCCCGATGTCGCCGAGGCGCTCGGCGTTACCCGTCAGGCGGTGCACAAGAAACATGCGAAGCGGCTCGCTGCGGCGGGCGTCGCGTTGAGGAGGCGGTGAAGAAGATGGCGTTCGACAAGTACCTGAAGATGATCCTCGATCGAGCGGCGCACGAGGCCACGGCCGACGGCGCGACGACGGTCGAGGCAGAACACCTGCTGCTGGCGATGGCGGAGCAGTCCGAGACAGACGTCGGCCGGTTTCTCGCGGGGTTGGGGCTCGGGCATGTCGCGCTTCGAACGGCGTTGGATCGCGAGAGCGAGCAGGCGCTCAACAGCGTGGGTGTCTCGCTCGACGCAGCCGCGCAGCGGCGGAAGCCCGACAGCTCGAGCCTCGCAGGCCAGCTGGGCAACTCGGTTCGTCACGCGCTCGAGCGGGGTCTGGATGGCCTGCACGGCGCGCCGCGTCCCGGGCATCTGCTGCTCGGGGTGCTGCAGGCGGAGGTCGGCAGGGTGCCGCGTGCGCTGGCGCTCGCCGGGATCGATCGGGCGGCGCTGATCGGGCAGGTCCGGCACGCGCTCCTCGGCTGAGCGGCCCTGCCCGGCGGCGAGCCGCTTGACCGTCAGGACCGCCCGCGGTAGCGCGGTCGGCTCGGGCGATGAGCGTATCGTTGGTAGAAAAGGAAGTCGGCGACCCACCGCCAGCGCCCAGCCCATCGGCAGTGCCTGGCCCACCACCGGCGCCGAGCGCACCGGCGCGGCGGTTTTCTCTCTCGGGGCAGAGCTGGCTGCCGCGCGCCCATGACGCGCTCGTGCTGGTCTGGCTGACGGTGTTTCATCACGTCCTGGGCGTGAAGTATCGCTTTGCTCAGATCGCCTATGACGAGCACTACTTCCTGAACGAGGGCTGGTCTGTCCTGAAGGGGCAGATCCCGTACAAGGATTTTCAGGAGTTCAAGCCGCCGGTCATCTTCATCGTCAACGCGCTCGGCCTGCAGCTGTTCGGGCTAGAGGGGCTCGGGTATCGCAAGTTCCTGGCGCTGCTGTCGCTGGCGAGCTTTCTCGCGCTCGCCGTGGCCCTGCTGAGCCGCCGTGTGCACCGCTTGCTGGTGGTCGGCATGCTGATGCTGATGATCGAGCACTTCTACGACGACGGGCTGCACAACTCGGTCATCAACGACGCCGAGACGGCTTCGCTCGATTTCTTCTTGCTCGGCTTCGGCGTGCTGCTGGCGCGAACGAAGTGGCCGCGGGCGCAGCAGGTGCTGGGCGGCGCGCTGCTGGCGCTCTCGCCGCTCAGCAAGGAGCCCATGGCGTTCGCCACGGTCGGCGCCTGGCTGTCGCTGCTGCTCCTCGAGCGCTTTGACGCAGGCAGCTGGGCTGCGGCGTGGCGCTTCGCGAGGCTCACGATCGCCGGCGTCGCCGGCGTGGTGGCGACGTGGCTGGTGTACATGCTGGCGACCGACTCGCTCAGCTGGTACGTGCTGCAGCTGAAGCTCAACTTCGCCTACACCGAGAACTACGCCTACCAGATGCGCTGGGCGACGCCGGCGCCGGAGGGCGGGCGGCTCGCCGAGATGTCGCGTCGGCTGCAGCAGGGCTACGTCAACGGCGCGCACCTCGGCGTCTTCATCCCGTTCTTCGTCGCGCTGCTCTCGTTGTGGAGGAGGCGCTGGCTCGTCGGCGTCGGCGCGCTCATCACGTTCGTCGCGGCGCTCTACGGCGTGTCGATCGGAGACGGTTATGCGGCGCGCTATTTCATCATGGCGATGACGGGCACGTTCTTCTGCGTGACGCTCGGCGCGCTCGCCCTCGACGAGTCTGCGAAGGGCTGGGACAGCAGCGCGCGCGCGCGCCGCTTCCCCGTGCGCCACGCGCTCGGCGCGGTGTGGCTGGGCGTGGCGCTGTTCATGACGCTGCCGCGCCTGGGCGCCGAGCTCTCGAAGTACTCGAGCTACGCGCCGCCGCCTTCGCCCGTTCCGCAGAGCGACATCGACTTCGTGCACCAGCACACGAGCCCCGGCGACAAGATCTGGACGACCGACGACCCCCTCCTGTACGTCTTTTCGGATCGGGAGAGCGCGTTCCGAGGCGGGATCGTGCTCGACGACATCATCGAGTATTATCCGGGCAACACCGACCAGGAGCGGCTGCGGGTGGTGCGCGAGGGGCTGGATGAAAACCTGCCCAAGCTCGTGGTCTTTGGCAACACTCAGGTGAGTGCGCGGCGCAAGCGGCGCTACACCAGAGCACTGGTGATGCCGTTCCTGCGCGACCACGGCTACGTTCGCCTCAACGACCGGTTCTACTTGCGCCCGGACTGACCGAGCCACCGCCAGCGGGGGGGGGCTGGGCGCGCCGCAAGGGCATCGGCGTGGTGGGGACGGGGGACTTCACGCATCCCGCGTGGATGGCGGAGCTGCGCGAGAAGCTGGTGCCCGCGGAGCCCGGCCTGTATCGGCTGTAGGGCGAGCTGGAGCGCGCGCTGGAGGAGCGCCTGCCGGGCGCGCCGAGCGGCTCGGTGCGCTTCATGCTGTCGGTCGCGATCTCGAACATCTACAAGCGCGCCGACAAGACGCGCAAGGTGCACAACCTGATCTACTTACCGGATCTCGACTGCGCGGAGCGCTTCACGGTGAGCCTCGCGCGCATCGGCAACGTCACGGCCGACGGCCGCCCCATCCTCGGCCTCGACTCGCGAGACTTGCTCGAGATCACGCTGGAGTCGAGCCCGGCGGCTTACCTCGTGCCAGCGCACGTGTGGACGCCGTGGTTCTCGGTGCTCGATTCCAAATCTGGCTTCGACGCGGTGCAGGATTGTTATGCCGATCTCGCGCCCCACGTGTTCGCGCTAGAGACCGGGCTGTCGTCGGACCCGGCCATGAACTGGCGCATCTCGTCGCTCGACAGGTACCGGCTGGTGTCGACCTCGGACGCGCACTCGCCCACGAAGCTCGGGCGCGAGGCCACGCTGCTGCACACGGCGCCCGACTATTTCGCGATCCGGCGCGCGCTGGAGACGGGCGAGGGCTTTGGCGGGACGGTGGAGTTCTTTCCCGAAGAAGGGAAGTATCATCTCGACGGGCACCGCAAATGCAACGTGCGGCTCGAGCCGGGCGAAGCCATCGCGTGCGGCAAGCGCTGCCCGGCGTGCGGCGGGCCGCTGACGCTCGGCGTGCTCCATCGCGTGGAGGAGCTCGCAGACCACCCCGAGGGGCAGAGGCCGAGAACGCGGCTCCGTTCGACTGCCTCGCGGCGTTGCCCGAGGTGCTCGCGGAGACGCTCGGGGCGACCTCGGCGAGCCAGAAGGTGCAGATCGCGTACGAGCGGTTGCTGTCGCGGCTGGGGGCGGAGCTGTTCATTCTGAAGCAGGCGCCCATCGAGGATATCGAGCGCAGCGGCTCGTCGCTGCTCGGGGAGGCGATCGCGCGCATGCGCGCTGGCAAGGTGCGGCGCGAGGCGGGCTATGACGGTGAGTATGGGTGGCGTTCATCGAAACGTCGCGAGCGGCCGACGGAGAGCGGCGGGCTCCGCGGCAACTCGAGCTATTTTGAGGCCGTTCTCTCGCCCGAAGAGGGACGGTGGGGCCAGCCTTGCCGGCACCTCGGCAAGCGAGTATAAGTATATTTGAATATGGCGACGAGCGTTCACATCCCGAGGCCTTTGCTGGAGGCGGTCGACCGTCGGGCGCGGGCGTTGAAGATCAGCCGGAATCGCCTGATAGTTCAGGCTCTCGAGCGTGAGATCACGCAGGGTGCAGACTGGTCGCCGGGCTTCTTCTCGAGCCTCGAGGCGTCCACGCTCGAGGTGAGATCTGCGGTAGATGATATGCGGAGCTCGATTCAGAAGGGCAAGGGCTCGAAGAAGCCCGTAGAATGGTGAAGTATGTGCTGGATACGAGTGCGGTATCAGCGCTGATGAAAGGCGACGCCACCGTCATCGCCAGGTTATCGCAGGTGGCTCGTCGTGATGTCGGCATGCCGCAGCCAGTGCTCGCCGAGATCGAGTATGGAATTCAGCGACTCGAACGCTCCAAGCGCAAGGAAGCGCTGAGGTCGCGCTTCGAGCTGTTGAAATCCGAGATCCAGCGAGTCGACTGGCCCGATGAGGTGAGCGAAGCCTTCGGTAAGATCAAGGCAACCCTGGAACGAAAGGGCGAGCGCATCGAGGACTTTGACGCCGCCGTTGCTGCCCACGCTGCGGCACACGGCAGCATTCTAGTGACGGCCAACCTGAAGCATATGGTTCGAGTTTCAGGTCTACGAGTCGAGGATTGGTCTCGAGCTATCGAGCCCTGAAGTCACGGTGCAGCATCACGCGAGCTGCTTCGTCGTTTTGGCGGCTTTCTTCGCGATTTTCTTCGCAGTCGGCGCGCTCGTCTTTTTCGCCGCTCGAGCGGTGACGCGCTTGGCTGTCGCCTTCGCGGCCGTCGCTTTCTTCCCGGGCCCTCGCTTCGGGGCGTGCTCGCCCTCGTTGCGGCGCACCATCTCGGCGATCCACAGCGGCGCGTAGGGTGGAGTGCAGCCGGGCGAGGCGGGGTAATCGATGAGCACCTCGAGGCGCTCGCCGATCGCGACGGCACGGGCGCGATGCCTGGGATGGTGGATGCCGATCTCGGCGAGGCAGTGGTTCATGGCCCACTGCTTCTGCTCCGGCGCCTTCTTCAACTCCTTCTCGAGCTGAGCGAGCAGCGCGTCGAGATCGAGCCCGTCAGGACTCTTGATGACGCGCTCGGTGGTGAGGCTCCAGCCCGCGCGCCCGACGAGCGCGTCACCGTCTTTCCAGCGCACGCGCAGCTCGTCGGCGTGTCGGCCCGGTTTCACCACGTTCACGATGAACCAGTCGAGCAGCTTGGGTGCGCGGATGTCTTGGATCATCGTGTCGAGCTCGGCTGCCGAGAGGGTCTTCGGCTTGCACACGAGGGTCGCCAGCAGGCGCGCGGCGGTGTTGCGCGTCGCCCACAGCTCTAGCGCGAGCTCGGGCTGCGCGCCGAGCTTCTTTGCCAGCGCGCGCAGGTGCGTCAGGTTCACGCCGTGGTCGTCACCGCGGAGCTCGTTGGCCTCGCGCAGCTTCGGGTCTTCGAGGGCGGCGAGCTGGCGCAGGGCAGCCTCGATCGTCGTGCTTCTCGGCATCGGCTTCGCCCTCTAGCGCAAGCGCGGCGAGGTGTCGACCGGGCGAGCTCCCGACGCTTGCGCCCGCGCCAGTCGCCGAAGTCGCCCGCAGCATCCGCGTCCGCCACGCTGTCAGTGCGTCGCGCGATTCTGCGACTCACCCGTGCGATCCAGCGCATACTTGAACAAGATGGGCCCGACCATCTCGTTGATCGCCACGGTGGCGATGACCAGTGAACGGAACCCCTCGCCGAACTCCGGGAACGTGCGCACGATCACGACGGACAGGCCGAGCGTGAGCCCCGCCTGCGAAATCAGGGACGACCAGCCCCAGCGGCGGATGACGGCCGGGTCACCCGCGAGGCGGCTGCCCCAGATGGCGGTGCCGACGGTGACGCCGGCTCGCGCGCAGCAGAGGGCGAGCGCGATGGGCCAGAGCAGCGCGAGCAGTGGCAGGTCGAGGTGGGCGCCGGCGGTGGCGAAGAAGACGATGAACACCAGGCTCGCCGCCTGCTCGACGGCGTGGAGCAGCTCGTCGCCCCGGGCCGAGAGGTTCTGCACGATGAAGCCCGCCGTCAGGAACGAGAGCAGGGGGTCGATGTGCACGTAGCGCATGAACTCGGTGAGGCCGAGCCCGAGCGCGACCAGCACGAGCAGCAGGTTCTTGCCGACCAGGCGCAGGTAGACGGCGAGCGCGAGGCCGAGGCTGGTGCCGACGGCGACGCTGCCGACGATCTCGTGGCCGAGCACGCGCAGGTTGCTCATCGAGACGCCGCCGCCCATCATCAGGGGGCGCACGCCGACGATGACGCAGGCCATCAACACCACCACCACCACGTCGGACGACATGATCGACGCCAGCGAGTACGAGGTGAGCGGACCCTTGGCGCGTGTCTGCGAGAGCACGCCGAGGCACGCGGAAGGGCTGCGGCTCACGGCCAGCGTGCCCCACAAGAGCGCGACGGCGATCAGGCTCGGCCACGGCAGCCCGCTCGCGAAAGGCACGAAGCGCGAGAGCAGCAGGAACACGCCCGACAGCGTGATGAAGCCGATGGCGCTCTGCAGGAACAGGCCGTATGCGACGCTGCGCCCGACGGCCCGCAGGGTCGCGACGCGCAGCTCGGCGCCGCCGCCGAGCGCGATCAGCGAGAGCGCCAGCGTGTTCACCGGCGAGAGCGCCTCGACGGTGGCATGATCCACGAGGTGGAACACGTGGGGACCCGCCAGGATGCCCGCCAGCAGGTAGCCCGAGAGATGAGGCAGGCCGATCGTCTCGAGCAGCTCGCTCGCGAGCGTGCCAGCGAGCAGCAGGAAGCCGACGGCGGAGAGGGTGCCGAGCGGACCCGTCACCTCGGGCGCGAGGTGGGTGGCGCCGAGCACCAGGAGGAACAACACGCCGAGCGACAGCGCCTGCACGAGCCGCGTTGCGGCGCCCGAGCGGACGGCGGCGGCGTGACTCATGCCGGGTCGCTGCTCCGCCCGACGTCGCTGGGGCGCCCGATGTCGCTGCTCCTGCCGGGGTCGCTGGGCCGCGGCGTCCACAGCGGCTCCGCGTCCAGATCGAGCTCGCCCGCGCGCACCAGCGCACGGCGCAGCGCGAGCGGCGCGACGACCTCACCCGTGAGCAGGCCCGCCGCTGCGATGGCCAGCACGGTGAGCGCCGCGGGGTGCTCGAAGGCGACCGCTATCGAGACGGCGCAGGCGAGGGTGACGTCGCCCGTCGACACCAGCGCGTAGCCGACGAGCGGCCCTGCGGGGCGCGCGCGGGACGAGCCGGCACAGAGCCAGAGGCCGCGCACGAGCTCCATCGCATAGCGGGCGGCGAGCGCGAGCGGCACCAGCACGAGCACGCGCGGCGCGTTCACCACGTCGACGAGGGCGCCCGCAAGGACCGCCATCGGGAGCAGCACGGCGCGCTCTGTCGGACGCACCATGCTGGTGAGCTCCGCGCGACGGCTCGAGAGCACTCCGATGCAGAGCCCGAGCGCGAAGCTGGCAGCCAGCGGCGACAGGCCGAGCCGCGCGGCGACACCCATCGAGAGCAGCGACGTGCCGACCAGGACGCCCCACGTCTCGTCGCGCGTGACGCCGCGCGAGAGCAGGGCGAGCGCCACCAGCCCGAGCAGCCCGCCGACTCCGAAGGTGAGCGCCACGCGCCCCGGGAAGGCGATGAAGGCGAGCCCCGGCACCGGGTAATGGGCCAGCAAGATGCCGAGTCCCGCCACGGGCACGAGGGCGCTCGCTCGCGCGTAGTCGGCGAGCGCATCGGAGAGAGGACCCACGGCCGCGTAGCGCTGCACCACCCAGCGCACGGCCTGGCGCGTGGTGCCCGCGGAGACGCAGCCGGCGCCGCCGGCGAGCAGCACCCGCTCGCTCATCAGCTCGGGCGCCAGCAAGGGCAGGGCGAAGTAGACCGCCGCGAAGACGGCCGAGCCTGCCAGCATCGCGCCGAGCACGCCCACCACGGCGCGGCTCGCTGCGATGGGCCGCGCTCCGACGCGGTTGTAGCCGAGCCCTGCTACGAACGCGATCCACGACGCGGCCACGACCAGCAGCGGCTCGAAGCTCTCGAGCAGCGGCCTTCCGATGATGCCGAGGGCGTGCGAGCCGAGCGCGACCCCCAGGCACAGATACTCGGCGCCCGACGGCAGCCCGAGCCCGCGAATGGCCCGGTCCCCGCGCAGCATGCTGCCGACGTAGGACAGGGCGAGCAGCCCGAGCAGTAGCAGGACGGCGTTCACTCGGGCCTCGCTGCGGCGGGCTTCGGGGCGGTGGGCATCGGAGCGCTGGAGGTCGGAGCGCTGGAGGTCGCGGCGCTCGACGTATGCGACGCGAGCGCCTCCAGCGCTGCGCGCAGCAGGGCACCGCGCTCGCCGAGCGAGGCGAGCGTCGCCGTGAGTCGATAGCGCACGTCGTCGCGCTCGACCTCGACGATCTCGGCGGCGGCGTCGCGCCCACAGCCATTGCCGGCGGCCACCAGCTGCTCGAGCACGCGTACCGGCGCGAGCGCCCGACCCGCGCTGAGCTCCACCGACACGCGCGGGCTCGGCCCGAGCCGCTCGAGCGCGCTGAACAGCAAGAGCAGGTGCGGCACGCGCCACTCGCTGCCGGTCGCGCTCGCGAGCCGGAGCTCGAGCAGGTTGATGCCCGTTATCCGCCCGCACTCGCCGCGGATGCGCACGTGGTCGCCGACGCCGAGTCGCCGGTCGAACAGGATGGCGGCGCCGAACAAGCCTGTCGCGAGCAGCGGAGTGGCGGCGATGCCGAGCGCCCAGAGCACGATGGTGCCGGTGCGCGCGAGCGCGTCGTCGGAGCTGCCCGTGACCACCGGCGCGGCATACGCCAGCGCCGCGACCACGATGGCCATGCGCAGCACCACGCTGGCCGGCGCCGCGAGATCTGCCGGCAGCCAGCCGAGGTGCGTCTCGCGCCGCGCCACGCTGCCGAGGAATAGCCCCGTGAAGCGCACCAGCACGAACACCGCGAGCGCGGCGAAGCCGGCGACGACCAGCACCGGCAGCGAGGCGAGCGTGCGCCCGACCAGCAATGACAGCGGCGACAGCACGAAGCCCGTGAGGCGCTCGGTGTAGCCACGGGTGGTCTCGAACAGCGACAGCACCACCAGCAGCCAGGCGTAGAAGATGCCGAATTGTCCCACCCACTTGGCGAGCCCGAGCGCGATGACGGCGCTGCTCTTCACCACGGCGGGTCGCACCAGCTCGATGCTCTTGACGCTGACGGCGAGGCTGCGGTCGCCGTGCTCGTCGAGCCAGGCGCGCGCGCGGTCAGCCAGGCTCGCGAGGCGCTTGATCAGGTAGAACGCGATCAGCGCGAAGAACACCACGAGCGAGCACGAGAACACCGTCTCCGCGATGCGGCTCCGCTTGCGCTCGGAGGTGAGCGCGCGCCCGAGCGTGTTCGCCCGCTCGTTCGCGAACGCGTCGAGCGACGCTTCCCCCGCCGCCGTCGCGTCGGCGACCGTGAGCTCGACGATGGCCGTGTTGCCGACGAGCACGAGCGCGCTCTCGCCGCTCCTCTGCACCCGCACCTCGCCGGCGTCGGGTTGCTCGAGCACGCCCGCGATGGCGGCCGTCGCGCGCGCCGCCCGCTCTTTCGCAGGCTTGCCCTGGGCTTCTGTCGAGAGCGTGAACACCACGGCCTCGCCCACGCGCACGGGCGCCGGCGGGCTCTGGGCGAGCGCTGCGCCGGCGAAGGATAGGCAGGCGACGCACGCGAGCGCCGCGAGGTTCAAGGAGCGGTGTTGCGCCACGTTTGACCTTCATACGGCCGCCCTGGCGGAGGAAAAAATCGCTCGCTAGCGCGGTGGGGGCGCGCGCGCAGTGTCGCATCGAGAGGGCGAGGGCGCGCCACTCGCCGCTCGGCACCGCGCGGGCACACGGGACGCGGGACGCGAGGGTTGCAGCGCGCTGCTGTCACGCTCCAGCCGTGACACTCCGCGTTCGAGCACCACGCGAACGCCGCCGCGCCAGCGCCGATCCGCTTGCGGAGGCAAGAGCTTCAGGTAGCCTCCGCCCGCATGAAGCCCACGCCGTCAGGTCGAGGAAACCCCAACGCTCGGGTCGAGGTGCGCCGGGTCGATCGCGTCGACACGCTGGACGAGCTGTTTCGTCACTGTTTTCCAGCATTTGGCGGCGCTTTTCTGCGCCGCGTGTACACCATCCTCGATCGCGCCATCGGCATGGGGTGCCCACTCACCGTGTCGGTGTCGGGCCCCGTGACCGTGTCGGGCCAACATCAGGCGTGGCTCATTCCGCTGCTCGAAACCGGGTGGGTGGCCTATGTGTCGACCACCGACGCGGCCTGCTACCACGACGGCCACCGCAGCCTGAACGCGCACCGTGAGGGCCCCATCTTCGAGGTGCCGATCTGGGGTGATGACGGCGCCCTGCGCGACGAACGCACCATCCGCGTGACGGACATGGCCTTCGACGAAGAGGTGCTCTTCGATCAGGACAAGTTCCTGACGGCGATGCTCCAGCGCCCGGAGTTTCAGCGCAACATGACGGGCACCGAGCTGCGCAACCGCATGGGCGAGTTCTACGCCGCTCAGGAGCGCCACAACGACGTGCCCGCCGGCTTGCTCTCCACCTGTCACCGCCTGGCGATCCCGATCCTGGTGGGCGCCCCGGCAGACGGCAGCGTGTTCCTGAACTCCATGAAGCTGTGGGCGATGCACCGCGCCGGCATCCTGCCGTCGTACGAGTTCTCGCTCGACCTGCACGCCGAGGTGTTCGAGGCCTGCGCCTACCATCGCTGGGGGCTCTTCGATCAAGAGCCGTTCGCGCTCGCCACGCTCATCTTGGGCGGCGGCGTGCCCAAGAACTTCAACCTGCAGCCCGAGCCGGCGCTGGGGCAGATCCTCGGGCTCGAGAACGTGCGCGGCTACAACTTCGACGTGCAGATCGTGACGGCGCCCGTCACCGACGGTTCGCTCTCGTCGTGCCCGCCCGCCGAAGCGGTGACCTGGGGCAAGGTCGACAAGGACACATACCAGCAGGCGACAGAGAGCATGCAGGCCGACTACTCGACGCTGATGCCGTTCATCATCAAGGCGTTGCTCGACAAGCGAAGGAAATATCGCGAGTTGGCACAGGCCGAGGGCGAAGCGGCGCTGTTCGCCCGCGAGCCGGCAGCCAAGGGCTTCCTGCGGCCGAGCGACGGCTACCGGCTCTATGCCCGGCGTGATGAATTGGTGCAACAGCTCACCGAGGACGTGAAGTTGAACCGCGACTGGCTGCTGCGCTCACTCGACTACGGCCTCGCCCGCAAGTAGAACGCCGGCGCGGTCGTAGCGAGCTCACGCCACAGACCGTTTCGATCTGGATCGAAGGCACCCGCCCCTCGCGTTCATTCATTTGCGCTCTTGTGCGCGATGACGCGTGCGTCATCGCTCTCGCTACGAGCGCACTAGGTTCCCCCGCTTGTCGAAATCCGCACCCGTGCTCGGAACACCCGTGCTCGAAACGCCCGTGTTCAAAAGGGGGCTCTGGAGCTTGACCTGGCCGCTGCTCTGGAGCCTGCTCCTGTCGCTCTCGCTCAGCTTCGTCGACGCGTTCTTCCTGAGCCGCGTGTCGGACCGAGCAGCGGCGGCCGTTGGCGCGCTGTTGCCCGTGATCGGCATGACGATCATGGTGTTCTCGCCGCTCGCGCAGGCGGGGGCGAGCGTCGCGGGACAGCTCACCGGGGGCGGGCGCTATGACCAGGTGCCGGGCACCTACCTCGCGCTCGTGATCATGAACGCCAGCTTCGGCCTTTGCGCGAGCGTCTTCTTCATGTCGTTCGCCAGCGTCGTGCCGAGCTGGCTCGGTCTCGAGCCGGAGATGGCTCACGACGCGACCACCTACCTGCGCATCGTCGGCGGCTTCATCTTCCTGCGCGCCGTGCAGATCGGCTTCACCAACATCCTCAACTCGCGGGGAGAGACGCGCTGGACCCTCGCCGAAGCGGCCTTCACCAACGTGCTGCACCTGGTGCTCAACGCCGCGTTCTTGAACGGCTGGTTCGGCATTCCGCGCTGGGGCGTGGCCGGCATCGCCACCTCTACCGTCATCTCGCTCGCGTGCGGCTTGTCATTTACGATTTGTGTCGTGCGCTTCAAGCTCGGCGTGCGGCTGCCCTGGTCGCTGCCCTGGCGGGAGATCAGAGAGCTGCTGCGTCCCATCTTGCGCATCGGGCTGCCCTCCGCGCTCGAGCCGATCTCGTTTCAGTGCATGCAGCTCGTGCTCAACCTGATCGTCATCCAGCTCGGAGCGAAGGTGCTGGCGGCGCGCGTTTACGCCTTCAACTTCTTCATGGTGACGACCATCCTGTGGGCGGTCGCTTTCGGCATCGGCACGCAGATCTCCATCGCTCACCGGGTGGGGGCTTCCCTGCACGACGACGCGAACCGCGTGCTGCAGCGGGCGCTCACCGTCACCATCACCGGCAACGTGCTGCTCTGTTGCGTGCTGGCGATCGTGCACCCGCTCCTGCTCGCGCAGCTCACCAGCGACGTCTCCGTGATCGAGGCGGCCCATCCCATCTTCCTGCTGGCGCCGCTGGTCGAGGCTGGGCGGGCTGCCAACATCGTCGCGGGCGGCGCGTTGCGGGCCTGCGGTGACTCGCGCTTCACCGCGGTGGTCGGCACCAGCTTGATGTGGGGCTTCGGCGTGCCGATGGCCTACTTCCTCAGCACGTCGCTCGGCCTCGGCCTCGCGGGCATCTGGCTCGCGATGGGCCTGGATGAAGGCGCGCGTGGCTGCATGAATTTCCTGCGCTGGCGCCACGGGCGCTGGCGAAAGACGGGCGTGATCCCGAGGGGCGCCGCCCGAGCACCCCTCGCGGAGCCCAGTCCTTCTGTCTAGTCGAGGGCGTTCAGCGGAAGCCGTGGCCCAGCGTCACGAGGGTGGGCGCGACGAACAGCGGGGAGCTCAGCACCAGGCACGCGACCGTCCAGGCGCGACGCCACGGGCGCGGCCAGCGCTGTTGCCCGAGCGCTGCCTCGAGCAATAGCAGCGGCACCTGGAGCAGGAAGAAGCTCGCCATGACCAGGCTCCAGCCGAAGCCGATCGCGGCCCACG
>Ga0247763_1001328_pt1 | contig 14203 bp, 14 predicted proteins | sample UWRJL141409B4_FD_179926 | JGI IMG/M metagenome (GOLD analysis project Ga0247763, IMG submission 179926) | Plant litter microbial communities from Arlington Agricultural Research Station in Wisconsin, United States - UWRJ-L141-409B-4 | ecosystem: Environmental > Terrestrial > Plant litter >...
ATACATGTTTTACGTCTTTAATTGCCCAAAATTTGCCACCTTGGTCATGACACCGCGAGGTTTAGCCATGTTTGCTCATCCAATCCAGCTACAAAGGGTTTCCCAAAGTGGACATACCGACCTACCTGGTTGGATTAGACCCCCGCCTGGGCGGTTCTGCTAGAGTGGGCGTCACCCGCGTTAACGGGCCAATGTTGTAATTGACGCCCTCAACAGACAAATCTAACTGTTAGGACATTATTAGCATGGGACATGAGTTGATGTTTGCAACACAAGTGACAAACAAGGCGATTCACGGCTCATTTGGAAGCTCAGAGCAGCAGCCTTTCAAAAAGCCAACTTAAAACATGGTCTCTCTAGTATTATTTGAGAAAGCAAAAGTGGAAATGGTGGTGAACAAAGAAAAAAACCGTCCCTGATGGATGGATGGTGGTGGGGTGTTAGTGTGTTAGAGCGAATACGGTGAACGCACTAACAAACGGAGCTTGTAAGTGGTTCCAAAAAAGATGCTGCAGTTAAAAAGGAGTCTTTGGGTCGCCAATGTACTTCCCCTCCCGTCAGTTCTGTCAGAGGCGACTTTCTGTACGTCCCAGGCTTTTTGCTAATCCCAGTTTTTGCATGCCTCAAGTTTTTATCTATCCCAAATTTTCGTGTTGCCAATTTCTGTTGTCCCAAGTTTTTGCTGTCCCAGAATAAAATCCCCAGACACCCCCTGTAGCTCCCCTTGATCCCTGGTCAGCACGCGTCCGTCCCCCACCCCCTACAAAAACATTGCCCCAAAACAATGGATAAGAAATCCCAAACTTTTCCTTTGCTACCTTCCGTACGAAGTACCGCAATTGCGTTCAAGATCTCTGCCATCGCCAAAACTTATTACAGCCGCCGCAATGCCCAGAGCCAGAAAGCCACTCGGCTCGGCCGACCCAAACTCGCGTGCCGTCGCCGCTGCCACCGCGGCAATGCCGGTCTGTCATGCATGCATCTCATTACCGTCCCAGTATTACCGGCCCAGTGCCGCGGTACGTTACTGACCCGTGCCGTGTGCCGTGTGCCGTGTGCCGTGTGTGTGTGTGTGTGTGTGTGCAGGCCACGAATAAACCCTGTAACCATTTTTAGCGGTACTGCCGGCTACTGCCAGCAAGAAGCGCAAATCCACCGATGACGCCGCCGCCGCTGTCATCTCAGGCCCTGTCGCTGCTGCGGCTCCGATCGCGAAGAGATCTAGAGTAAAAAGCACCTACCGTCCCCATCACTCCCATTCCCGCGCCAATTCCAGCTCCGGCTTCGGCTTCGGCTTCCGCTCCCCCAACCAAAGCCCAGCTCGCCGCCTCCGCCAAAGCACTCCGCACCGCGGTGGCCGCGCAGGCCGCGTCCCTTCTCGACGTATCCATGATCCGCAACATCGACCCCGCCAACCCCAACCAACCCTCTTGCTGATGATGATGATGACAATGATGAATTTGCGGAACCCATCATATTCCCCATATTCGACACGTGCGATACAGTACGTCGTAAAATCCGCGCGATTCTCAAAAAAGACGGCATCACGCAAGCGGGGTTCCTGCGGGCCATTATGGCCGCCGCTTATGGAACTTCACCTGCTGCGCCAAAGATTCAAGCTAGCCAACTTACCACTATTTTGAAACAGAAAGTCCTTAGTCGGGAAATACAAGCAGGGTAGTTATATTCTATGCGGGATATTTTTTTTTTTTTTTTTTTAAAAAAAAAAAAAACAACAACAACAAGTGAAAGAAGGGAAAGAAAAATAGTAAGGATAGGGAAAGGATGGAGATGATTCATGGACTGGATAGTCTCGATTTGGAAAGGAATTAGGATCGTGTGCGGTATTTGGGTCCGAGAGGGGGGGTTGGTTACCGTGAATCGGTTTGGCGAGGTCAGTACGGGGGGATGGTAAGGAGTTGGGAAGGGGGTGGATTAATGAATTATTTCGATTTCGATCAGACGTTTAATGAATGCTCTTTTTCTCTGCTCTTGTTAAATTTCACACTGGTAACCTGGAAACCAACCACCTCAGGAACGGTTGAAAGGATCTAGAATTCTCAACCTAATATAATAGTGTGTGTATGTGTGTGTGATATACCGATGCCAAACCTGATAAATAAACTCCAAAGAAAGATGCATGCATGCTCATGATAATTAAAGGAATGGAACCCGCTTCCCCAACTCGGCCGAGCTTAAACCCAGACATACATGGATGTAGGGGAACTCCATACAACGACTGGAAAAGCTTTCTTTGTTCTCATCTCTGGTTCTGTCTTCTGCCCTTTCATAAAGTGACGTCTTGTGTTTGCGTATGCGTTGCGTTTACTGGCAGCACTAGAGGGAATTGTTAGTCTCATATCCCGGCAACTGTAGTTATTCTAGTCGAGGGTACTCACGAAGAACTAGATGGAAACAAGTCAGCATTTTGAACAGTCTGATGTCTGGCTGGAATGGCTGGGAAAGGAAAACTCACAGTGCACTTCTCGGCCGACGAGCAGCCGCACTTCTTGCAGTTAAACTTCTTGGCGCGCGCCTCGAGGCTGTCAGCCTGAGAAGACTCGGGCATGGCGGCAGGGGTGGCAATGGCCAGGCCGGCGACGAGGGAGAGGAGGGCAATGGTGAACTTCATTTTGGCGGTGTGGTGGGTAGTCTGGTGATTGGAGTAATAAAGGTGCAGTGAAGCTTTTGAGAAAGTGTTGACTGAGATGAGATGTTGAGATGAGATGTTGAGAGCGGGATGATGAGAAAGATTGAGTGTTGATGGGAGACGATTGTCAGGATGTTATATACTTATTTTCCATGGTCTTGATGGCTAGCTTGTTGTTGGTGTCTGGCGGCCGCTGGCTGTGATGTGGTGGTGCGTGATCCACGGTGCTGATCCCAAGCCCAAGCCCAGCACAAGTGCCTCTCGGTGATGCTCCTCGCTTTAGGACGATGCTCTGCACTGCCTCCTCTCCCCTTCGTCAAGGGCCATGCACGGTTCTCATTTTGTCCTGCTGTCGTGGCGAGAGCCTCACCATTCACGTTGTGAGGGACCATATGGCAAGAATAGTACATGCATCTTTCTCGTCAACGGAACACAGCATGAGAGCCAGTCAGCGCCGTGTCACAAAACAATATGCGTGCGGGGTCGGCAGTTCCCCAGAGAGAAAAAAGGGCCAGTCGCATCGACACACGCAGATGTTGTGTTCCGAGGTCTTGAATCCCGATTGGACTGCCCCCGCAATTGATTGGCCGGGCTGACCAACACTACATCCCATAAAAATTGTCTTTGGGGCAGAAAAACTGCGCCCTGTCCTGCCCTGCCCTGCCTGGTCCTGCCTTTCCATGGTCCTCGTAGAAATTCCACCGAAAGTGCGAGGCTTGGCGAGATGATGATGTGGCCCAGACCAGAGCCGACCATTTATAGGGCATCGGTTAACAAAGAAAGCCCACAAACATACCTGTACTTAGATTATCAATGAAATTTTCTAGACTTGGTTTCACGCACCATCGGAACTGCCGTGAGCCGAACAGCGGTTTGCCTTTCGGTGGGTTTTTCGACCCTCGTCGTTACCTTCCTGTCGCCGGCGGTGAGATCCAAAATTATCAACATCTTCACAAGCCAACCCTCTCTCCCTTTTCCTGGCTGATGGCGGTGTGCAACAAAAATTGAACCACACGTGGGGTCGAATGCGAGAGGTCACTAGAATAAGGTAGTCGGTAGGCCAGCCCGCAAGGCGTCAACCAAGGAAATGTTCCACGATTCTTCCATGAGATCCTGTGGGATGGCAGGATGTGCCTCGGGCCAATCGTATCGTTTTCGGGCGCAGCCTTTTGGTTCACGGGGGTGGACTGGACGCGCACGCTTTCCTTCGGGCTCGGGCTTGGGCTCAGCTTGATTCCTTGATTCCTTAAGTGAAACAAGCAAATCCTAGTGGAAGACAGGAAGACAGTTGATGTATGTAGGTATGTAGGTATGTCCATCCTGAATGTTCAAGTAGAGTTTAGTTATTGGATAATGGACTTACACGTACGTTAGCGTCATTTACAATCATTCGCAATCATACAGGTACGGGTACTAACTGACTAACTGGGAATATGCAGCCGAGCGGCCGACCAATTTACGAACCTGCAGCTGTTGGAATTTGGGGGCCGCTATTTCATGTCGGTAGAGGCTAGCACGAATGTTCACAGTCGCGAGTTTTCTACATGGAGATATGTGTAGGCAGCCTCCAATATCTCCTTCCTTGCCGTACTGCCGTTGACCACATTTGATCATCATCAATGAGCGATTTTCCTTTGCCAAGCAGCCGACATAGATACAAATCGGGCAGCATTGCCGATTAGATAGAATTTTTTTTAGAGTTATTTCAAGGTGTCGATCCTTCCCGCCGCCCAGATGATGTCCCCAAGCCACACCTCGGTCTTGGGAGACCGGTCACGACGATGCAGATTGGGAGCCTCGGTTTTTTTTTTACCCCGGAATCTCCACAAATCCACAAATCTATCAGGGCATTCACGCATTCTTTTTGTCTGTGGCGGGTTGTCGGCGGAAGGATTGGAGTAAATCGGTCCCAACTCAGTATCGGGGTTTGCTGGCTGGGGTGTTCTTATTTTATAATTAGATGTTTTCTCCATCGGATCCGAAAGTTCGGGCACGAATTTAGCGGTGAACACAACATCTGGGCTGTGCAAGGACGAGCACTTGTCATGTTCCACAGAAATGACAACTTGTGGGGATCAGAGCATTTAATCTGATAGCTCGAGAGTTGAGAGCTGTGAGTTTACTATGTCTCTAGACTTTTGATAGGCGAGCCTCTCATATCTCTCCCGAGTCATCCAACTTCCTATCTGCAGTTTGCAAGAATGCGCTGGCATGCCGTAAAAAAACCGCAAATCGTCATCGCCAGGAATAATCCATCCTCGCAGCGACAGGAATATCTCGACTTAGCTCTGACGAAGCAGCTGACGGATATTGAATTGAATCTGGGCTAAACTCGCCCAGCCTGTGGTCTTGTCCCGATAGCACCGAGGCGGAAGTCAGCGACAGTTACGACGCCTCCTGGCCTCCCGCCCAGCGTTCTGGGTTCTTGCTTCTCTTCTTCTTCCACCCTCCTTTTCCCCCCTTTCCAACCCTACTGCCCCCCCTTCTTTTCAACTTCGAGGCCGGGATCGTGGTCGCCTTTATTGTCCCCGTGCTAGGCCTTCACTGTATGTGCCAGCGGGTTCTGTGCAGTTGTCAAGATTTGACGCGATACACGCCATGGCCCCATTTGGCGTGATTTCCTGCGCGAGGCAGCTAGGCTCTACGTGGCCTGTGTCAAGGTAAATCTTCTGGCTCATGTCCCAGAGACGGAAGTCGCAAGCAGAACCTCGCCCAATCTTCCCCCCACTTGCGTGAGATAAGGGGTGTACCTATGTTAGGCAGGTGCATCCAGGCCCGCCGCGCCAGACGCAAAAATTTTCCACGGCTCACGTTCCAGCAACAAAAAGTCATGTCATTTTCCAAAAGCAAGCGGTTTACTCAGCGACCAGGCCGTCCGTCGTGCAGCGGAAAGGAGACAAAAGACCTTCCCTCTCGCGACGGTACAACATTGAGTTCCATGGTTGAGTGACTGTCAGTCATCCGGTCTAAAGTTTGAAGCTAAGATAACATAGAATGGCGTTGCTGCCTTCATTTTACCACATACTGCGAAGCGCAAACCTTACCTCTAGCGCTAGCCGCCACATCCAGCGAGGTGGACCTTTCACCACAGCTACTAATAGCCAGGTAGGTAGATGCCCCTCCTTTTCATCCCTCCATCACGCCTCGGAAATTCCACAAGACCTCCCTACCACACACTCAATACAGCGCAACATGAAGCTTCCCACGAGAAACGAGCCTAGGAAGCTACAGCCACCCGATGGCGGACCCTAAAAGCCCGAATCAGAGTTCACCAGCGAAGAACTCCTTTGGCTCCGCCGAACCCAGGCCGAAGACGCCTATCGCCACAATAACCGCCGGTGCCAGATCGAGTACATCTACTGCCCCGATGTCAACTTCCGTCGGCCGCTTTCCCCTTTACCTCGTTCGCACCGGCGACCATGATGGGCTTTCAGCACCCATCTCCTTTGACTCTATCGCGGATAGAGTAACACGGTATCAACCTGACGTTGTTGTCAGAACCAATCTTGAGACGGCCGTTGATTTCGTCATGGCCTTGGAAGCTCGCGAGCTTGCCGCTTTCGGACCACGGTCCTGTTCCGCCACCCATCTCGGCAAATTCCCCTACCTGGGCGGCATCAACGACAAAATCAGGCATGAACTGACCACGCTGCCAAGCTTTCAATGGGTGAGCGACGAAAAAGTCGACGAGTGGGGAGGAAGCAAACAAGCGGCGGGCTGGTGCAACGACCTGCCAGCAGGCGCCCAGTGGGAACAGAGGGCGATAAATAGCTACCAGGCACACCTACACGGCATGGAAATCGGTAGAGATGCCTATAAGCGGGGGAAACAGGATGAATTGCCCGATATGATCTTTATCGAGGAAACTGGGGTTGGTATATCCGCTTCTCTGTTCAGAACGTGCGTCGAAGCGCAGATTTCGACTGTGACTGTAACTCCACAGGACCCCAGGTTATGAGGAACCACATGATCCATTCCGACCAGCGCGTTCCTTTTCCCGATGGCACACGTCTTAGTAGTAGCAGTAGTGATCACAGCAATTATCTCAGCGTTTATTATAGCTTCTTTTCTCTTTGCATTATTTTACATTTTGCAATTGCCCACTACCCATGGGTAATTCCAACCCCTAAATCTGACGTTGTTGTCAGGGCCAATCTCGAGACGGCCGTTGATTTCGTCTTGGCCCTAGAAACTCACGAGCTTGCCGCTTTAAAACCAAGGGCAACCTGTTCCGGCAGCCATCTAGAAGACCCTTACTTTTGCCGAAGTGACAAAAACAGCGAAAAAAAATCTGGCATGAGCTAACAACGCTTCCAAGCTACCAGGGGGCGGAGCGACGACAAGATCGACGAGTGGGCAGGAAGAAATACCGTAAGTTGTGCCAGAGCGACGATAATAGTGACGATAGCAAAGACAAAAGGCGAAAACGACCCGTCTAAATCCAACGTCTTGGAAAGAGGGTTCGATAAAGTGCTACCGGTCCGAGCTACGTGTCATGGAAATCATTACCTAGGGATGCCTATAAGCGGGGGAAACAGGACGAATTATCCCCATTCCATCTTTATCGAGGAAACCGGACAAAGAATATTTTCGTCTAGCTTCAAAGCGCGCGTCGAGGCCGAGATTTGGGTTGCGACTGGAACTCAAAGGTCATGGGGGGTGGCAGAAGGAGGGAGAGTCGCGGTAGGTTGTCTGATGCCTTCAGCTGACCCACATGAGACTATCCGCGCGGTACTTTACAGCTTGGCGGCGGCTTCTGTGTTACCTTGCCTACGTATCTCTCTTTCTTTTTTAGGGCGCTATGATTGGGAGCTGAGGCTTGGATAAGGAAACTTGAGGGCTGGACGAGGAAATTTAAGGCCTGGACGAGGAAACTTGAGGCTTGGACGAGGAAACCTGAGATCTTGTAGAAAAGTCTAGAACCTCTATATTAAAATTCGGGCCTTGAATATTCTAATCCAACCCGTTACAAATAGTTTTCTAGGTATTTAAAAAATTATTCAAACGCCTGCTAAACCCCTACCGAGTCCCGTACTAACAACCTTTTAGGGGTTAGACTGTCCATTGCCAGCTTGTGGGCTTATCAAACATGAAGCCTTGGAGTGCTCTTATATCTTGAATTTTTTTTTTCCCGTCAAACATCCACCAAATGCCTCCGAAACCACGCCACCGCCTGATCTTCGCACCGATCCCTTATTTCCTTTTGTCTCTCTTCAGTCCAATCCCTCCTTACGGCAAAGCCATGTTTTGCTCCAGGGTAAACCACCACCTCGTGAACTTCATGAGCCTCGTTTCCCGCCGCCGCCGCCGCCTCATTCTTTCCTTCCAATACTCGTTTTAGAATGTCGAATTTTTCCTTGCCCATCCACTCGTCATCTTCCCCGTTCGCTACACTTAATGGCAGAACCACTTCTTCCAAATCTCCGGGGATAGTAACGAGACTTGGATGCGCCGTAAACGCACAGGTGATCAGTCCTTTCCCATTCCCATTCCCAGTCCCAGTCCCGTTCTCCCCGGACAGTTTATTTTCCGGAATATCATGCGTCAACTCAATCACGAATCGCCCTCCCCAGCAAAACCCCACGACTCCAACTTTCACTGCAACAGCACCACCTCCTCCTCCGGGATTGGGATTGGGATTGGGAATGGGATTCGCGTGAACCGCCCCAAGGAATTCACGAATCCGCTTTTGCGCTACAGAATGGCGACTGCCCACGGCGAAGCGCGCAAACGCCGGGATGGTCTGCGCAAGTGCCCAAGCGCGCTTTACCACTCGGAGAGGAAGCAGATCTGTAATCGGAGGGGCATATTCCATGTTTCGCAGCACAGAAACGGGGAGCGCTGTGCCGTTCATAAAATCGGGTATGTAGACTGTGCAGTTTGTGCGCGCGGCGTAGGCGTCGGCCAGAGTCCGCGTGTTGAGAAACGTCCATCCGAATGCGTCTGTGATGATAACGATAACCCCGGTTGTGAGATTGGGATTGGGATTGGGATTGGAGTTAGAGTTGGAGGGGGAGTAAGTCACGTAGGTGGGCAGCCCGTGGAGGGTTTGCTCCGTGCCGAGCGGGGCGGCGTCGGCTTCGACAGTGCCGGTGAAGCAGTCTCGACAGTATCCCGTCATTTTGCGTTTGTTTTTTGTCGTTGAAGTTGGACGAAGAGAGCGAGAGAGAGAGAGGGAGAAAGATAAGGCGTCATCAGGGATGATGTGATGATGAAACTTGGAGGTTGGGGTGTCGGATCAATTTTACCCCGCAAGTCAGTGAAACAGTTTGCGGATGTTTGGACATGCCAAGATTGTCAATTTTATGGAACATGAATTATTGCCTCCAGAGATATCTAACCGAGGAAAAACTCCCGGCCCGTTAACCAACCACCCTCCATTACAAATCAAGATACCATCCTCCCCAAGTATCTACATGTACGTCCCCAGAAAGCAACACAACACTCCTTTCCTCTTCAGCTCAAATAGGATCAAAGTCAATACGATGTTGCACGAATCCCATCACCGGACATGGCAAACACCCGAAAGATGATGTAAACCAACTAACGCTCCCGCGAGCCCAAACGTGCCGAAGACGGTCTGCTGTTATCGGGAAAGTGAACGCGCTGACCGGAATGGATCATGTGGTTGAGGAGCTATCGGTGTGGTGAGAGTGAGGCATTTCTTTTGGGACAGGGCCCGGGGTGAGCTCGAATGCCTGTAATGGCGGCGGCGATCGCTGTTGTGTGAGCTGTGTTGGAGTTGGGGATGTTACATTGGGTGCAGTCAGCGGAGTTTTAGGTGGTGTGAAAGTGAATTCGGATGTTTTCGATGAGAGAGATCTCGGCGGCGTTCGTGGAGGAGGAGGAGCTAGGATGACGAGAGTGGTAGATTTGTCCACCTCGGCATCTCTGTTCTCCAGGTCAATGTCGGGAATGCCCTCTTGGGTCAGAATTCCCGGTATAGACACGATGCGGGCGTTCAAAAGTCCCTTGACTATTCCGACAGCCTTATCGTTAAGCAGTTTGCCGTAAGGAGTCTTCATAAGCCACTTGACAAGCCTTTGCGGAAGGTCTTGTTGGATGCACACATCTTGTGCTGTTCTGTCATGCGGGATGAAGATTTTTAGTGATGAAGGGTTCCCGCCTTCGCTGATGTGAGTCGTGTATATGTCACCTTGCTTCAGCTCCATGACTTTAACTTCCCCTGCAATGTAGAGCGTCACCAGTGAGGAAAAATCGTCTGTCTCCCAGGTTTCCGAGTGGCGGAGCAAGTCGTACAAGGCCTGTCCGTTACCCGAGAATCTTGGGCTTCGAAAATATTTCGCAATTCTACACGCATGTGAGTATATTCCTTCATTCATTTACCCAGAGGGGCAAAATGAAAACGAAATAGGAAAACACTCACCTGACAAGACCATGCGCTTTTCTCCTCACGTCAAAACGCGGATCTGAAACTGGAAATTTCTCTCCCGGCCCCACTTCCGGGTTATACGCTACCATTCGCGACAGATAGCGATGTTGAAGACGAGCCCACTCGATAAACGGTTCCAACTCGTGAACCTCGTCCAGGGTAAAATCCAGTGTTTTCACAACGTCACGAAACCCACCTACCGGGCCCACCCGATCAATAATGGTAAATCCGGTATTGGCCGGAAACAGCAGCACCCTTCCGTCAGGGAACTTTATGGGAAATATTCGCTTCTCCAGCAGCGGTGACGCCGTCGGCGCCATGAACCATTTTTCTCCGAGGTCCCGTAAAAATGAGTTGAGGGTGAGCAGCTGTTGCTTTACATAATGTACGGTTGATTCTTTACCGTAGTCGATAAGAGTGAGTAACTTGTCGTAGACCAACTGGAGGGTAAGCTCCGAAACCTGGAGCAAGTTGACAAAAAATCCCTCGAGATCAGGGTCGTAAGCACTGGCGAGATTGACAAGGTCATGTACATCGCCCCGAGTCGACCAGAGACATTCGGTGGTCTTGTACCAGCGGGCTTCATCGTCGACGCAGTAGCGGATGAGGTTGTCTTCCTCAAATAGTGTTCTGGTGTGTTTGTCAGGACTTAATTAACATTCCCATTACCGCAGACTCCTTTATCACTTGCCTCCGGGTACGCATGTACTTACCTCAGTTCTTTGGTTTCTTCAGCGTCGAGTCGAGTATCTCGGAGTCGCTTGTATTGCGCTTCAATCAGGTCGAAATCGGAGCATTTCTCGTCCCGAAGAAACCTTAGTTCTTCCACATAGTCTCTCCAGCTCAACGTCGGAATACCGAGAGTGTCTCGAAAGAGGAGTTTGACCGCCCCCAAGTCTCCCGCCGCAACAGGTAGGTCCCTAAAGACTTGGTAATATAGTGTATCAACGGGATACCTGTGCAGCAAATCGGCGGGTGCGTCGAGGAGACAATCCTCCGGGGTGGCCCAACAACAAATGTCGTCGTCGCCGTCTCCTTCCTGATTCCCTGGCACATAGATTGCAGGTATGGCGCGGAAAGAGAACCTGATATATTCCCGGTCCTTCTCGGGACTAGCGCTGGCGATGAATTTTTCGTGCATGGCCTTGTACAAGTGCAGAATTCTGGATTGTGGTATGGGGTTGAGTTTTCTCCCGACGCTCCCGTCAGCGATAGACTCCAGCATATCCATGTAGAACTCCAAGTCGTCATCGATTGTGACATTGAGATTTTTGAGAAACGTCCACTCTGAAATATTCCCATCCGCCAATGTGACCGGCAGCTTCAGAAAACGCAAGTCCTCGTCCAGTCTCAAGTACTGCCTGTGCGCTAGTAACTTGAGCTGGGGTGTGGGAAGGATTGTCACAGGCAGGACGCACTTCTCACCTCCCTCGCAGAGAACGGGGAGAGCCTCAAGCTGATGGCAAAGATCTCTGCTAGCCTGCACCTTCTCTCCCTCGTAGGGCCAAAGGTGATGAAGCAGACCGAGAAATCGCTCTGGGAGATGTTCCGCGACGTAAAGGACTTCATCCGAGATTTTGGAGCCATCAAGACTGACAAGTCTAAGTCGCTCTCGCACGCCGATCGATTTGTGAAGCCATGACTTCCATGCCGCCTCGGCCGTCGCTGTAGATTCCCCAGATTTCACGGGAGGGTCTTTTAGGAAATGCTCAGCAAGAAAGTTGACTTTGAGTCCCAGCTTGATGGGCCTATACTCGTTTGCGTCGTCGGAGAGGTAAACGTCAACCTTGGATGGGGCGAGAAACGCCGGAGATTTTCCGTTCAAGGCCTCAACCACGACCATCGTATAATCTGAGCCCAATTCCATGTCTTTTGGCTGCGTCAGGTACAGAAACTGAAGCAACGCGACCGAGTTGCCCGTACGTTGCAAGTTTTTGGGCTTCTTGTATGACTCTAGGATGCTGAGTCGAATTTCCTCAGCCTTAGCTACCATGACCCCCAAAGCCAAGAACAGGTCTCGTCTGTCGGGGTGCTCTGCGGCCTTGAGACGGACAGTCGGATAGCCCAGTCCTGGTGGAATCTTGACACCTTCAGACGTGGTCGGAAGATAGATCTTTCCCTCTGAGCTGCTTACCCACATCCAATCACCCAGCGGTATAAGTTGTAGGCTCCGCAGTTGTTGAGAACAGCTTGGCTCAAAGCTTGGCGGTAAAAGGGCCAGGTATTTGAGTAACCTGGCTGTGCGAGAATGCCAGTCAAAGTCTAGATCGTTGTACTTCATCTTGGAAAAGGTCCGTGGTAAGTCGGCCTTCACTCTGTCTATCATGTCTTGGATAGTGAACAGCCCTAGACCATGGTTGCGGAGAATGTCCAGGTCCGTGTCCTGGTAGCTCCTGGAGAGGTAAACCGGTGATTCGGGGTCTAGGTCTTCGAATAGGGGATCGCCGTGCTGGTCAAGAAAAGACGGAGTCTTCGGGAACTGTTTGACCTCTGTGATAGTTCTTCGCGGTTGTGATTCGAGGGGGGGAACCATAATCTGGGCGCTAAGGGCTTGCCGTTTGATCAGATGGACCACTTCGTTCCAGAGCTTGTCGCTGGTATGGCACCCGGCCGCTTGGGGGAGGAATCGCATCCACTGGAACCGGAGCTGGGCATGGTCGCACATCTGTCTCACAGCCGTCATGAATGTGTTGGCTATGTGTTCACGTAGGCCTTGATTTCTCAGGGAGCTGGTGACAATGTCTCCCCGGTCAGCAGTGATGACGAAGTCGCTATGGATCAAAAACTTGGTTTGTGTTAGCCGCTGCATGATGAAAGTGGAACAGGCTGTGGATGGGCACTCACGTTGAAGCCGACATGACGTATGGGCTGAAATGCAAAAACTTGTTGAGGCGCCACAACGGGCACCGAGTTATCGTCGAGGGGGAAGGCGAGGACAATTTCCGCCGTAGAGTAGGCCTCCGATTTCTCCTCCCCCTGCGAGTAGGTGCGGCTTTCGTTCTTGGCCAGTCCGGTGGCCTTCCCTTTGGTCAGATGGTATCTCGAAGTGGAACGACTGACTTTCACTTTACCGTCATCGTTATGGGCTGTCTGGGCTCTCACGATGACAGTATGGCTCGCGGCGTCGGCGTCTGAGCGAGTCATGATGGTTGACGCTTTTTTTCTGTTTCTGGTGTCGAAGATATGCATCTCGATGCGCCTGAGATTTTTCAGAAAAAGCATCATTGAAGGCTCGAACTGATTAAGTTCCTCAACGATGCGGCTGCGCTGGGTTGATCGCATGTCGTCGTCCCCGTCGTCGTGGAGGAAAAATGTCATCCTGGTGATAGGTTCAAACAGCACCTCGGGAGGGTGCCACTCGGGAGAGATCATGCCCATCCCCGCATCCTCAGGGCGATGCTTGAAGCAGAATGAAAAGGGACCAGACTGGATGTGTACCTTCCAGGCATACTTGAACACAGACTTGAAGCCTATGCCTCGCTGACCAATGTATCCCTGGCGACCAAGTTTGGAGGTCTGTCCCACATTGCAGAGGGCCCGCAGGTTTTCCTCCTCAAAGCCATCCTCGTTGCAGTCAACCACGACGCGGTCATGGTAAACACGGAAAATCAAGCAAGGCTGCCTGCTGTTATCACTTGCCCTCCGAAAAGAGTTATCGTCGGCATTCTGAAGCAGCTCAAAGACGAAGTGAACATCCTTTGTGCGTAGGTCTTTTACCAAGCTACATGGAGAATCAGTCTGGGTAAGTAATGGCCATCCAATGGATGCAAGTGAGACTTACGTGGCAACCGAAGAGTCTTTCACTTCGTCTTTCTTCTTAAACGCTCTCTTTACCCGCGCACGGGTTTGCGGATCCATTTTAGAGAAGTCTTCCTCCGTCAACTGGCCATAATCCAGTGCAATGCTTTCCACCAGATCTCGTGCTGCGGCCTCGGCTTCTGCTGTTGGCGGGAACGGAGCCATCTTGCTCAGTGTCAAGGACATGACACAAAGATGAGGAAAGGGGCGAGAAAAAAAAAAGAAAACCGACGAGGTGTGTTGCGAAAGTTGCAGTTTTCGCTTCCCGCCAATTGAGAATTATCGGGTATTTATGAAGTCTTCAGCAAGCAATTGTGTCGCGCATCATGAAACCCATCAACCCCTCAATCTGGGGAAGGCTG
>Ga0247763_1001329_pt1 | contig 14197 bp, 13 predicted proteins | sample UWRJL141409B4_FD_179926 | JGI IMG/M metagenome (GOLD analysis project Ga0247763, IMG submission 179926) | Plant litter microbial communities from Arlington Agricultural Research Station in Wisconsin, United States - UWRJ-L141-409B-4 | ecosystem: Environmental > Terrestrial > Plant litter >...
TTTTTTCGAGAACACGCCGTCCGTGTGTGTGTGGCGTTCCATGGTTCGGTTTGATGACACACGTTCACACACAGACACATTAACACACAAAGACAGATCAAAAGTTCCGTGGTCAGTCACTTCGCACAATGACCGAGAATTAGGGAAGGTAGTACCGTCCTGTCATGCTTGGGTTGTTTATTACAAATAGTTGAGGGCCAAGGCTCCTAGGAAGGTGAGTTGATTTGATCTCGTTACCTAAGATTTCAAGTAATATGTTATTTTGATTTCGAATCTCAGTCTAGGTAGGTAGGTTTTATGTCACCTGAAAGTTGAGAATCTTCGATAATCATTAGCAAACGCAAATTAAACACTGCCCGCCTGCCTGCCTGCACATAATATATTCATGACTAACTTTGTGGTCATTCTCTCACCCCCAATTTTTTTTTCTGCTTGGCCTTTTTGTGACACATGTGGCACTTGTGCTTTGGTATTTACATATCACTGAATCGAAACAAAACCAGACTTCTTGTTGTACTTGTACTTGTACCTTGTACATGTGTTTGACCCCCACAAACTCCAATGTCATCCGGTCCCCTCCCCCCCCCACCCCCCCACCCTTTTTCTTCGGGGGAAGAGGAAAAAAAAATCAGTCTATCTCCCGAGAGCCGTCGGCATATCCTCACATCAGTTTGCTTTCTCGGCCGGTCGTTGGTTGGTTGGATGGTTGGTTTATCCGTGGCTGCTTACATCAGCTCTCTCGCTCTCTCGTGTCTCGTACTCAGATTTTTTTTAATTTTTTTTTTCGGGCACATGCTACATGCTACAACCGGAAAAGGCAATTTTGCCGTCTAACTGCACCACACACACAAACATACACATACACACACAACATTACGCCGGGGCGAGGTTATCTTACCTTCTTTTTGTACGAGCCTGCATGTGATGATTGTGACGATGATGATGATGATGACGACGATGGAGCAAACTTGTGTATGTAATACGGGGAATACGGGTCCAAAGCACGCACGTCATTGGTCTGTTCCATCAACAAACCAACCCAACGCAACGTAGCCATTGATGTGTTTGGGAAATGGTTTTTTTTTTCTCTTCCGGCATGTGTCATCAATATCATGGACACACACACACGCGCCGTATTATGGCGTTGTTTGTTATATTTCCTGTTGTTCAATGGTTGGTCATAGATAAATAAGCGAAGCGGCGAATGAGGTCAGCTGGAGAGAAAAAGAAGAAAAAAATTTGCCAAAGAAATAATATGTACCGAGGACATGGGAAATCTCAGTGACGTGATACTCCGTACATGAGTTGAGTCCGAGATAGGGGGGGCATTCTAGACACATTTATTATTACTGTCGGAATTACAGCAGCACATCGGGCAAACAAATCCGAGAGTAGGTACGAAGCAGATAGATACCGCACAATGTCAAGTGTGTCACAAGGGCTGACCTGACTTGACCTGACCGGATCTGATCTGATCTGATAGGTAAGAATCACGCGAGCTGTCTTGTGACAGTTGTAAATTTTCTCGTCTCTGGGTTGGTTTGATTGCCGTTTTTTCTCTCACCGTAGGGCTGACCGCCAACCAACCAACCAACCAACTGACCAGCAGGCATATGCAGGCAAGCAAGCAAGCAAAGCTCTTTGGACGAGCTTGCGTATGTCAGTAAATGGATTTTGTGGAACATCGGGCTTTCCGAAAAAGTAGCCATTTCGCGCTGAATAGCCAATGCGAGCAACAAAAATGAGGGGAGAAAACCCAGAGAGAGAAAAGGGGGGGCACGGGGGTTGGTTGGTTGGTTGGTTCGTTTATGGGAGGAATTTAGACTCTGACAGGAATGACGGGGAGCCAAGCAAAGATTGAAAAAAATCGGGTAGTATGCCTCTTCCCATTCCCGGAATGTGCAAATGGTAGGTTCCGTCGTGATAGGATGGGTGGATGGATGGATGAAATAGGAAATTTAGGCAGTGATTTAGCTCGTTGTCGAAGCTTTCGGGTACTCCCTAGTGTACCTAGAATTCCTCTTCTCTCTCCATCTTTATTTTTTTTTAATTTTTATTTTCATTTCCTTTTATCTTCATGCCGACTCCAAGGACACACCCTCTTGTTTGTCTCATCAAATGTAACTCGTTACGCTCATCTTGCCTTATTCTCTCATCAGCAGGCAGGCAAACATTTTCAGATAGGGCTTTAGGCAGCCATGTATCATTCAAGCATTGGCATCGCACCCCTCCCCCCTCCCTCCCCCCTTTTTTTTCCCTCTCTCTTTTTGCCTCTGCCCTCCTTCTAAGGCATGATGAATACCAAAAGTTCATGATTTCATCTCATTTCCGATCCATTGACCAAAAGGTAATGGTGTGGGAGCATCTCATCCCGGCGAGCCCGACAACACCACACACCCACACACATATATGTTAGTCAAATCCTTTCACCGAAAACTTACAGAGGTACACACAGCTCTCCTTTTTCGGATAGGGGAGAAACTCCTTTTGTAACCCCCGTATTGCCGAGGAGGCTGTCTTTCGGCTTGTAACCCACCACTACCGGACCATGTTTTCCGCCTTTCTCAACGGCGTTCCATTCATTCGGTGTGCGCCATCGGATGTCGTATGCGGCTGAGGGCTGTCAGGCCGGCTCACCCCACCCTTTTTGTTGGGACATGCTGAAGATTTTTGACATGGCTACCGTAACAGACACATCCGATTGGAATCGGGCTGAACCGGGTACGAAGTAGGTAGTAGTAGCTAAGTTTGCATCCATCGGGGATTGGACTGACGTGACGTGGTCGGTCATCAAATGTAATGTGAGCACCAGCGGCTGATTGTATCCATCCATTTGTGTTTGCTCCTTCTTTGCATCGACCGACATCTCTCTGACGCCCCCAGCAAGACGGTGGAGTTTGCTCCGATAGGTGGCGGCTTTGGAATCCCTTTTTCGGTGATTGTGTGGTTTAACGGCAACAAGTAAGTCACGTCAGCTTTGGCCTGGCCGCACACGAACTTCCTCATACTCTCCGAAGTTCGCTTCCGCTTCCGACTCTGCTGTGGCTGCTTTCGTCAGCTGGCTTGCAGGATTTCCTGCACGTCAAGCAACACACAAACAGGCTCGGCAAAGGAGAGAGAAGGTAATAAGTGGGTAGGTAGGTAGTGTAGGGGACATGGGTGTGGTATTAGTCCCCCCCCCGGGATGCAAGTATGCATGTTCAGTCCTAGCTGTTTTTCGTATCATGGCAAACTCCGCACTTCGGAGACGTCATCTCCAAGGGCAAGGGAGGGGGGGGTTCAAGAAAGGCAGATTTTTGGGGAGAGGCTTCACGGCATGAAATATTAACGCCGCAATGTCACTCGGGCTATTTCCCGCAGATGACACTGAGCTCCTTTTCCTTGTATTACATGTGCATCATCATGGTGTGTGTTCGCCTGGCTCCCGAGACCGGGTCCGATGATTGTCGATAGGGTTTAACACTGACTTTTTTCTTGGTCGTATGGTATTTGGATGTGTGTCAGTGGATAAGCGGAATTCCGCTCTCGCTAACAAAGAAAAGGAAAGATGAGCAGAGGATAAGAAGCTCGCCGCCACATGGCTGCATGGAATGCGCGAGGCGAGCTAGCGTAGGAGTCGTCGAACCGGTCAGAGACCTACTCAAAAGCGGGTAGCCTTGCTGGGCATGGCGATAAGGTTATCCTGATCTGTCCAGGTTCCCCGATTCGACTTGGTTGGTTGTTGAACAGAAGGGAGAGGGCCTATGTGGGAATCTGCGAGGCTCGGCCTTCCCGATCCGGACTCCCATGCGATCTTGGCTTGCCTTGCTTTGCCGATATGCGCATGTTTGTGGGATCGGTAATAAACTGGAGAAGAACAAGAAAAAAAGAAAGTAAAATGACCGATCCTTCTGCGTGGCTGCATGCACGTTTGTGCCCGTATTTCCGTTGGGATTGAGGCCCTTAGGGCTCTGGCACGCTAATTTATGGAGGGTGGGGGGAGAAGAGGGAGGGGCGGAGGAACCTCACACCCAGGAATAATAAGCACATACCCGCAGATGACGTGAGAGGTGCCCATCGCATCCACGTCTCCCGAGTATCCATTCCTTCCGCCAAAAAACACCACTGGTTCCACAATCTCACCATGCTCGGATCCCCAAGAAATCCTTCAACTTCCTCGACACCCGCGGGACGCGTATCGAGATTCAAACCTGAATCTGCTTGAATGGCGAGACAGGGCTCGAATCAGATTGAGCCCTTACTCTCATAACGCCATTCCGTTGATTACCCCGGCCTCTGATGAGGCTCAAGTTCAGGACTGAATTGTCGTAAACGGCAAGGGTAAAACTTCCTGTTGTGTTACAAGACCTCTCCAAACCGGGTATCAGCTGCTACATAGTTACATGGCGTAACCGGCAAGAATCAAACAAGCAACTGAGCGCCTCCCAAAAATGACAAACCACGCGCCATGCCAGCCATAAAGCAGCGTTGTATAACATATCGTGAGAATTAAAAAGAGAGGAGGCCCATTTTAGGGTGACAGATGCCCGTGTAAATAACTGCCCATCTCCTGACGGAGAAGCAAGAGGTATAAAAAGGAGATCAGAATGGTTCCTCAAGAGACGAGCCCACCCATTGGGTTGAATAGGGGCGGGTAACGACCAAACGAAGAAAAGAGCTAGATGAGGTCTTGTAAAGAGGTGAAAAAGAAGGAAGGAAATGAAAAGAAAACAGTTGAAGGAAAAGAGGTCATAACAGCCATTATCCGAGTTTCTGACACACCAGCCAAGCGCCTTCTCCGCAAATCATTTCCCCTATTACATCAGAAGACGTAGTAAATCCATCCCCGTACCACTTCTCGTCCCCCGCTCGCTTTACTCTTCCCGTCTTTCCGACATACCATAGTCATCCAACCCCGGCATAAAATGCAACAGAGGACCTCGATGCGATGCAATGCTCCCCTTCGATATGCTTGGATGCCCGAATGCAACCCCTCCACGCTCCCTTCCCGACCTATGGGAAATGTAGGAAACCCCGAAACAGTCTGCCGCTGCCAGGTGACACAAAACGAGTCGTTGCCTGGGCGCCCCCGCACTGGAAGACCACACACCGAAGCGCAACTCTCCTCTCACCGCAATCGAGAGAGAGCGTATGGTGTGGGGCATAATTCGTATGACTATCGTCTGTCCTCTAGGGGAACTTTGTCGCCATAGAAGCCCCCCTCCTCGCCAGCGGCAGCGCATGCAAGACATATTCCGCCGCCGTAGACGCGCGTGTGGCGCTTCCATCCATGACCTGCATCATCCATGGCGGATAATATTTCACCATGGATATCAATCTCCTGCACCGAACTCAGGATGCCGGGACCGCCGGGGCCGCCTACAAATTCGTACTCGTAAGGAAAGTCCTGACCAGGTGGTGGCGGCGGCAGGAGAGGTGACGTCGGCGGGTAGCTGGAGGGCGAAAATGTCTCGCCGGATGTCATGGTTTCGGCGGATGATGACGCAGAGGTCGTGGTAGGTATGGGAATTCCCACCGCAACGCTCTTCGCATACGACCGCCGGCGGGGCGTGGCGGTAGCGCTGAGGGGACTCGAGCTGTAGATCTCGGTTGACGTCGACGGCCCTGCGTAATCCGGGTTCGCCTGGTGTAGAAAGCTCGTGTCCAGCTCAGCGGGAATAGACAAGGCGAAGCTGTGTCGGCGGTCTTCGTAAGGAAAGCCAATGCCGGCTGGCATCGGTGATGTGAGGGGTGGGAGGGCCGGAGGTCGCGAAAAAGGCCGTTGTGCCGAGTGATCCCTGTTAGCCGCGCCGGTGTCGTCCCGATAGCTCACGGGCGCCATACCACCATCGGGATAGGAATGTGCCGGCCATTCGCTGAACGATGGCAGGGTGGGACCCTCAGACCCGGTGCCGACCGTCCAGCTGCTTTCTCCTGCCATGGGGCCCTTTCCTTTGTATCTGCTCTCACCAGCTCCATCTGAGCTGCCACTGTAGCGTCGTAAGGGAGAAGCCGTTGGCGATGACCGAGGCGACAGATTGGCTAGCCCACTCCCGTCAGACACGGCAGAAAGAGCGCTGGAGGGCGGGGTGTTATGGTAGCGTCTGGAGCCAGCAGTGCTGGGGTTACTGGTGCTGACGCCACGTGACGCTGAGCCTGAGTGATCCTTCCATGGGCCGTCGTCAATTCCCTCCATCTCTTTCTCTTGCGACTTGCCAGCGGGCTGACAGAGTCTCGCGCCAACCCCGGGAGGTGAGAGCCCCGCCGTCCAGACAGCCTGTTGTGGATCAGGCTCCCGCTGATTCCGCGCTTGCCAGGGAGAGCAAACGGCTGAATCCCACTTGCTGTAAGCCGCTGTCGAATCCTTCCGGCACTCCGGGCCTGGACTGCTGTGCTTGATGTCTCGAGGTTGAGTCGTGGGTGCCCGCTTCGGGGCTCGCTGCGACCGGCCAAACTGCGCTGTTGCCAGGCGAGCAACGACAAATAATGCGACAGCAGCGAGAGTAAGATATATGTGTGCTGAGCCCGCAGGGTAGCAGTGGCTCGAAGGGGCAGGCGGCTCCGGAACGTGTGTACTGCCGGAGGGGTGGCTGAAGGCGGGCATGCCTGCGGACTTGCAAAGAGCCCCAAGCAACTTAAGATCAGGGAGGAGATTACCGATGCTTGGAAAGGGGGGAAGGGGGGGAGTGGTTGTGAGCGTGGGTGTTCAACCCGCTGGAGAATAAGCTCGGTCCCAACGGCAGACCGGCGCTATAACTACGGGGCGTGGAGGGTGGTGGGATGGAAATTTGGCGTCCAAAAACGGAGTGCGAAGACACGGCCCGTGTGGCTTGCACGGGGAATTTTGGAGGCTTCCTGGAACCGTGAGACTTCGGGTAGTTGGAGGGCGCCGGTTGCGCAGATTGCCTCACACGCCGCACTGGGGCCGAGGTAAGGGGAGCGGGCAGCAAAGTAGTCGGGGGGAGGATGCGGCACTGAACCAACAGAGAAAAAGTCTTAACACAAGGCGCACTTGATGGTCAAGAAAATCGGGGACGAGGCATTGCCCAATAGAATGCGGGCATCCGGGAAGGGAAGGTACTGAGGGCACTTACACTGCTGCAGTGGCGCCGCCTTGACGTGAACCTGCAGCCCTAGACTGTCATGGAGAATGGCGAGAATGAAGATTCTGCGGCGTGGGCTTGCAGTAGCGGGCTGGAAATGCCTGCTCGAGACAATTATAGATGGTAATAAAAAGAGAAGGAGCGGATGGGGGCAACTTGGATCCCACTAAGATCAGAGGCGAGGGATGTCGAAGGTTTGGGAGCATGGGCGGTCCAAAAGTTTTATACGTGTGCAAGGCGTGTGTCCTGGGGTGTAAGCTCCATGGTGACCTCCTGTGTGACATGGACGGGGACAGCCATGCTCCGTCGGATCATTTGAGGAAGGCAAACGAGCCAGGAGGCCAAGGCCAGTCCAGACGCGTCTTGAGATCGAGAGGGACCGACGGGGGGGAGAGGAGGGGGGTGTGGAGGAGAGAGCGCGCTAGGAAGTTGGGTAGGGCTGGAAACGAAGCACTAATTACCTAGCCCAAAATTGGACGTTGCACGCAGAATGCTCTTGTCCTTGTCCTCAGCCTCCAGCCGGGACTGTTCGAATGCAGAACGGCCAATTGATGCTGAAAGGCCGACGCTAGCCCAGTCATGGGGTAGGGCGTTTGGAACATGACACCCACTGGAGAGGAAATGGGAACGGCCGTGAAACGAAAAGAGACGACAGCTGCCTGTGTGTGGTGGGGGAGCAAGGAAACTGGCCTGGGAACCTGGAAACTGTCCTGCAAGCTGCTGTCAGCATACGGACCATGTCCGGGGGGGCTGATATTAGTTAGTGTGCACCGACATTTCATTGTTGTCCGGCCGGCAAAACGCCACCTGGGAGGAAGAAGACGAATCGAAGCAATGGAAACATGACAAGAGGTGAAGCAAAATCAGCGGCGGCGACGCTAAACATGTGCAGAAACGCCGCTGTCAGGTGGCTTGTTCAAGACTGGTTGGGAAGGCGCGACGGCGATGGTACCTGCCGCGAAGAGGCGAGCTGGCGGGGACCTGATGGGGGAAGGTTGCTGATGGGAAAACGGCCTGTGTCCGTTGACTGCTGAAAGAGGGGCCATGTGAGGGGCACACCGTTGGTGGGCATACGGAGCATGGCAAGCCATCCCTGTCATCCCGGGCTGCTCCAAAATCCTCTCTTGATGCTCATTTCGGCCGGGCGCTTTCGAGGCTCTGGGGTCCCGTCAGCCATGGCACTCTCACTCGGCTAATCATTGGTCTTTGAAGTCAAGGACCGTACATGGCCTGCAAAACCGCAATCCTTTGCGTTGATAATGGCGTTCTTACCGCGGGCAGGCGAGCCGGCCATCCCTGTGCAATGTGATCTCGGTCGAGGTGGGGTACCACCGACCAGTCCAGCGAAGTAGGGCAAAAGGTGAAGCAGTTGCCCTTCAGCTGCGGAGCGCTATTCGCAAATCACACTGCCGGAGCACAAAATGAGCCAGCCAGCCTCGTAGCGGGCGGCGGATCAAGGAATGAACTGGCCCCCGACGAGGGTGGTTGAGTTGTGGGCAGAGTCTCACCGAAGGACCCCCTCGACGCAGCAAATGGTGCGTCAGCCCAGCAGTAAAAGTTTAATAGCGAGCCGACCCACGGCTCTGTCGACGCGACAAGGTAAATGCAGTGCAGACTGCAGGTGCCCCCGCTTGCAACCACGCATGACAGTTTTGGTACTCCTCCATCCGCATGACGGCTGATGAAGGCCGTTTGACTTGGACTGCATCGACCCCATCCCAACACCAGGGATCTGTTAATTAAGCCAGATGCACGCGCGGTTGGGCGGCTATCTGGTCCTAGAGAGCGGTATGGGTCCGCAGGGCCCGCGGCTGCTGCGTGTCGCTGGAGCATGTCAAATGAAGTGCGTCGGTCGGACTGGTGACTGCTTGCTTCCCAAGGCCCTCGCTCTTGTGGCCCAATCTCAATCTATTGTAATCAATGGCTATTGAGCAAGAATGGGCGAAGGATGACCAACAGAGACACAACACGCGAAGTTCTCGCGGCTCCGTCGCGTCGAGCGAGATTGAAGTTGCGGTATCACAGAGATCGGCGCTGCAACGCTACGAGGGGTCGGTGTTGAGGAGGGGCTCCCTCCCGCTTGGAGCGTGGACTTTGAGCTTCAGCTCCCATCTTGCTCCTCGTGAGCCTATCTGATCCACATTTGTCCTGGCGGACCTGATGATTGGCGGCCCCACCAGGTGCTCCTGCCCTTTCTGTCGCAGCATGCGGTCCTGATTTGCAGCTGAGAACAACAAATGGAAGTCACCATGCCAGTTTCTTTCGGTGGAGCCCATTTGCGGCTCCCGCCTCCACCCGCAAACCCGAGATCTCTCAGCCGCCCTCTGCCATGATGCCTCGATGCGTCGTCGTCATCGATCGCCATCCAGAACAAGGATGCAAGGTACGAAACAGAAATTCGCCCCTTGAGCAGGATGCCAATCTGCTAAAACGGGGCCAAGTTCAGGTACACCACTCGATTTCCAGTTCCTGGGGCCCCAAAACCAAGGCTATTTTACATTTACGAACGATTGCAGCTGAAAACCCGGAAGAGCCATGCCAAGAGCCATTGCTAGCAGCACATGGCGGCCCCCCGAGCGCCCCCGAGCCCCCCCATTGCGTCGCCGTGTTTGCCACCGCTCTTTTGACAATTTGGGTGCAGTTCTCCTCGATAATCCGCCGATCGCGGCTACACATGGAGTAGTGTTTTTGATGCGGGTGCTCACGCCGCGATACGACATGCCACGACTGACGCAAGGAAGCAAAGACCATGATGATTTGGTGCGCACTCACCTCTACGGTGCTGTGTGCGCAGGCCACCTACCTCTCCACATTGCGCCATTCCGCTTGCAGAAGAAGAGACGCTTGGGTGGATCGGACCAACACACAAGCGGTTGGCCGCTGCTGCTTCCTGCGACATGGCCGTGCCGCAAAGGCACCTCGATATTCTCTCTCCTGTAATCGGCGACTTCCTTCCCGGCATCACACGCGCTTGTTGATGACGACAAACGTTGAGAGCAGCACATGGCGGCGATCAAGTATCGCCGTGGCCCCGATCCAACCGGCTAAGCGCTTACTTTGGATATTTTCTAAGCTGCTCGTCCGGTCCCTGGCGCTTACCTCCGGAGAACACAGGTTCTGATTGATGTGAAGCGCTGACACAAGCGTTGCATCCTCATCGACGGCCGACGGCAAATATGCCCTGGGAGGTCTTCCGACCAGTCCGAACGCCCCTCTCCGATTCCTTCAGCCCTATGGCCCAACCCCTGTCGGCTCCCCCTCCCCTCGCGCTGGATCCCTGCGCATATGCACCTCCCGCTTCTTCGGTTCCGAAATATCCTTCCGCACCGCTTTCGATCGCGGTCAGCGATGCTCGTCTTTTGATGTCCGTTCTGCCACCAGGATCACCAAATCTGCGATGTTGCAGCCAGCAACCGGTGCCACATCCTCCAAGAATCCCCGCCGCTGGAATACAGACTGCGGCGGCAGGTGGATCAAAGGGTCATGGTGTTGCACCCCGGGATTTCGCCAAACCCTTTTCCCATTGCGCTAGCTTGACCGCTACTTTTCCCCCATGCCTCGACTGTCCTTTTGCTGTCTCGGCTGCCAGCTACCTAAATGTTGTGCATGTGCTGCTGTTTCTCTCTTGGCAGGCAATACCGCCGTTGAGGCGACACCCTTTGCGAGGCCTCGATTGGCTGCCCACCTGATCAATCAGCTGCAGCCTTCCGTGATTGTATTCCGTCTGGCCCGAGCCGGGTCGCGTTGCCACCATGGGCTCAACCAGAATGAATCATGAGCCAAAGACGAGCGTCCCCCGAGACCGGCAATTTCGCAATTCTCGAGGGATAAACACCGAATAGCAACGTTGACACTCACAGGTTGGTTTACGAAGATTGCTGCGGAGGCTTTCCGACCCGACCCAGTTGGAAGAACGGCATGCTGGTTTTTCTGTTGTCACCAATCTGATGGTACCCAACCAGAAGCCAGAACAGCATTGCCGCTTTGAGGCGAACTGGTCAAGCGACACGACCAACAATTACGTCGTCATCCCTAATAAAAAACCGGCCATGAAGTGCTGACTGGACAGGATACGGGCCCGGCAATGACCCCAATGTCAGGGAAATGTCGCGATGCATTCCTATCCGCGGCAATATTGTTACTGGGGGCCAGCTGCAAGTTTTCTGCGCCCCTTGAGCTTGACCTCAGCTGAACCCAGCGGCCACGAGGCTCGCCCCTCGCCAGCCCCAAAATCTCCCGCCAGGCGAGGCTGAGCAGCTCAGCTATTGCGTAAACAATGGCCATCAGTGGGTCGACAACTGCAGAGCCTCCCACATGCTCTTGGAGGCACGGTTGCCCCCTCATGACGGCTCAGTCGCCTCGCTTCGAGCTCTCGCAATAGGTACTGTTTGCAATATCCTCCGACGGCCACGTGGGGAGTATGGAGAGCGTATCTCCCATCGTGGTCGGTGGACGGGGGCTGACAAAGATGGGATAACATGATGGGCCGCACTGGGGACCCCACATGATCGCCACTTTTCACGTCCAACCCCTCCCCCCTTCGGAACTCGAGACACACCGCAGAGCTACACCGCTTGCGTCAACCATCCGTCGAATGGCCAGGGGTGCGGCGTCTGAAGCCAGTACTCGGTGGTCCACTGGGGATACCACAGCGGCAAGGACATACAGAAATGGCAGGACTCTGTTATGCGTGGAAGCTGGAATTCCCGTATCCCGGCAAATGGCGACGCTGAGTTCGTTGGGTACATCGAAGAGGCGGGTGCGGCTCTCCACAGCCTGGTTTCGAGCTGGCCAACGACGTGTCGAGGGAGGCTGGATGTGTGGAGGCAACTGCCGAGGCTCCGCCTGACGATCATATGAACAATACCTCGTAGAGGGGATGAGAAGAAGGGGCCACCAAGTCGGCCTGAGGGTACGGGCACCAGTGGGTGTGTGTCCTTCAACACGAGAATCGTGGTGACCTATCCGCGTATCTCGTGGTGGGCTCGACAGACTGGAGCTCGGCGACGCATCCTCGACGGGGCTCCTCCAGGAGCCGGGAAGTCAAAAACCACGGCACTTTCGAGCCGGACAGCCCTGAGAATTGTTGACTCATCCTCCGGACGCCTTTGTGTCTGACCGCTCGTCTTCGACTGTCTCGAGTTATCTGAGCCCGGTCATCATCCAACGCAAAACGTGACACGACAAATGACGGCATTATCCGGTCAGTGGTAATACTATTTACACAACACTGATAACAATCTGGCCCAAATGCCGCACACACTGCCTACTTTCACGCTTCGTGACGGCGCAGACGGTGGCTTGCACCTTTTCGCCCCCAAGCCCACCCACACACTCGACCCTGTCCCGCCAGATCGTGGTTTGCGCTGACATAAGAACCCGCGTTTGACTTACGAGGAGTGACAATTGGAAAGACCCGCAATACTTTGTAGGGGCGTGAAGATAGAGCAACCTAGGTGGGGAAAGAAGCGCGCAGTTTGCTGAGAACAGCGTTGACAAAACTGCGCGTGGGTTTTGGTTGGTTGATCACCCAATTCCTCCACCCACATTATTAGCATTTCTCCTTTTGGCGTGGAGCAAGTGGGGTGGGTAGGTGGGGTTACACACCATCACATTTATTTGCTTTCTACTTATGCTTTGCTTTTTGCAGGTGGACGTCGGGAGATATTGTGTGTGGGGGAGGGGGAGGGGGGGCGCCGCTAGACGCCAACGTCAGAGGTGAGATGGTAAGTCGGTCCGGTAATGGTCAATTTCACGGCCATGTCAGCCTGGACCAGGCCAGGCCAGGTTAGTGAAATGCGGAACGAAACCTGAGCTTGCCGTTGCGTTTTATGTGTTGACAGTTTTCGTGCGCAGCATGTGTGTGAGTGTGTTGTGATGTCGTTTGTTGTCGTCGTTGGTGGTGGCCGGTCAAAAGGTCCCGCAGTGCCCTGGGTGGGCCGGCGCATGAGGTAGGTGGTCATGTCATGTCGCATCGTACATTACATTGTCATAAGCGCATCGCAAATCGCAAATCGCAAAAATGCAATTCGCGATTTTCCCCCAAAGCCGGAAACTGTAACCCAACCCAACCCACCCATCCACATCCACGTCCATACCACACCCACACACTCGCACAGAGTAGGGAAAAAAAAACCATTGACATGACGCGCCCGTGAGTGCGGCACAGTAATGCGGGCCGGTTACCGACTGACCAACAGACTGACCGACCGACCAAACTGTCCGACCGATCTCGTCCGACGAAAAGGGGTCCGCCAGTCCCCAGAGTCGGGTAAGTAAATCCGCCGTGACGGCGGGACAAATTGCAATGCGATGGCAACGGATAAAGTGATGGTATCTTTTTTTTTTTGTTGTCTTGTGCATTTTTATCTATATTGCATGTCTTGTTTTGTTTTGTTTTGCTTTGGTTGCTTGTTTGTTTGGTTGTTGTGTATTTATTCGTCCCATTTCTGCTACGGTGACTGACTGCCATCCCATTCCATGTCGTATTTGCGATGAAAGAAGATGGGACATGGAAGATGGAACACGGAAGCCGGAACATGATACACATCCATTACTCACCCGACTCTCCCTCTCTCTCCCCTCCAGTCTCTACCCAGAGAGAGGCAGGGAGAGAGGTCACACAGAGGGAGAGAGAGGGTCCTTCTCGTCCTGTCTCGGGTCACACTGCGAGATAAGCCGGGCTATCGCCGCCGTGTAACAAACATTTTCTTGCCTGCTTGCTTTCTTGCTTGCTTGCTTGTCCAGTTTCGGGTCTCTCTGTCCGGAAAAGATGCCGAGTCCATTCCTACCGGACCTGAAGGGATAGATAGATACATGGATAGATACAATGGTTCTCTGTCTTGCATTGCCTCTCAGCCCCCCTTGTGTTGAGAAAGGGGGGGTTACTCCGTAGAGAGGAAGACAAGAGGGAAAAAAGATAAACAAAACGCCAACATTGGGGGGGAGATACCTACTCTCACCAACCAAACCACCCGGAAGTTTAAAAAAAAACCAGACAAAAAAAGAACAAGGGAGCACATCACCCATGGGGTATGACGGAACAAGGAAGAAAAAAAAAAGACACAGAAGAAAAAAAAGACCCAAACCTCTCCAGCTGGCCTGCCTACTCGACC
>Ga0247763_1001330_pt1 | contig 14194 bp, 11 predicted proteins | sample UWRJL141409B4_FD_179926 | JGI IMG/M metagenome (GOLD analysis project Ga0247763, IMG submission 179926) | Plant litter microbial communities from Arlington Agricultural Research Station in Wisconsin, United States - UWRJ-L141-409B-4 | ecosystem: Environmental > Terrestrial > Plant litter >...
AGTTTTTGTGTATAATTTTTTTTTTTTTTTGTATTAGAACCCGGCAGTACAAGCTAGCACTCACAAGTAATTAGTTTATCATATGGGAGACACCCACAAGAAGGCATTATCAGGCAACCCAGGGGGGAACGATGGACACGGGGACGGCAGCCAATAAGAATGGACGCGTGATCGCGGAACTGAACGTCTGCGACCATGCGAAACCTTCACCTCGCCTGTAGTCGTGGCGTCACGGCTGTGAACACTTGCGACCTTACGACTTGAGAAACCAGGTAGTATAAAGTCATAGTAATAGTCGTACCCACGACTGTAAAAGGAATCTTGGTTCCTCACGCTAGCAATACAATGCTCTTGAACTATCATTATTCAGTGAGACTCACCGCCTCCGTGCTTTGAGCCTACGGTCTACTTGATAGTGTACTGCCTTAAGAATAAGAATAACAATACACACAAATACAAACTTTTTTTTAGATGGCCATGTTGTGTTTTGGCACTGAGCTAATGGGAGGAGCGCTGTTGCTATTGGCCGAGCTAGAGGCTCGGGTCACCTGACCGCCCGGCAACGTCGGTGCCTAACCTTCATGCCCAGAATCCTCGGGGCTGAACCCGACAATAGCTATACATGGCCAGACCTTACGCCATAATCCTGCACGCCTGAATTTCGCTGCCAAAGTATGGACGTGCCTGAATCAACCCGCAACCCCGGTTCCGTCGAAACCATCTCTCCAAATGGCGACGTTATCCTCGTCGTCGGGCCACAAACTGTGCGGCTGAGAGTTCATTCCTTGTTCCTTCGGTCCGCCTCCAAAGTTTTCAACGCTATGCTCGGGCCGAATTGGAGTGAAGGTCAAAGACTCTCTGAAGAATGCCCTCCAGAGGTTTCTTTAGAGGAGGATAATCCCGAATCTTTGCGCATCATCTGCAATGTGATTCACCACCAGAACGACAATGTACCGGATAAGCCACCACCGGAGCAAGTTCTTGAGATCGCTATTGAGACCGACAAGTACGACCTCACTGTTGCCATGAAGTATGCTGCTGCTCAGTGGCAGGAGCGGTCAGACACCTTGACTACGATTGAAAGGGGATATCTCATGGCTTCGGCTTTCCTTTTCGACGACGCGGACAGATTTGCCACACATACGCTTGAGCTCGTCTTAAACCACACAGGTCCTTACCTGCAGCTGTTAGATGACGGGAGAATCAGTCAGGTTTTGCCTTGGAAAACGCTCTGTATGTATCAATTTCGTGGATATTATTCGGGTGGGCAGTTACTCGACTTAGATACTCTACTAATTTATGATTCTTAGACTTATTGGAAGAGCGGAGAACACGAATGAGAGCAGAGCTGTCGGAGATACTGTGGGCGGATACGTCATGCCAGTGCGGGTGGAATAAATCACTCAGAGAAAGATATACGTCACTTCAAAGCACTTACACGCCCATGAAATGGCTGGAAGTTCCCATCTTGGAGATTGCTGACAAGATGAAAGCAGTGCCAGAGGAAGTGGAACGAAAGTATTGCAATAGCAAGTTATCCTCAAGTTATTGCTCCTATCACAAAATTCCGGGTGGTCGGAACACGTTCCGGAGGAAACTGGACGCGATGATGAAAAGGGCTAGCCTTTGTCTCGATTGCGTACATGACAGAGAGGCGAGATCATGTAGATTTAACCATGAATGAATGCGAGGCTGTAGACGCCCTTAATAGATTGTCTCATTGATTTTCGGGATTTGGGAATAAATCCACGACAGAGAATGCGCACCGAGCAGGGCGCTGACAAGGCCAAAGATATTGACCTCCTGATAGGAACGGGGTGGATGGTGAAGATTGTATGTAATTTGACGAGGGTAGGAAACAAAGAGTTGGTGGAGCGCAACGCCCCCAGTGGTCTTAGAACGTCGCTACAAGTTGTTCTAAAGTCAGCAGTCTAATACGGAATAATCCTAATCCCATGCACATGCCATGTAATTGCGATTCTGGTAAGCACTAAAGGAGGGTTTTGAGATACAGGGCTGGTGGTGCTAGGTCCAAGCTCGATAATTTTGTCCCCTCGATGTAGCAGATGCCCAAAATATGGCACCTTCCTTGTTCCTGGACTTTGCTGGCGTCTTCTGGCGAGTTATCGTGCTGCTGCGGATGAAGTTACCGTCCGGTGTGCCCGACTCGAAAGCGCGCAGAGATTTGCCTTGCATCCTTTTCTGGACATATCGTGGCATTTACCCTCTTCGACAAGATGGCGCCTGTAAGTTACTGCCCACGGGACTTCGCAAAGCAATCGGGAGTTCGGAGTTTCCGGGGTTGTCACTCACCGCCTCAGAGCACAGCCCCAGCACACCGCCCCTGACCAAAACATCATCAAGATGAGTACCAACTCCACTTCCCTGTCACTCTCCATCCTCATGGACCAAAGCCATCATGTCAACTACGGCGGCTACTACCACTGTGGTACCTGATCCACTCCAAGCCATGATCCTCGAGAACCACGAAAACCTCACGGCCCTTGGTACTATTCCCGCCCCAAGTTTTGTCTCAAGCCCCGGCTTCCGCGGAACAACCGACATCATCTTCAGCTGCGCCATTACCCTTGTTGCCTGTATTTACACTGCTCTGCACCTTAATATCCCAAACAGCGGCAAGCAGACACACACAATCGCCTCTAAAGCAAAATGGGTTTTCATCGGTCTGATCGCCCTAGAGATTGTACTATACCTGGCCGTATCACAATTCCTTGAAGCAAGGAACCTAGTCAAGGAGCTTAATACACTTCTTGCCAGCAAACCACTCCAAATCGACATCGAGTCGGCAGCAGCGGGCGGCAATACAGTTCGTTCTTCACGCGCCCCTTGACGTGTTAAGCTGACATGGAGGCTGGAAGCAGCGAGACAATTACAACTTCAGTCTCAAATACAGATTTTTTATCGTCATGGGAGGCATCGAAGTCCCTGTGCATGATATTGAACGTCCCAGTCCGGGTCAACCCAGGGGGAAACTAGGCTCGGGTCGCTTGCGGCTGACTTCATATGGTGTTCTGCAACTAGCAGGAGACGGTCATTATATCGGCATTCCGACATCTCGGATTGACGACAAGAGCAAATTCGATGTCATTGAGAAGATACTGGTCGCAACTCAGATGGCTTGGGTGGCGATACAGTGCATCGTACGAAAGGCCTATGGCCTGCCGTTGTCGCTGCTCGAGATCCACTGCATGGTTCATGTGGCTTGTGCAGTGACACTCTTTTTCCTGTGGATTCACGTAAGGCTAACAAGGTGGCCTGCAACTCATGTGTTACGAATTCTAACACCACAGGTGCTGGACAGAAGCCGAAGGATGTTCAAGACCCAGAGGTTTTACATATCTCTGGATTTGAAGACATTATAGCCCTCATGGTACATTTACTTCTCCTAGTAGTCACTATTCCTTAGGTTCCTCCCGAGTCTCTTCGGCAATAGCTGACAAAAGTCGCAATCACAGTATCAAGAATCTCTTGTCCGAGCTGACCAATGCACCACGTCGCGCTCAACATTTCCATGCGTTAAGCGACTATATCCGACTGTGCCCGCCGGCTCGGATGGCGTTATCAGCATCAAAGAGGGACAAAAGAAGTATTTCCTTCTTTTTGGCAAAATATTTTGGTTTGGATTGGGAGTAGAGGCCACAGACGAGCCTCCTGATGATGTTTTACAAGTGTTCGTTGAGGCCGGCCTGCTTGGGAGTTCTAGACCCCTGCTCCACGAGGCTACTTTTACGCCAGCGGACATCCTCAGGTGGCGGCGAATTATCCAGGCCATAGAGAGGAAAGAAGGCCCGATTCAGCATCCCCAGTGTTTTTCCGAGAAGCCAAATCCCATGCGCTATCGCGACTGCGACTATCACCTGGCATTTCCTCGTCGGATAGGGAACCTACAGCAAAGGAATGCAGAGTCTCACACCTTGGACGGCGGCCTCAAGATATTTTCTGCATTCCTCAGAGCCGCAGCAAATTTTACTCTCCTCTCGAAAATGCCGACTCAGTCCAGATTTATGACGGCTCTTTTGCATTCATGCCTGTAGTTTATGGCGGTGTCCACCTCACAGCACTGCACTTTGATTTTCCTTCACTGGTCGAAGCGAAGTTATGGCTTGCGTCGTCAATTTACACTATGGCTTCGCTACCTGTCTGGATCATGGTAGGGACGGTGTACAACGTCCTTTGCAGGGAACGACGAAAAAGACATTACTGTGCTGAATTTATTTTAGATGTGGCTAAAGCATTATTATTTGCTGCCGCTCTGCTTGGGTATGTTCTTGCACGAATGTATCTAGTAGTTGAGTCCTTTATCAGTTTGAGGGCTCAGCCAATTGCGTGTATTGGACGCCGTCGTGGTTGCAGATGATTCCACATGTCTGAGCTCGGGAGAGAAAAAAGTTGGGAATTTCGGCCTTGCTTCTGAAAGGAACAATCATGGTGGATAAAACGATCATAGAATGAGAATGTAAGAGGCAAAGGTACCCCCTGAGGTAGTCGAGGTTAGAGGTTCGCAAGTAGATATAGAAGAAGTGGATTGATGTGAAGCAGGAGAAGAGGATGGGTTGGAGATAACGTGAGGGAATTGCCTGAGTTGGAAGGGTGGACGATAATACATTGAGACGGGGAAGTTGGTAGACCTAGTGCCCTGCCTTCGTCGTACCCACCCGCGCCGTGCTGCTGAGGGAGGCTTCGCCATCCATCGTGGTGCTGATAAAGCTCATTTGCCCGTGACCAACAACAGCTCCTATCTGACCTTCATCCCCTGTATGACGATACTTTCGCAGAAGCCCCTTCCCTGCTTTGGCCGGAACTAACCTGTTAATAATTATCTGCCAAATACCTAATTGCTGGACTTGGATAGAGATGTTCGGATGTAACAGGTTAACTGTCGTCTTAAACCGTCTCATGTAGCCGTCACATGTGGAGATAAGAGCGCCAACCTGTTGTTACACCACTAGAGTGTCTTGTCATGTGACTCCTTCGGCGGTTTGGTCAGTCCATATCAGTCCAGCTTAAATCTGGCTTAGCTTTCGCAATATCTGTCCATCAAGCAGCATGTCATGTTGAGATGCGGTAGTTTTACCTGAAGACCTTAAGATCGTCCGTACAAGTAGGGGCGTAGAACTGGGACACTTGAATGTGCATTACTTAGTCAAGGGTGTCTCTCAGTTCTTGTTGTCAGCCTCTTCCCTGGCACGAGCTGGCAGGCTCTTGCGATCTTGTCTCGCTTGGATAAGCTCCTTACCTTAAACGAGATGAATCTCAACATCAAACGCCCACTCTCCAATCGTTTCCCTTGGATGGCGGAAGAACGAGAATGCGGGGACAACGTGCGTGACAAGAAATAAAAACTCGCGGTCTTGGTCTTCCGTGAAATACTCCCAATCCTCAGGCGTGTCCAGGAGGAGCTGCTGGAAAGGCAGCAGTTGGTTCCCGGGTTTGAGAACGCACAAGCCGACTTCGTACGCATTGTTACCCTGGTGATTGTGCGTAGAGTCATCACTCTTTCGCCGTTTGTAGGCGACGGCGCGAAGGGCTTTGCTTCTGACAAAGAGACAGGCGTCAGACCCAGACAACGACGTTAGGTGGGCTGGCAAGACTTCTAACGGTACAGATGGTTGGGGGAAATTAGGGCCATCTAGGCCCTTAGTGCTAAGGAACGAGACACTTCCCGTGACTGAGGCCCACGAGAAGCTTGGCGCGAAACCTGAGCGTTGTCTTCGGCAAGGTAGCGCGCCAGAGGAGGTGCTGGCCCTCCAGAGCAGATGGCTCGGAGCATGAGCACGCCAGATACCGGCGAGGTAGTGCGTGTCGGCGTCTCCCATGCTCTTTGACATCTTTGAGACAATGCCCGCCAGAGCCGCCAGGCGGTCAGTGTCGAAGGATAGCTCCCTCCGTGTGTAGGCCTCAACCAACTTTCGCCATGACTTGTCAGAATTCATTGAAAGCCAACTGTCTCCGTAATCTCTAGCTGAGAGCGTTCGTTTGGTGATCTGGCCGTCCGAGGAGACGTTGTTCAGCAAGCCCGTGGTGAAATCGGGAACATTCTGCATGCCTTTGAGGACGGTGGCGCGAAGGCCGCAATCGCAAATTTTTATCTGTTTGCACTGCCAATGCAATTCAGTCGCGGAGAAGCAGATCTTACGACGGCTAAGAATCTCTTCCTGCAATATCCAACCACGGGTCTCTAGGTAGGATCGAGTTTCCCCAAAAAGACAGAAAGCAGCCCGTAGAGAGTTCGGATAAGTCCTAAGTTTGGTCGAGACGAAAACCTCGTGGCTGGTCCCCGGACTGCCATCCTGTTGGAACTGAAACGTTTGAAACCTCTCTCTCGCGGTGTCGAGATCGCGGCCAGTGGAAGCTAAGCCGTCAGCGCAATGCCTGGAACGCTCCGCAAAGAGGGTCGCAAAAGCGTTCTCGTACACATCTCCCATCCTGGAGCTTTCGGCATTCCAATCGTTGCGATCATTCTGCACAATACAGAGCGAGTCGATCCAGACATACGGTATCCGAAGGCACCTGGCAACGATGATGGCGTCACGGAATGTAGCCGGGATGTTCGACATTGGAATTCTTTGGCAGTGCTGGGAGATGTTCTCTTTTGTCGTCACAAGCTTTGTGACGTGGGATGCGGGGTCTCCCCAGCGATGGCTCAAGGCGAGATAATGTCCCGCTCTGCCCTGGCTGTGAACAAGACAGGGATCTCGTCCACCGCCCCCAACATCAATCACTCTCGTCGGCAGCACCGGGGTGATGAGTTGCTGGCACTGGGGATGGTTCTGCTGGCACTCCTGGATCCACTCTTCGATCATCCAAAGATCCCTTGCGAGCGTCCGAGAGTAGGGCGACTTGGCTAGCGTTGGAAGCCAGGCGAATGGGGACGGGCCGTGTTCTGGACAGAGGATGCCATTTTGTCAGTCTATCTGACTGAGCGCGCTTTGCAGACGCAGCTATCTTCGGTTTGGTCTTACCTCCGTTGATGGCGAGAAAGGCGACACAGCTGCTTTCGTCGGGCTTGGTCTTGGTGATGGTGAGGCCGAGGATGCCCCTGTCTACCCAGGTTGACGCGTGCTTCCAGAGCGCTGAGGACCCGAGAGCTGTCGTAGTCGCGGTAACGAAGAAAGAACAAATCGAACATCCGCCGTTTTGCGAACTCGCGAGCAATACATCACGGTCGACGCAATCTCCTTCGCCGACAGTCAAGGGGAGACATGCTGCACAGGGCAGTCCTGACTTTGCCGCGTGTGCCACACTTTTGTCCCCAGTTGGTGGCTGGGGAGCGAGAAAAGTTACTGTTACTGAGTCGGACTGTGACGACATTGCAAGGGCTGTGGACTGCGAATTTCCTTGTTCGGTGCTTCGTACGGGGGCTAGTTAAGCGCACTTGAGGGGAGATGTCGAAATGTGGGGAAGGAACTTGGGGGCACCTTGGTGCGTGTGGGGCAATTCAATTCAATTCAATTCAACTAATTTTAGGGCGGCCCGCCCTGGCCGTAGGCTAGGGTTAGCAGTGCTACCACCTGAGTGATTACGTAACACCCCCCCGCTAGTCCGGGTCTCGCTTCCTCCTCTGCCTACCTACCGCCCCAGGCGGTTAAACGTACTAAGCCAACCTTTCTCACGCCAGTAGGGCTCGTAGACCAGTCTTGGCCTCTACTTGGGGAAGAACCGTAACGCCTGTTTTCCGATTATTGCTTCGTATAGTTCCTTAGTACCCAGAACTATTTCTTTTTTTCGTTTCTTCGCCTGGTACGCCTCCCGTACCGCTGTTCGGTATGCCGCCAGCTCTCGGTAATACGATAGGTATTGTGGCTCCTGTGGTACGCCGCAGCTGTACACTGGAGTTCCTTCCTTACCAAACCTCCTTAAGTAACTTACGTACGGGCTATGCCTCGTACAGTGTTAAATAATCTTGCCCATCCTGGGCCTTGTGGTGTTGAGGGCGTCTGGGTAAGGGCCGAGTCCTAGGTTGGCGTATTATTTGGGCCGGGCCCCGCTCTACTACTCCTGGACTCTTTGCTTGTACCGTTTCTTTGCTTCAGCCTTAGTGTACGTATAGGTAGGGAGCCCTCTGGGCTTTACTTCCGGGGCTGTAGCGAGTTTGGCTAGCTGGTCCGCTTTTTCGTTGCCTTTAACACCGGCGTAGGCCGGGTATTAGTATAGGTTGGTACCGGGGTGGCGTAGGTTGTTGAAGGCTCTTTTTACTACGGGTTGGTTGGAGGGGGAGAACCCTTTGTATACGGCGTTTACTACTGCTTGCGAGTCGGAGAAGATTAGAGTTCGCTTTTTAGTAGCTGCTACGTTTAGTTCGACGGTTAAAGCGATTACTTCCGCGTTAAATACCTTAGCGTGGCCTAGTTTCCCGCTAAGAGCCTTTACTTCTCTACCGTTTTTTTATACGGATACTGCCTAGCCGGCCTCCCCGTATCCCTTAACTTTAGACCCGTTTGTATATAAAAGCGTTAACCCTAGCGGGGCTTCAGCCTCTAGTTCCCTAATTACCTGGAGTTATTTCTTTTTACCTAGCTATAAGAGCCTGGCCGGTAGTAGTTGGTTTGGGGCGGGAAGGTTTTGTTGTTGAGTTTTAAGTGCGTTTTTCTACAGCTCCTAAAGATTCGTCCCTTTTAGGGCGGCGTTTTTCCTAACCTTGGCTGGTTATTGTAGCTGTTTAAAGGCGTGGTACGGCGAGTGTACGGGGGCGGCTGCGAGCCGGAACTGCCACCGTTTCTGCCTTCTGGCTACTTTTAGTACCGCCGGGAATACGCCGCTTTCCCGGTATAGGGCCGCTACTTACGTAATACGGTACGCTGGTACCACCGCTTTGGCTGCTAGCTTTAGTAACTTGTTTACTGTAGTTAGGTACTGAGTTTGGGGCTTACGCAATTTCCTCCAAACTTTTATTCCGTATAGGGCTACTTCGCTTACGTAAGCTCTCGCGACTATTACTGCTTACGTTAGGGGAACCCCCCTTATAATTTTGCTAAGTCCGTATAGGTACGTTGCTATAGCTCCTACCTTACCGGCCTAGTATTTGACGTACGCGTCGAATTTTAACCTGCTGTCGAGCTAGAGGCTTAGCTACCGTACTTTGGTCTTCGGGCGTAGTATTGGTAGGCCTGTTACTAGTAGTAGCTCCGAGGAAGTTATCGCGCCCGGGGTTACTATTAGGTACTTTGTTTTGGCTGGAGCTACTGGGTAGTATAGCGACGTTAGCGCTTCCAGCACCCTGGAGATTTTGGCGGTTAGGCCTGCCCTTATCGCCGCTAGTATCCTTGCGCTGTGTTTAATAAGTACGTTATTTACGTACCTAAGGGAGTCCCGCCCGTATACCGCGCCTACGAGGTAGAGTATAAAGAGGATTAGGGAGAGGGGTGAGCCCTAAAGGAGCCTTTTGCTTTATAGTTGCTGATTTAGGAAGGATTGGACCTAGCGGGTTACACTTGTTGCGAATTCTAGGTTTTCCAGTTGCCTAATAAGTAGGTAATATTATACGTTATTAAAGCCGCCCTTTACGTTTAGGAGGTAAGCGCCCGTGTAGAGCCCCTTGGCGCGGGACTTCTTTAGGTTATATATTAGCGCGTAAGCTAGGTTTGGGACTTTAACTGCTAGGGTCGCTTTTACGTATTGGGGCGAAAGAAGCTTTTGGTTAGTTATAGCGTACGTTAGTTTTTTGGCTATTAGCTGTTTTAATTCTTTGCTAATTACTAATAGTAGGGAGATGGGCTAGCGGCTGGTTGGGTTTATTAGGTTCCTGCGTCTGGGCTTTAGGATAAATATTACCTTGGTTACCTATAGCTTTTCCGGGTAATACCTAAGCTTGAGGGAGCTTTCGTATACTTGGTGGACTTTTGGGTTTACGGAGTCCTACGCCGTAGCTAGTATCCTACTTGTAACGTTGTTTTTTTCCGGAGTTTTATTTAGTACCTATAACGTGTAGTGGTTCGTTTTTCGTTTAGTAACTTTGTATGAAACTGGTATATACCCCGCGGGTTTTACCGGCGGGGCCTTTAGACGTAGCTCCTCTGCTCGTTTTTTTAAATGGTGCCGTAATAGGTAGGCCTTTGACTTTTTTCTAATTAACGTTACTTCCTTAACAGTTACTGGGGGGGTTTCGGTTTACAGCTTTACTAATTTTTACACCGCTAGTTGAAAGGCTTCCTGATTACTAGCCGCCCCGTTGATTAGGGAGGCCTAGTATTTTCTTTTGGCTTTCCGTAAAACTATATGGTACCGTTATTAGGATACGGTACCGTTCCTAAACGTAGCTTTTGCCTTTGTACAGTTCGGGGTATATTATCTAAACAGCCGCCTACCTTTTACCTTAACGCTTACGGCTTTAGCGGCTAGTACTAAGTCTTTTTATAGGCTTTTAACCGCTTTGTTAAGCTTTACTATAGTACGCGGGGGGGGGCTATCCGAGCTTAGGGTACGTATTACTTACGCGAAGTCCTCGTAGTAGCGCTTCGGTACTACTTACCTAACCGGTAAGATGTTCCTGCTAATTGCCGTTTTGGTTTAAATTACCCTATAATTTAAACTATACTCGAATTCGCTAGTTACCTTTACCGTAGTAGCTTATTACCTTTGGAAGATAAGGTTAAATATCCCTTTTTAATTATACGTAGCTTTGTTTTGTAGGGCTGGCTGTAGGTTTTGTTCCGCTGTTTACTCCGTTACTTTGTGGCCCTTGGGGTCTGCGTACGCGTTTATACCCTAGTTGGGGTACTTGGTGTTAAAGTCTCCTACCATTAGCTACCTGGGGCGTAACGGTTTGGTTAGGAACTTTTTAGCGATACTTCTCTCCGCGGGGGGGAGGTATACGTTTGTAACGACCTTTGAGCGGATTTTGATATCCGTTTAGTAAGGCCTTGGGGGGGAAACGTACGTATTGGTAAGCGCCCAGTTAATATAGGTAGCGTATTATGGTTTAGTATCGGTTATCGTATATAGTTTATACGACGGGTATGATTTGAGTAGCTAGCGGCTGTTTTTTACATAGGTTTACGGTTCTTATAACGTTACTACTTATGCACTTTACTTAAAAGCGGTCTATAGGGCTTTATTTATAACTAGGCCTGAGTTTTGGTAATTAAGCTGTAATATTATAAGCGTTTCCGTTATATTAGAGCTGACCCCCTTGGGGTTTTCGGACGCTTTTATTCCTAGTACGGTAAAGTAGGACGGCCGGGCCTGGGCTAAGGAAGTTGCGCCTAGTTAGGGTTAGTAAAGCGGCAAGTTTTCCGGTTATTAGGGGGTATAAGTCCTGCGTACTGGGTACCGGGGCGGGGCCGGGCGCTGGGGCGGAGGAGCTACGCTTTTGAGTCACTTAAGTAGCTGCTCTGAGGGTTAATAGGGTAGTTGGGGTAAAGTTGGGTAGGGTCGAGGCGAGCCTTTACCAGGTCTTGGCGTTTTCCCTTTTTTCCACTTCGCTTGGTAGCTTATTAATTATTAGCGTAGGTTGCTTTTCGCTATCCTTTACGTCGATAAGGAGGTACTGGTAGTAGGCGAACCCCTTGTTTGTGTAGGTGTCGTAAAGTGCTTTTTCCTGGGTTGGGGGCTGTTTTTCCAATACTAGGAGAGCTCCCGTTATCTCCAGGTCTGGGCGGTTTGTTACACGGACTGGGATCCTGCCCCGTATCGCGCTTATTATAGGGGAGGGGGGGGTTGGGCTGGTTTCCGGGTTAGGGGTCGGGCTTGTTATTGCTCTGGCCGCTGCTGTAGCCCGGGTGCCGAGGGTGCGGATTGCTTTTAATTATTCCTTACTAGGCCTAACGACCTGGTTATTTGTAGTTGCTAGGCGGGCCGCGTACGCGGCGTGATCGGCTTAGTGTGGTCTTTAGTAGTTAGCGTAAGTGGGGAAGGGGTTTTTGGCGTATTTGCAATTTAACGCTAGTAAGCTGCAATTTTTATATTTAGTAGGTTTTTCGTAAGGTTTCGGGCTATAGTACTTTTAATAATTAGGGTACTATTGGATTACGGTTTTTTATTCTATAAGTCTCGTTGGTTTGGAGTTAAATAGTTTAAAGCCAGGTTGGATTTTCTCTCCTAGGGAGACTAATTATATCGAGTAGTACGGGTTTGTTCCTATATATTTAGAGGGTATTAGTTAAAGCGCTTTTTATTTCGTTACTACTAATACTTTATCTACTAATAAATCTTTTATCAGGTAAATACCGTTTATAATCCAGAGTTTGTTGGGGACCGTTGGTATTACGTAGGTATATTATACCGTACTTGGTACGATAGTAAGTTTGGTTACGTTTAGGAGGGTAGGTTGTATTTTATCTAATATAATTATTTCTTACCTACTTACTATTTTGAAAATAAAGGTAAAGTTAACGTTATTGACCTTGGCCTTGTTGTATAGGAGGAGTTTAACCTTGGAAGCTTAGAAGTTGCGAATTTAGTTATTTTGGTTTAGTTTTAGGAAGAGCCGGCGGTTGGGTAGGGGGGCGGCGGTTTTGATTAGTAGGCTATTGGTTTTAGCGGGTAGGGGGGTTGGGGATTTAGCGCTTACGGGTTGGTTCCGCTGGTATAACGGGTTACATTGGAACTATCCTTTTAATAAGGTTGGAACTGGCTTGGAGAGCTGGTTCCAGCTGGACCTAATTACGTTGGTATAAGTAGGGGGCAGCGAAAAGGGCGTTAGTAACGGCTTTGGGCTCGGGGACGTAATAGCGGTAGCGGCTTGGGTTGGTTTCCTAACGCCCAACCTACTCGGGGTTTGGTACGTTTCCTGTAGTAGGGGGGGAGTTTAGTATTATTTCCGGGGGTTGATTGCTTTTTTGATAGTGATAAGGATTTCTTAATTAAAGCGGAGGGCCTAGTGCTTCTTTCGGCCTCGTTTAAATTATAAAAGGGCTGAGTTGAGGTAGAGGAAGAGGGCTAAAATAACCTCCCCTATAATTTATTTATTTTTCTTTATCTTAATTAGGAGGGTATCGGTAAAGGCGTAGATTGGACCGGGTTCGGGTTACTACTGGGCCAAGGGAGGGGTTTCCTGTAGAGTTTATTACGTAGCGGGAGCTATGGTGGGCGTGGAGGCAGTCGGTAAGGACCGTCGTTTAGCAGGAAGAGAGGGGAGTAAGTAAGGTAGGTTGCCGAAACCACCAGGTCGGCGCGCGGTAGAGAAGAGGGGGGTTAAAGTTTTTCGTTGTGTAGAAAGGTGTTAAGAGCCTACTGCCCGCGGCTTCTGATTGGTCAGAACAAGAAGTCGTGAGTTGTAGGAGGAGAAGGTGGTGTGCGTGTAGGGCAATCGCAGCGCGAAGTGAAAATTCGAAAGAGAGTAGGGTTAGGGTCCCTACCTGACGACGTGGAGTCTAGGGGTGATGGTGGGAACATACATTACGGACTTGTGGGCATAAGGGCATGGTACGCCTTGAGGTTTGATGCGCATTGAAGCACGCTAAGCAACCCAGTTGGTCTCCATTGGAACCTTGACATCCATTACAGGCAAAATGGAAGGGCAAAGACAACATCACGATGGATTGCTCCTGGCCAAAGGGGCACCGAGGCCAACATGTCTACCGATTCCGCAATTTAGAAACAAGTATCAAAAGCTCAATTCTCCGTTTCTACCTTAGTCTGATGGGTGGCTAGCATGGGCGGCAGCTACACACACACGTTCCGTACCAAGTTTGCCCCGCGGCTGTCTTGCACTACCATCGTACCCCATGATGTTAGCAACACGCTTAAACTCCGAAGAACCACCAGACATCGCGTCTAGTTGCTCTCATTTGCAGGGACAGTGCTCGCTTACGTAGGAGGCTCCACAGCAGAGATAATCCGTGGGGCTGCAGAGTTGGCTGCACGGCGGCGTGTTTGGCGTGCAGGTGATGGCGGCGGCTTCGAGAGCCAATCCAAGTAGACCCAGGAAGATGGAGGAGGCTTTCATTTTGAGGGTGAATATGTTGATATCAGGTGATTGTGTGGGAGAGATGGTAGATTTGGATATCGAAGGTACCTATCCTGAAAAATGTTGACGGCAGACTGACTGTACTATATATACACCGTTACTTACACCGATGTCGTCACTTCTTCGGACGTGTCCCCAACTCCGAAAGGCATTTGCTAGTCGCGCACCCCCAAGCTGTCTTTGGTTTGGGATGGCCCTGGAGTTCCGTCCTGTCGGTATGATTCTTAGGTACATAGATTCGTCCATATATACAAGACCCGTAACCCG
>Ga0247763_1001331_pt1 | contig 14188 bp, 12 predicted proteins | sample UWRJL141409B4_FD_179926 | JGI IMG/M metagenome (GOLD analysis project Ga0247763, IMG submission 179926) | Plant litter microbial communities from Arlington Agricultural Research Station in Wisconsin, United States - UWRJ-L141-409B-4 | ecosystem: Environmental > Terrestrial > Plant litter >...
GTTGGGCCACTGCAGCCGAGATCCCATCCTCGTCGCTGCCCAACTTTACAGGCGGAAAGGTCGTGGTGACACGTCATCTTCATCCCTCCTTCACTCATGCTGCATCTCGAAAGCATCCGCCAATCGTGGAAAACGTATGACTGGCGACATGGATTCGATGCGTTTCAACCATCTTCGTGCACGTCGCCCCAATTTGTGCCTGAATGCAACCACACCGTTGACATCGATTGCGGATTGGTGTCATAGATCCATCGCCTTGCTGCGTCCTGCTCTGATTCGGTGCCCTGTATTTGCCCACCAACCTGTGTCGTTCTGGCATAATTTTAGTACGAGCGGTGCGGTGAACAAGCGAGTGGGAGCGAAGGGTCCACGCCACTGTCAACCCGCTCTGCGCAAAAAATGTGTGACCAATCTTCCACTTGCCTCTCTGCTCCGGGAAAGGAAAGGAGAATTGGATAGGCAGCTGCCCAGATCCTTCCTGGCTGGTCTGCTATAAAGCAGTAGACAACTCAGTTCGAAGGCTCTACGTTATATTAAACGCTCGAAAAGCACGCAGACCCGGGGCGCGATCAAGTTTGAACCTTCTCACAAAATTCACTTGATTAACGCGGCTTAACCACACTTCCATGATGGATCCAAGCGAAAGCAAAGTCAGTCCATCTCCAAGAGCACATTCGTTCTGGTTTCGTTATCCCTGCGACGGCCTAGTCAACTATAAGCTAACGTTCATTCTCACCATCAGAATCCTCTAGATTACATTCAAGTGCACACCACATCCCAATGCGAAACTGTGGTCCCCACCTTGTCACTAGAGGCAATTCACATGAACAAGCTGCTCAGCATAACTTGCGGGTGCGGGTTCGGCTATTTCACAACCAAGCGAGAGTGGATATCTGGGAAGGAAGTTCGTGCTGGAAGGCTCCCCCCACGCCCGGGCATGTACGTGCTGGTGCCCGAGTCCGCTGAGGAGCGGCGGTCCTTGGACGAGAAATCAGAGAAGTCTGAGCAGAAGAGTTGAGCCGACCGAACAATAGTGAATTTTGTCGAAGCTATCCTAGTTTCTGTCTCTTGGTAGTGTAGCGATAGCTGCTCTCTTTGGACGTCTTAGAAAACATGCGTCTTATCTTGTGTGTGCCACATTAGGTGCGGGAAACTGCCACTTCAGAATTTTGAACCAGGACCAGGAAAACCGTCCTTCCTGACTAGCCCATGCCTATCCCAGCTCTGTCCCAGCTTGCTTCGGGACTGACTTCCTCGGGACCTCCCTGATTGGTCTTCGCGGGGCTTGTGAGTCACCGCACCCTTAGCCCAATGATTGATCTAGGGAATTGCTGCGCGGGCACCCTGATTTTTACTGGGGGGGTCCCCATAAAAGTGTGTAATGGGGCCAGGCGATACGCAGGCGAAACCCCGCCGCAGCGTCTGCGCAGCGCGGGGGCAGCAGTGACGCAATAGGTCGGCACACGCATAAAAGCCCCTGTAGGTAGTGGCGCTCGCAGGGGGTTTTTCCCTTCTGCAAGAATCAGTCACTGTATCGAAGTGGAATCTGCTTTATCAGCTCATCGCTAGTGAATCACCTGTGTATCGCAGCAACATCGGGCTCTTCCTTGATCACTTACAAAGGGTTAGGGTTATATATGGCACAGCACCATAGAGGCTACTTAACAGCGCATTTAACGCAATCCAATCAATTGCAGCAACACTTCTCCCTTTTAACAATCTTCCAAGTTGGTCAGATTAATCAGAGCCTTGGCCCTGGTTGGGAAAACCTTCGTTTGTGAACTTGTCGTAAGAAGGAGAAGGGTGTCCCTTTGTACGGTTAAGGATTACGTAAGGGCCCTTCAATATCCTTATCCTTAACTTGGCTACGCCTTACGCTAGGGGCCCGCGCGTATTTCCTTTACAATATACGTGCGTTGAAGGTGTTGAAATTACAGCCCAGTTGCCCTGTAGCTACAGCACCCTTGGGTGCTGTAGCCTAGTTGATCTACTGCCCTGGGAGTGCTACCGACTGCATTATGGCAAAGTGCAGTCACCACAACCACGGGGAGTTGGTGTTGTGGTTTAGGGGGGCTGCCAAGCCCCTTGGACCCACTGGAACCCACTAGAACCGACGGGGAGTTCCGGGGACCCACTACCTGTAGGCCAAGCCTACAGGGGTAGACCCAGCACCATAATTACGTCAGCCCAGCCAACTCGTTGCCCTGGAATCCTTTGGATTCCAGCGTTAACGTAAGCACCTTTCCCTTTGTAGTATAAGCTTTCCTTTTATATTTAGGGCCCTTACCCCTTATAAGATTAACCTATACCTACTGAGGGCCCTATAAAGAATTATCTCCCCTCCTATATCTTTAGCATCTGATTCTTTTCCTTTTTTCTACCTTAAGCAAAATAGTTCATATATAGCCTCCGGGCAACCTTTTGACCTTCGTAATCTCTGTGTAAAGCCTACTATAGTCACCCTATTACAAGGCATAGACCCTTATACCTTTATTTATTATAGCAGGTTGGTTTACTGATTTTAGCTTTTTTTAACCCCGTTCCAGGTAATTGTTATATCCCCAAAGCCTTCCGCTATACCCGTTACAGGGGATTTACCCCTTATAACCTCCTATACTAAACCTTACTAAGATTAGTCAAACTATATAAATTAACAGGTTATAAGCCCGGACTTTACAACCCTTAGCCGACCTCGCCTTATTACCCATAGTTGGTAATTACCCCCCCCTTTACAACGCTTTTACGCCCTCCGCAAGCCACATCGTCTACCCCTCGGAAAAGCCCATACGCCGGCTAAAGTTACCCTTAGTGTAGCTACCAACCCTTCTGAAAAACCCTCACACCGGTTATAGTTACCCCCGTAATTGGTATTATAACCCTTATATTAGTTACTAACCCTTCTGAAAAGCCCTTACGCCGGCCACAATTACCCCCGTAGGTGGTATTATAATTCTCGTATTAATTACTAACCCTCTGTTTACGCTACTAATACGACTTACTGTAATTAGTAGGTCAGGTCCCCGTGAGATTACTATACCTTAATCCTCTAAGGGAACGATACCCTTTAAATTCCATACTATTAGGAGCATTACCCCTTAAACTACTATAGACAGCATTACTACTATATACCCCTTATAGTAGTTATTGCGACTAAATATACCATTTGTATAGTAGGTATTTAATCTATATAATAGGTTGACCCCTATTATAACCCACATACCACCAACTACCTACTAAAGGTCCCCCGGTTTCTTTACGAACCTACTAACCTAGTTATAATGGTACGTACGGGAGAGGTAGTTTCCTAACTTAATAAAAGTTAATATAAAGTCGGTAAAGGACCAGCTTACTATTAATAAGTTTTTAAAATCGTAAAGGGCTGTAATATATATATTGTAAGTTATATAAATAGGGTTTAAAATCGTAATAATACCGTCCCAATTACTATACGCCTACTAGGTAATATGGTATGGATTAGTTGTAATATAATCAATCGTATTTTAGATTGTTACGTATATTTTGTTAAAGAGGCGTTAAACGGTATAAAAAAGGCGGTTAGCGGGGTTAGAATAAGCGGAGCGGTTAATAATAAATTTAACGGTGAGGTTTGATTTTCAATTAATATATTCCTCTTAACGAAGTTTTGGATCCTTTATTAAACTATTAAAAATAGTAGGATTTGTACCCCAAATATATAATAATTCCCTAATAATTACCCCGGTACCTAAGGCGGAGGGTATTAAGATTAGGGTCTATATTATAGCCCGGAGGGTTTAGATCTTGATTTCCAGGGCCGCAATCTTAGATGCTTATTTAACCTATACTTTTTCCAGCGCCTTATTATATACCACCCGCAAATTCGTAAACGTTTTAATAGCGGCTTGTACTTTTTCCAATACTTTATTAGTAACTCTCTGGGCCTTAAATTCCCCGTAATAATTAATTAAAGTACTCTTAATATACGTAAATATTTAGTACAAATTATTCCTATTAGCTATAAGAAGTCTCGGAAGGAAGGTAAAGTCCAGGGGCCTAATCGTACTAAAACTGGGAAAATCCTAAATAAGTTTAGCAATTTTAGGAAATTACTTTATTACTGTGGTAAAACTCTTTTGGAAAACCTAAATCTTGGTTTCCATTATTATAATTAAAATTAAGGGGATAGGGCGGTAATAAGTTGGTATTAAATTAGGGTTAGTATAAAATTCTGGGAATTGGTAAGCCTAGTGAGAAAACGGGTTAAGGCGTCCCAGGGTATAAATAAAAAGGGGGTTAAAACTCTACTATAAAGCCCGTTAGTAATTACGTATTAAGTGGTTGCTGTAATAGTACTAAGGCCGTTGGGTAATTGGGGGGTTCTCCGGGGTATAGGGGCTTAATAATTAGGTTTTTTTAGGTAATATATTTAAGGTATTTTTATAAGTTTTTGTAGTAAATTTAGGTCTCTTTATAACTATAATTGTAATATATTCTAAGGCAAATTAGCGCTGTTTTGGGGTTTAATTTAGGTTAGGAGGAGTACTTTAGGTAAGGTTAGTAATAGTTACTACTCCTGTAAAGTAAATATAATAAACTATTACAGTATTAACCTTTAATTAGGGAAAAGGACTTATTATTACATAAAGAGAGGAAGAGGGAGCAGTACTGCCCTAAGTAGCTATATACTCGGTATTAGGTAGGCCCCGGGTGGGCGCCGGACCAGTGGTGACCCACCGCTGTCTGGTGCCGTGACAAAGGGCTATTTTCTAAACTAAAACGCCTTATATAGGGACCCGTTTTATTAAAAGGAGATAATAAAAGCGTTATAAATATAATATATAACCTAAAATACTATAACCGTATAAAACATACCCTTTTAAAATATTAGGGGGTAAAAAAAAGCGTTATAAAAAGCAATATTACTATAACGTACGTACCTATAGGGGAGATACTGGTAAATAGGTTAATTAAAACCCTAACCCTAGCTAAATATAAGTAATTCTTTAAATTATTAAACCTTTCTAGGCCCTATAGATTCCAAAAGGGGTTTATCTCAAACTAAGAAACGTATTAGGGCTCAGGGCTGTAAAGGGGGTATTAAAATTATAACCCAATTACTTTATAGCTACAGCACCCTTAGGTACTGTAACTTAGTTAATCTACTGCCCTAAAAGTGCTACTAACTATATTATAGCAAAATACAATCACCACAATTACGGGGAGTTAGTATTATAGTTCAGAGGGCCTACTAAGCCTCTTAAACCCACTGGAACCTATTAAAACTGACGGGGAGTTCCGGGGACCTACCACCTATAAGCCAAGCCTACAGGGGTAAACCCAGCATTATAATTACGTTAGCCTAGCCAACTCGTTGCCCTGGAATCCTTTAAATTCCAGTATTAACGTAAGTACCTTTCCCTTTATAATATAGGCTTTCCTTTTATATTTTAGGGCCCTCACCCCCTATAAGATTAACTCACACCTATTAAGGGCCCTATAAAGAATCATCTCCCCTCCTATATCTTTAGTATTTAATTTTTTCCTTTTTTTTACCTTAAGCAAGATAGTTTATATATAGCCTCCGGGCAACCTTTTAACCTTCGTAATCTCTACGCAAAGCCTACTATAGTCACCCTGTTACAGGGCATAGACCCCTGTACCTCTATTTATTATAGCAAGTTAATCTGCTGATCTTAGCTTCCTTTAACCCCGTTCCGGGCAGTTGTCGTATCCCCAAAACCTTCCGCTACGCCCGTTACAGGGGACTTACCCCCTGTAACCTCCTGTACTAGAACTCACTGAGACCAGTCAGGCCACACAAATTAACAGTAATAATAGTTTTAACGTAATTATTTTACTTATTAATTAAAATTAGGAGATTTTTAAAGCCTTTTTGGATTTTTTACAGCTTTTTAAAAACGTAATAAAACTTTACAAAAGTAACGGTATTACTTTTCCTAACTATATTTTCGTACTTTATACGTTAAAATGTTATTTTAAACGGTAAATAGCTTTTTATAATAACCCGTTAAATTATAACGCCACTAACTGTCAAAAGAGAAGGGGTCCCAACCACATTGCCAACAAGATAGGGGCTCGACCCCTGGGTCGAACCCAGGCACTATAGTCAGCTTGCGTGAGGATGCCTGGCACAGCCAGCAATCCAACCACCAAGCCACCACGGCAGTGTAAGCTAGTGGCCAGGTGGATCATGCAAAGAGGTCTATAAAAGGAGGTCTTCTGGCACTGCCAGAAAACTGACGAACAAGAAGAGAATAGAACCAACACATAAAAAACACTGGATTCAAGGTGCCGTGCTTCTGACACTAACCTATAGCCAGACCGCCTTTGGTTAGCGTTACAATCTCCGTTACTATAACCAATATTATAACCTCAAAAAAACCCTGCTCTACCTTAAGCCTTGGTTGGTTATGAAGTTAACCTTTTGCTAAGTTAATAGCGAGTTCCCAAGCCCTATGAAGATTACGCTATTAATTTTATTTTAATATAATTACTACATTTACCGTTAACCTTACCTAAGCCGGAGCCGGAGCCTTGTAATGGGTGCGGTGCAGCCGGCGAAACGATGGCGATTGGTTAGCGCTTAGATAGTGGCTGCAGCGCGCAGGCCTGCCAGGGGGAACTTCCCTCCGGCAAGAATCAGTCAATGCATCACTTACGACACAAGCTCAGTATCCCAGCAGTGACTCGCCAGCGTATCGCTTCAGTACCGGGGCATCTTCCTTGATCACCCTGCAGCTTGTTACAAGCCTTAAAGGCGCGTTATCCCAAAGATCGCTAAAGCTATTCGCCTAGGCCTTAGTATTTTAATAGGCTATATAGATAATATAAAGGTTTCTTTAACGTATTAATCAGCAATGGTTCTCTATTCCCAATATCGTATAAAATACCTAGATATCTACTTTAATTAAGCTAAACGTAATAAGGTTATTCGGGTTTTAAGAAAGTAATTTAACGATAAATATAAAGATTTATATACAAAAAATACGCCTTTAGCAAATTAGTAACTACGAAATACCCGTACCAAGTTTCTTTTTAGGGGTAATTATTAACCGCCCGTAATAGAAAACAATGTTATTAACAAGGTCTCCATTTATTTAAATAAGCTGCCCTATCAAATTTAGGACCTTATATAGTAGTAAAGGGATAATGAGGGTTAGTTTCCAAAGCTATTTAAAATGGCTTTTACGCTATTATCGATATTAGGAATATCTGTAGAGTGTAAGCGTGTTTTTAGCCTTACCAAGTTGCTTTTAATAAGCTAAAGGCAGGGTATATTTAAGGTAATAGTGGGCGAGTTCTTTGTAACGAAGTACTATTTTAGAAGTGCGGGTTTGTAAAGTTATTCAGAACGTAATTTGTAACTGTAAATAGTATTTTACAGTATTTTCGGTCCTTGGGCGGAGCGATATAATTATTATCCGTATATTAATCAGCTATTTAAATTAATATTTGGTGCAAACCCGGTAAATAAACCTTTTTTTCTCTACTGGATTAACTCAAATACGCAACTTTTTTTTCTACAAATCCAGGCAAATATAGGGCGCCGTTTGCCTGGTTTGGTTTGGTGAGCGCGCTGCGTACGGGCCGTGCCCCGTACGGTGTTGAACAATCTTGCCCATTCTGGGCCTTGTAGCCCCGAGGGCGTCCGGGTGGGGTCCCAGCCCTAACGCTCCGTACCTGGCGGGCCTTGACTTCTCCCACCACTCCCGGACTCTTTGTTCGTGCCGCTGTTTGGCGGCGGCCTTGGCGTAGGCATGGGTGGGGAGGCCTCTCGGCTCAACTCCTGGGCCCGTGGCCAGTTTGGCCAGTTGGTCCGCTCTTTCGTTGCCCTTGACCCCGGCGTGGGCCGGGCACCAGTCGAGCTTGACACTGGGTCGCTGCAGGGCTCTGAACGCCCTGTCCACCGCTGGCTGGCTTGAGGGGGAGAACCCCTTGCTCGCCGCGCTAATCGCTGCTTGGGAGTCCGAGAGGACTAGGGCCTTCCCCTCCGCCGCTGCTACCTCTAGCGCCACTGCCAGGGCGACCATCTCCGCGTCAAAGACCTCAGCTTGGCTTAGCTTCCCGCTGTGGGCCTCCACCTCCGTGCCGTTTCGCCACACCGACACGGCCCAGCCTGCTTCGCTACGTCCCTTAGTCTTGGAGCCGTCCGTGTACAGGACCGTCGTCCCTGGCTGAGCCTCTGCCTCCAGGCGCCTGACCGCTCGTAGCTGTTCGTCTTTGCCCGGCCACGAAAGTCCGGCTGGGACCAGCCGGTCCGGGGGGGGGAAGGTTCGTCCTCTGGGTCTTCAGCGCTTCTTCCCACAGTTTCCGGAGGTTCGTGCCTTTCGGTGCGGCGTTCTTCCTGGCTTTGACCGGCCGGAGGCGGTCGTAGGCGTGGCACGGGGAGTGGCCCGGGGCGGCTGCGAGCCGGAGCTGCCACCGTTCCTGCCTTCTCTCCACTTCCAACCGCGCGGGAAGGATCCCGCTTTCTCGCTGTAGCGCCGCTGCCGAATGTAAATGTCAAAGTCCCCAATTTAAGGTGGTCTAGGTGCCCTGAGTAGGGTGGTGTCATATATAACCCTAACCCCTTTGTACCCCAGTAAAAATCAGGTACCCGCGCGCAGTAATTAATTCCCTTGATCTATCTAGTTGGTCCGTGCTTCCTCACCGTCGCCCGTGACAATGACAACACTTCAGGGCGAATTATGCATGTGATAGGTGGGGGGGCACATGCTTTGCTAGTCAACCCTTGGTTGTAATAGGCTCAAGTTTGCACATCTGCAAGCCTCATCGAAAAAAGCGGTGTGAAAGGGGCGTGTGCCAAACGTGATTGCGGTGTGATTCTTCTTCACGTTTGTGACTAGCAGCTCTGCGCCTCGAACAGTCCGAGTTTTCTGGCGGCAACGGCGGATCCCACGACAATGACCCAGAGAGCAGAGGGATGCTGATCAAAAGTTTAAAAATCCATAATTAATGTGCCAAAAGTAAATCCCTCTCTGCCTGTTTCTTAATAGCTCTCTGCTCGTCAGAATTTAAACGGCACAGTGGACATGAGATGCTCGATACCGCCGCCAGCATGTCTGATATCCACCAGGGCGAAAACGCCACGGCTCTGCACTTTGGGAGCGATGTCAAATCCGGGACTAAGCAGGTGAAAGCGCTCTCAGAGAACATAACCAATCGCCGTCGATCTCTCCTGCTCCTTAGCATCTTCCTCGTGGCCTTCTCTTTTTTCCTGGGCCATAGGCTCAGCTTTATTTACGAGGTTCTTACACCCTGCCGGTTGTTGCTCAGCTGTTCCCGCCATGTTCAGCTCTTTGCGAGCCACAGAGCGATGCTAACGCTCGATGAAAGCCCTACGCTACCGCTAGCTTCAAGCATCACTCTCTCCTCGCTACTGTGAACGCCCTCCAAGCTGCTATTTCCATCGCAACCCTGGTTTGTGCCCCGACTACATCTTTGGCCTCCGCATGTCTGCATCTAACGATTACTGATCCATTCATAGCTCACGGCAGCTAAGCTTGCCGATGTGTTCGGTCGTATGGCAATTGTCGTCTTGTCGACTCTCCTGTACATACTGGGTAGGTTACTTTATTACAACCATACAAACCGTTCGGAGAATGTCAAATTAACGGCTAGCTCCAAGGCCCCGCGATCCAGGCTTCCTCACGCAACCTTGTTTCGTTTGCCGTCGGGGCAGTCTTCCACCAAGTTAGTGCCTTTTTTTGCTGTCAAGTGTTTTACTACGTATCCCCCCCGTCAAGTGGAAAACGACGCTCACTTCATTCAGATAGGATACGAGGGTATGGTCATGGTGACTACTATCATTATTGCGGATATAACGTCGCTTCGTTCCCGATTATTCTGCTTCTATATCATGATTTCTCCTCTCTTAGTAAGTTCCCACGGCAGCCCTTGCGTTCTCGATCGGTTGGTAAATTTACTGATTCTGGCAGATAAACCCATGGGTGGCGGGTAGCATTAGCTCAGCGGTATTGGACGCCGCTAGCTGGCGTTGGGGTAAGCAGATGGCAGAAGCGAAACCAAGTGCAGTTTATTAACATGTTGCTAGGGATTGGGATGTGGTCTATCATACAATCAGGTTAGTCTAGAAGGGCCGAATGCACTCGGGTGAAACTAATGTCGGCTTCTCTCAGTATGCACTATCCCGCTGCTGTTATGTTTGTACGTTGCGCCTCGTCGTGCTATGGATGCAAACCCAATAGCCCTGGCCAGTGCCGATAGAGTTTGGAGCGTCGCAGCTATCCGCTCTTTATGCACTGCCATCTTTCGGGAACTCGATGTCATAGGAATACTTCTACTCATTACTCCTCTCGTCCTGGTCCTGGTTCCTCTCAGCCTTGCCGGCAGTGGCCTGGCCGAGTGGAGATCCGCCGCCATCATTACGCCTCTCATCCTTGGCGCGCTCATTATCCCATTTTGGGTCATCTGGGAGAGACGATGTGACCATCCCGTGTTCCCACCCAAGGTAAGGAGAGATGCCCCGGTTCAAATCTATACAACATTCGCCCACTTTCTAACCGTTTTTTTAGCTGCTTAAAAATCGGCATGTCTGGGCTAGTCTCGCTCTCGCCGTTCTATTTGAAACATGTAGGGGGAGGATTCCACCCATTCTCAATCCCAAATTGGAGATTTTCCGCTGACGGAGGTATAGCCAACCCCATGGAAGGCACTTTCCTCTACTCCTTCCTTGTTGTTGCTGTAGACGAGTCCGTTCTGAGCGCTACACGCATTACAATGTTATACGGGTCAGTCTAGCACCATTTTAAGATTGAAGGAGAGTGGGGCGGTTGACAAAACCTGCAGATTTGTTATTGTGGCGGTGGGAGCGGTTGTCAGCCTAGGCATTTGGCTTAGGTTTTACCGTTTCAAGCTCATCATCGTCCTCGGCAACGTCCTCTACACGGCTGGTTTCGGTCTATTTATATATGCCCGCGGCACTCTATCTGCCTCTACCCACCTCAATATCATTGCTAGCCAAGTTTTTCTTGGGATCGGTAAGTGCAATACTTAAAGCCTTGACTAGCATCCGCTAGTATGGCAATAAGACTATGACTGAAGCTAACTGATACTTGATCCCGTTTTTAAGGCGGTGCTATGTATGTTATTCCTATACAAGTGAGCGTCCAGGCCGCCGTCGGCCACGAATGTATGCCTTCCCCATTCTATCATCCTAGAATTAGGTACTAACAAATCCCTTCGCTAGACGTCGCCATGATATGCAGCCTGTTCTACTGCTGCAATTGTATCGGCACAGCCTTGGGAAACGCTGTGGCAGGGGCAGTCTGGAACAGTGTCCTTCCTTCGCGATTAGCCTTTGAGCTAGCCGACGCGAGCGCAGCGCAGTCAGTCTTTGAAGACCCCTTCACCTATGTAGCTTCATATGCCCCGGGATCTCCGCAGAGGATAGCAGTCAGCAACGCATACGCGTACACGCAAAAGATATTATGTAGTGTAGGGCTGGGATTCTGTTTCCTGCAGATTTTGTTCTCGCTTGCTATCGGCGACCCGGAGCTTGACAAGGAACGGGGCCCGCCGGCTCCGGATTCGTAACGTTAGCGGTGGGTGGGTGGTGTCACGACACGATCTCAGGCTCGGGGGAAACAACGTCTTATTGCAGGAGAAAAGGGGGAAGAAGAGAAGCAGTGAAGCTGTTTTTTCGGGGTACGTAATCATGGTGCTCGGGTCTTTCCATCTTTCCATGAGGCTCAGGGGTACAACGGAGGGCCTATGCTTTCGCACTAGGCCATTTTTTGTACGTAATTAGTCTTCTTTTTACACTGGGTTTGGTCTTGCGATTAATCAACCACTTCATTTCCTGCGCAAACCGATCGCTGCACGTGACCAAGGCGCGTAAGCCTACCGAAGAAAGTCAGAACGTAAGAAGTGATAAAACATCAAGAAAGGAAGGCCAGAGGTCTTTCCTTTAGTCTCCGTACCAGAGTTTTACTTGGGGTTAGTTTGTTGTTGTTGAAGCTTGTGACCTGACAGGCCTAGGAAGTAGTACCTGCACAGGCTACCAGCGCAAGTTTTACATCCAGTGATCTCTGCTCGTAGCCCCTCCATCCTTACACTCCGGTCTTTTGCCTCTACCTCATTTTCCACTACCTCTCCATCCACCTTCGTTGCCTGTCCCGCCTCTCTCCTTCGCACTTCTTCCCTGTCAATGTATATCACCACGACGCCCCTGCGCAGCGATATTTGGAAGTAGACTGGCCGACAGGCCGTCGCAGCTGGAAAATATAGGGGAGATTATATCTCAAATTTGTAGGGGTGTACAACGAGTTTAGCTCTTACCCCCAGCCCTATCGAGTATAATCTGTTTCTTATTAGCCCTCACCCATCCAACCTACTGAAGAGTAGAGCATTCGCTTGCTTGCATGGGAAAAATGGTAATTGCGAGGTCTGGCTTCACCACCACCCACCGGGCACCCAATCATGGGACGCAAACATCTCTCTTCATCTTTATTTTCTAAGTAGTCGGTCTATATCAGTTGCCCCATCCTTGAACTCAGATCCGTGATTTCTTGCCCATATCTAACAATGCCATCCGGGGCCCGCCACTGAAAACTAATGGCAGTTTTCTGCTGCCCATCAACAACGACCTCGGTCATGCGCTCGTTCCAGATTCTTGCCTCCTCAGGCAACGGTTCCGTCTCCGGCAATCCCGCCCGGCCGCGCTCTTCGATGCCGATCTTCCAGTTGGCGTATTCGATCACGTCCTGTCGGTACCACATGCCTTCCCTGCAGGGCGCCAGCGCGAGCAGCGCGAGCGCCTTCCGCCGCAGTTCCAGAGTCCTGCACTTGAGCACGACGTAGAACAAGGGTGCCATGACGCCCATGTCCAAGAAGATGATACTCTTGTGCATGTGCTGCGCGTTGCTGATCAGCTGCTCGGCCAGCGTGAGGATCTGCTCGAAGCAGCCGTCGTATCCGTCGTAGACCATCTGCGATTGGCTGAAGAGCGTCTCGAGCGCCATCGTCACCGGCTTGTGGTAAATGTGCAGGAGGCACATGGCCGCCGCCGACGACTTGAATGTGGCTGCTGGGCTGTGCCTGACGGCCTCGTCCCAACTCCGCAGTTGCTGGAGAAGCGAACGACACGTCGCCTGGGCCAAAGAAGGCAGGCCCGAGTAGTGGCATTTGGCATCGGGATGGCTGATGATGCCCCCGCCGCCCCCCCGGATGAACCGGAATACGCTGCCTAGCAAGGCGTGCAGCGAGAGCCTTGCCTGTTCTAGACTCGAAAACGACGCCGGCACGCCGCCGCCGCCGCCGCTCCAAGCCTTTTCGTCGGCCCGCTTGGGTATAAAGTCAAAACTTGGTCTGCCGTAGATGGTGGCCTGGAGTTCGAGCCGCGCAAACAGTCGGATCAGGGACGCGTCGATAAGCTGCGGCGACGACGACGACGACGACGACAAGGCGGTCGTCGACTTTCCAGGCTGTCGAAAGTCGTCCAGGATCTTCAGCCCGCTCCTCAAGTGCCTCAATCCTGCATCAAGGTCGTTACGCATAAACTCCAGCCAGACAAGCACCAGGCAGGACGTCAAGATGGCCTCCAGCTGCGGCTCCGAGGCGGACAGTGAGCTGGCCAAGAGTCGAACGGCCTTGTTGTACTGTCGCATCGCAAATTGGACGTGATGATGATGAGCGTACTCGTCGCCCGCCTTTACCGCCGCGCAGCCCGGGCCCGGGCCGCGCGAAGCTTCTTCGTGCGTTTTGCACAGCGAGCCGAGGCCGAGCAAGGCGTGACGCACCGCCGGTTCCGTGTGACTGACGCGCAGGATGAGCCGGTCCCAGAACTCGGACTCGAAGTAGCCCGAGACGTCGTAGATGGCGCGTTCGCGCATGTAGCCGAAGATGCGCCGCTCATCGTCGTCGTCGTCGTCGAGCACGCCCCACGACAAGCGGTGGAGCGTGAGGGATGTCGAAGTTGGTGCGGGGCCGGGCGCCAGGCGATGAGACTCGTGAGAGGGGCGCGGCGGTACCGGGCGGGGGATCGAGTAGCCCTCGCAAGTCCGCCCCGTAGAGGTGCAGCGCTGGCAGAAGGGCTTGGTCTCGTCGCATTTTACACGGCGGATTCTGGTTTTCGTCAGTGGGTTAGTGTTAGGGGTCGAGCTGAGAGAGAGAGAGAGAGAGAGAGAGAGAGAGAGAGAGAGAGAGAGAGAGAGAGAGAGAGAGAGGG
>Ga0247763_1001333_pt1 | contig 14182 bp, 9 predicted proteins | sample UWRJL141409B4_FD_179926 | JGI IMG/M metagenome (GOLD analysis project Ga0247763, IMG submission 179926) | Plant litter microbial communities from Arlington Agricultural Research Station in Wisconsin, United States - UWRJ-L141-409B-4 | ecosystem: Environmental > Terrestrial > Plant litter >...
GGTCGCTCCTCGATTGGGGCCGCTACGTCGGTTATTTCCGGCGCCCGGTGCTCGGTGGCGTGCTCGCCGAGTTCTTCTTCTACCAGATGGCGTTCTCGATGTTCATCAGCGGATTCGCGCTGTTCGCGGAGCGCCGCTTCACCTGGCGAGAGCACCCGTTCACGCCGCACGAAATCGGCCTCTTGTACGCATTCTCGGGCTTGCTGGGCATCATCGTTCAGGGGGGGCTGATCGGGCGCGCCGTGCGAGTGTTCAAGGAGCCGCGCCTGGTGGCGATGGGGCTCTGGACCATGGCCGCGGGCTATGCGCTGCTCGGTTACGTCGCTCCCCTCGGCCCGCTCTTGGTGGCGGTCGCGCTCTCGGCGCTAGGCAACTCGGTCTTGCGCCCGAGCCTGACCAGCATCGTGACGCAGGTGGTTCCCGACGCCGAGCGCGGCATCGCCCTCGGCTTGATGCAGAGCCTCGCATCTCTCGCCAGCATTTCTGCAGCGCCCATTTCCGGATGGCTCATCGACCACCAGCACCTCACCTCGTGGGGATGGTTCGCTGCAGCCTGCTGCGGCATGGCCCTGTTGTTTCGTCAGTGGGGGTCCGCGAGCCACTCATCCCCGCCGGCGACCGCGTGAGTTCGACGGGCTGGAGCCAGTCCCTGGCAGGGGCAGCGCTACCGGCTCGAGAGCATGCCACCGCAGGCTGCGGGGCAAAACGCTGCCGCTCCGGCGCCTCCGAAGCGGGCCGGTCGCGCCGAGCGGGTGTCGCCGCCAGCACGATCGCGGCGCGCTCCACGGTCTGAGCGACGACTGCGAGAGAGCCGCCCCCCGCCACGAACGGTGTGGGATATGTGCCGCGCGACGCGCCCCTGGCGCGAAAACGCTCTGCGGCGAAGTGCGCGACTGCTGACAGCGCCGGGAACAATTGGATAGACTCGATTGGTGGCGCTCAGAGGCAAGGCCGGCGCAACGCTGGCAGGTCGCTACCGGCTGCTCGAGCAGCTGGGAGAAGGCGGCATGGGCTCGGTCTGGAAGGCCGAGCACTTGCTCTTGCATTCCCATGTCGCCGTCAAGATCATCGATCCAGACGTCGCGCGCCTCGAGTTCAACCTCGCCCGATTCTTGCGCGAGGCCAAGACGCTCGCCACCTTGCGCAGCCCCCACGTCGTCCAGGTGCTCGACTTTGGGTCTGACGCCGAGACGCCCTACCTGGTGATGGAGCTCCTGCACGGGCAGACGCTCGGTCGTCGCATCAGCGCGCAGGGGCGGATGTCGCTGCGGGAGACCTGTCGCGTGCTGCAGGATGTCTGTGCTGCCATGTCGCTAGTGCATGAGCAGGGGCTGATCCATCGCGACCTCAAGCCCGAGAACATCTTCCTGTGCGACGTGGCGGGCCAGCGCGTCACGAAGGTGGTCGACTTTGGCATCGCCAAGTCGATGCGGGGCGACATGACGGCGAGCATGAAGACGCGCACGGGCCACATGCTCGGTACGCCGAGCTACATGAGCCCCGAGCAGTGTCGCGGTCTGAAAGACATCGATCACCGCGCCGATCTCTGGGCCCTCGGCGTCATCGCTTACGAGTGCCTCGTGGGCAAGGTGCCGTTCGAGGGGGAGGTGCTCGGCGATCTGTTGCTGCGCATCTGTATGGATCCGCTGCCGATCCCCTCGCAGCGCGCGCGAGGGCCGTTGCCGCCCGCGTTCGATGCCTGGTTTGCGAAGGCCGTCCATCGCGATCGCGCCGTGCGCTTCCAGTCCGCGCTCGAGCTCGCCACCTCGCTTTCGGAGCTGAGTGAACCCTCCGCGCCGGTGCGAGAGGCACCCGAGCCATCTCGGCCGAGCCTGCCGCGCATCTCGTTCGTGCCGCCGATGCCGGTGCCACGCTCGCCCTCCAACACGGAGACGAACACCACCGTCGGTTTGGTGGGCTCGGCGCGTCGGAGTGAGCGTCGCGCGCGCGTCGCAGCTGCGGCCGCGGCTGCGGTCGTGATGGTGTTCGGGGTGTGGGCGCTCGGCAGGAAGCGCGACGTCGATGTGCCGGTGAACGTGGAGGTCGAGAGCCTGCGGCCAGCGTTCGAGGTGACGCCCAAGGTCATACAACCCAGGGTCCCGACCGGTCGTCGCTGGTCGCCGAGCAGCGCGGTGCCGTCGATCGTCGGCGGCCAGCCCAGCGACGCGGCGCCATCGGGAGGAGGCGCGGGCGGCGCGGCAGCAGAGGGGCAGTCCGGCGGGGCGCAGTGGGCCGCGTCTCAGCTGGCCGCGTCGCAGGCGGCCCTGTTGCCCGAAGCCATGTCCCCCCCCGCCGTGTCGCCTCCCGCCGTGTCGCCTCCCGCCGTGTCGCCTCCCGCCGTGTCGCTCGAGACGGCGCGGTGGGCAGGCCCAGGCACGCAGCCCACCGCAGCCGCCGCGCAGCCCCGCGCGACAGCTGACCTACCGAGCCCGCTGACATCGGCGGTGGCTCCCGCTGGAATGGGAGCGAATCGTGCGGCGTCGAGCGCCGCGGCCCCCGCTGGTTCGGCGCCGAACGCGTCCGGTGCTGGCGTCGAAGGGAAGGGCGGCGCCGCCCCCCGTGCCCCGAACGCCGAAGAAGCCCCGGTGGCTCCGGCTCCGCCCGCAGCCGCCGAGCCTCCGTCTGCCGCACCTCCGACCGCGGCGCCCAGGCCAAGCCACGGGCGGCAGCTTTCGCCGCCGCCGCCACCGCCGCAGCGTCCCTTGCGCGGCACGGCCGCACCCGCCGCACCGAGCCGCGCCCGCCCGCAGCCGCCGAGCGAGGACGACGGCATCCGTCCGACGCGCTGAGCATCGGCTCGGGTCGCGGCCCATCAGGGGGCCGCGTAATGCTGTTCGGTCTCCACCAGCATCGCGCCCAGATCGTCTCCCGTTCGCACGGAGAACACGTAGTCTGCAGGGAAGCTCTCGCGCAGCTCGGGACGGCTGAAATCAGGGAAGCGGGTCGGGTCGGCGAGGATCGTTTCGGATGCGAGCCGCGTGCCGGCGTGCTGATGGCAGCCGACGCAGTTGGTCGACGCGTTGCCAGGCCCACGCTCGATGTACGGGTTCGAGCACCAGGTGGGGCCGCCCGCGCCGCCGTGCGTGACTTCGAGGGCGCCCGCGAGGCTCGAGTCGTCGGCTCCGCCGCTGGGATCCGTATCGCCCTCCTCGAAGGCGACGACGCTGCAGAGTTTGTAGTGCTCGAACGGCGCCGGAAAATCCGCGGGTCGGTCGGCGCCGAAGTCCTCGTCGGGGCGATCGGACCACCACAGCGTGACCCACACCCAGTGCTCGAGCTCCTTGGTCATGATGTGCAGCCCGGTGAGGCCGAAGCGGTTGCCGTTCGGCAGCTCGAGCGTGAACATCTCGCCAGGGCTGGGCGCCGCAGGATGGTCGCCTTCGCCCCAGTCGAACGTGCCGTCGGGCGCGAGCCTGCGGGCGAGCGCCGGAGCAGACGTGTCATACCCGAGCAGCGGTGTGCCGGCGTCGAGCCGCTGCCAGGTCGCCTTCACGAGCGCGGAGGCCTCGGAGAACTGGCCCGTCAAGCACGCGGGCTGGAAGGAGGGCGAGCCGTCGCAAGCATCGGGCTCGGGAGCGTCCTCGACTCTCTCGTCCGACTCGCGACAGCCGAGCAGCTCGCCGTAGCTGTCGAGCACGTGGCGGCTCGCTGCCGGCGCGTAAGAGACACGATAGATGCCGCCGATGCCCGCCTGTTTCTCCGCGCTGTCGATCGCACCCTCATAGGCGGCGAGGCGATCCGCCGTCCATTGCTCGAACTCTGCCACGGAACCGTCGTTCCAGGCCCATGCCGCGTCGATCGCGCCGCCCTCGAACGGCGCGCGCCGGGCCTGCTCGTCGGGCGTCAGCTCGGGGTAGAGCCGGCGGAAGATCCGGGTCAAGTCGTCGGCGTTGTGCCAGGTCTGCCAGCGCCGGAGCTCGCGGCTCGAGTTGGGCCCGAACGGTCGCGCGGGCTCGATCGGCGCGACGACGCGCGCCGCGATGGCCCAGGCGGCTGCGCGCCGCGCCCGCTGTGACGTCTGGAGCTCGATCTCGCGGCTGCGCAGGCTGGGGTCGACGGCATAGTCGGCGGGGCTGCCGATGAGCGAGCGGTCGACCACCGTCAGCGCTGCGCTGCCACGCCCGAACGGGCTCGCTCCCGTCTGTTCGCACGCCGGCGGCTGCTGTAGCTCGCCCCCCTCGGCGGCGGTCGCCGGTTCGCTCTCCGACGCGCACGCGACGGACGCGACGCACGCGACGAGGGCGTGAGGCACCAGGCGAGGCGACATGGATCAGTCGCTGCTCTCTGGCAAGAGGGCGGCGTCGCTGGCCGCGAAGTACTCGTCGCCGTCGAGCGTACGCACCACGAAGTAAATCCACCCGTCGGATCGGAAGTGAGGGAAGATCGCGTACTCTCCCGGGCTCATCTGCGTGATCCGGCGCAGGGATCCATCGCGCAGGTCCACCAGGTACAGGTCGGAGGCGCCACGCTCCAGGTAGGGCTCGAACTCCGGGTCATCGGGGCCAGCGTAGCCGAGCTCGACCGCATCGTCGCCGGTGATGTAGTGATGAAACACCATCCAGCGCTCATCGTAGGAGATGACCGCCTTGCCGCCCGTCTTGCAGATGCGGCCGACGTCGGCGAGCGACGCCGACCACTCGCCGCCTCTCTGCTCGGTGCTGACCAGGTGCAGCGCGTAGCCGCTCTGCTCGGCCGTCACGATGTCGGTGCCGCCGACGTCGACGGTATACTCGCGGCCCTTGACGCGGGTGACCAGGACCCGCCCGGAGGGCGAGAGCATCGGGTCGCCCTGCAGGGGCGTGGGGACGCGGGTCGAGGGCCCGGGCTCGAAGCTGGAGCCGCGGTTGATCATCGGGGTCAACGTGGTGACGCTGTCACTCGCGAACGCCGCCGACGGATTGTCGAGCACCGGCGAGTTGCCGCCGTTATCACTGTCGTAAGAGCCAAACACGACCCAGTAGTCGTCGCCGTCGATCGATTTCGCGAGCTGCTGATACAGACCGATCTCGCTGTCGAGCGCGACGCACTCGGCCTCGTCACCGGTGATCTCGTCCGGCTCTCCCGCGAGCACGCTCTGGTCGCAGATCACCGCCACATCGCCGCGATCCGCGCCGCCGCTCGTGGGGGCCCCGCCGGGGCCCGCGCTCGAGAAGCCGCCGTCACGCTGCACCAGGAAGCCGGAGTTGTCGGGGAAGAACGTCGGATCGTACGAGAAGTCGGCCTCGATCACCCGGTCGCTCGCCAGATCCAGGAACTGGCCGGTGAAGCCGGAGCTGCCTCGCTCGGCGAGGCCCGACGCCATGTAGCGCCCGTCGGGCGACGAACGCGACCAGAAGCGCGATCGCGTCTCCGAGTTGTCGTAAAGGACGCGGATTCGCGCGTCACCCGGCGGGTCCCAGCCGGAGTCGGACAGGTCGCGCGCGAGCGGCACCTCGCTCAGACACTCCGCGCCGGACTCTCCGTCGCCGCACCCGAACATGAGCAAGGGCAGCTGCTCGTTGCGCGCCCTCCAGCCGTCGAGCTCCATCTGGTCGACGTGCGCGACGAGGCGCGGGTCGAGCCCCGGTGTGCAATCTTCGCCGTTGTCCTCCGGCACGAGGTCGAACAACCCAGGCAGGTCGCGAGCGAACCACTCGGCGACCACGTCAAACTCTGCCTGCGTGAGCAAGGCGCCCGCGCGGGGCATACCCACGTTCGCCACGAACGCCTCGTGGCGGGCACGCCAGTCGTCGCCGTCGGTGGCGTGCTCGAACACGAACGAGAACCAGGGCAGGTGCGTGGCCGCCGCATAGATGCCGAAATCCGCCGGCACGAGCGCGGCCGGGGCGTCGGCGTGGCGCTGGAAACAGGCCAGCATGGCGTCTGCGTCGGCGTCGCCGGCGAGCGTGGTGTCGGCGAGGCAGTCGGCGCTGAAGGCATCGGTCAAGCTCGACCAGCGCGTGAGGGTGGGGCGGCCGAGGGTGTGGCAGCTGCGGCAGCTGCCTTCGGCGCCCACCGCCGAGCTGCCCAGGACTCGCAGCGCCTCGTTCGCCACCTCGTCATCGGACCGCGTCACCGCCCGGCGCAGGGACGGGGACGTGCCTTCCTCGACCGCCCCGTCTCCGCTGCCACCACTACCACCGCCGCTGCTGCCGCCGGGACCGACCGCCGGCTCTCGCACGCCGTCGCCGTCGTCGCCACACGCCAACAAAGCGGCGAAGAACGCCGGCAGCAAACCCAGGCTCGGCAGTGCGCGCCGCCCTCTCTGCTCCGTTCCCCGGAACATGGTTAAGTCATTCATCGTGGATTAATCCTCGAACCAAGCGCGGTGTGGCGCTGGCGCGCCGCCGCCTGTTTTTATTGGCAGCTGGAGAGGGGGGAATCAACCTGGGCGGAGTTTCTCGGCCGTGGAAGAGACCACCGCCCCGGAGGCGGCCCCGGCCGAGCTCGGTTCCCGACCGTGCCGATACGTGCCGTGCGTGTGGTTTTCTCCCCCTGGCATGTGGTCACACATGACGGCGGAGTGTCTCGATGCCCGCTATATTCCGACGATGACTCGAGAATACGCTCAGCCGAAATGAACGCTCCAACTCCCGCACCCGGACGGCTGGCGAGTGAAATCGGTCGGCTCGAGCCCGCCATGATCGAGCTCACCCGGCGCGCCGTGCTGATCAACAGCTATTCCGCGAACGTGGCCGGGGTAGATGCCGTCGGCGCGCTGCTCGCCGAGGCGTTCGCTCTGCCGTCGCTGCAACACGAGGCCATCCCCGGTCAGCGCTACGGCTCCCACCTGTTCTGGCGCACTCGGGCGCCCGGTGCTCCGATCTTGCTCATCGGCCACCACGACACGGTGTTCCCCCCCGGTCACTTCGAAGGCTGGAGCGTCGCTGGCGAGCGCGCGACTGGGCCCGGCACCCTCGACATGAAGGGCGGGCTGGCGGTGATCTGGGGCGCGCTCGCGGCGCTCGAGCCGCTGGGTGCGCTCGCGCGCTTGCCGCTGGTGGTGGCGAGCGTCGCCGACGAGGAGGTCGGGTCACCCGAATCGAGCCCGCACCTGATCCGGGTCGCCCGGGGAGCCGCGGCAGCGCTGGTGTTCGAGTCGGGACGGCAGCGGGACATGATCGTCACGCGCCGGCGTGGAACGGGCACCCTCGGGGTGAGCTTCAGCGGCCGAGCCGCGCACGCGGGCAACGCCCACGCGTCGGGGCGAAACGCGGTGTGGGCCATGGCGCGCTTCATCGACGCGGCGCAGGCGCTCACGGACTACGAGCGCGGCAGCACGGTGAACGTCGGGCTAGCGAGCGGGGGCACCAGCAGCAATACGGTGCCGGCCGCCGCCGAGTGCAAGGTGGACGTACGTTTCGAGCGCAGCGACGACGCCACGGCGTTGCTCGAGGCGCTGCGCCACGCCGCGGAGCGTGCGGCGGAGAGCGTGGGGGTCGATTGCGCCATCTCGGGCGGGTCCAACCGTTTGCCGCTCGAGCGCACGCCCGCCTCGGAGGCCTTGTTCCGCGAGTACGGGGCTCACGCGCGCACCGCAGGGCTCGGCAGCGACGAGTGCCCGCTGGTCGGTGGCGGCAGCGACGCGAACACGGTGGCGAGCGTGGGCGTGCCCGCGATCGACGGCCTCGGGCCGCGCGGCGAAGGTTTTCACACCCCGACCGAGTGGGTCGACTTGACGAGCCTCCGGCCGAAAGCCGAGGCCCTCGCGCGCTTCCTCTGGCAGCGCGCCGCCGAGCGCGCTTAATTGCGGCTTCTCCGAGGCCTTCCGCCCGGGCCTTTCTGCCATGACCGCGCGCCCGCTCGCCCTGCTCGTCGACACCTACTCCCTGTTTTTTCGGGCGCACCACGCGTTGCCCCCGATGAACACGCAGAGCGGCGAGCCCACCTCGGCGCTGTACGGCTTCTGCGCCGCGCTCATCAAGGAGCTCGGCAGCCGGCGTCCGCTCGAGCTCGCGTTCGCGATCGACGCCCCCCAGCGCACCTTTCGTCACGAACAACTGCCGAGCTACAAAGGCACGCGCGACGCCACACCGGCGCCGATCGTCGCGCAGCTCGGCCGCCTGCGAGAGCTGCTCGCGGCGTTCGGGGCGCCCGTGTTCCAGGTGCCCGGTGTGGAGGCCGACGATGTGCTCGCGACGCTGGCGGCGCGCCTCGCCGGGGAGGGCGGCGAGGTGCTGGTGATGAGCGGCGATCGCGATCTGTTCCAGACCGCGGGCGCTCGGGTGAGCGTGTTGTTTCTCGGTGCCCGCGGGCAAAAGCCCAAGGTCGTGAGCGCAGCCGACGTCGAAGCGCGCTTCGAGGTGCCGCCCAGGCTGCTCCCCACCTACATGGCGCTCGTGGGGGACAGCTCCGACAACCTGCCGCGCGTGCCCGGCGTCGGGCCGCGCACGGCGGCGAGCTGGGTGCAGAAGTTCCCGAGCGCGGCGGAGATCCTCGCCGCCGTCGAGCAGCTCGAGCCGGCGCGGCTACGTGAGCCGCTGCTCGCGCACCGCGCGCAGGTGCTCTCGAACGAGGTGCTCGCTACCTTGCGCCGCGATGTGTGGCTCGGCGACGGTCCACTCACCGCTCCCATTTCCGCGGCGGCCATCGAGCGGCTGAAAGAGCTGTTTGCGCTGCTCGAGTTCAAGAGCCTGGTGCCGCGTCTGGCTGCGATCGGGCCGTGACTCAGCGGGTCTCGATTCGCTGTGGCGGGTCGGCAGCGCGAGCGATCGACAGCCGAGGCGGGCCGCGAAAGCGCGAGCGAATACCGAGCCACCAGGCGGCGACCAGCGCGAACGAGGCCACCAGGAGCACGGTGAGCGCCTTGTCGTTCGGTGGTTGCACGCCGATCCAGACCACGAGCAGCGCACCCACCACGCTCGCCGCCGCGAGCACGCGATACCAGCGGCCGAGATCGAACGGGCCCATCTTCGTCCAGCGGCGGCCGTAGGCGAAGCATCCGATCGAGGTCGGCATCACGTACGACAGGTAGAGGAAGATGACGCAAGCCGTGGTGAGCGTCGAGTACGCGGGCGCGTACAGCGTCGAGGTCACCGAGAGAGTTGCGGTCAGCCAGATCGCGGGCACGGGCGTCTTCCAGCGAGGCGACACGCGCACGAGCACCGACGAGAACGGTAGGCCGCCGTCGCGTGCGAAGGCATACGTCATGCGCGAGGTGGAGGTGACGCACGCGAGCCCGCACAGGTAGTTGGCCACGACGATGCCGACCCAGAGCAGGCTCCCCACGGCTCCCGGTGCCACCTGCTCCATCAGCCAGGGGAAGATGTTGGGGCCTTGCCGCGCGGCCTCGCTCACGTCGGGTGCGGCCAGCACGAAGCATGACACCATCACCCAGCCGAACAGCCCCGACACCACCACCGAGCGCAAGATGCCGCGCGGCACGTTGTGGGCCGCCTGCACCGTCTCCTCCGAGGTGTGCGCGGAGGCGTCGAAGCCGGTGATGGTGTAGATCGGCCAGATCAGCGCGAGCAGCGTCATCCGCCCCAGGCTCTCCGATGCCGGCCACACGTCGCCCCCGCGCAGGCCGCTCGCGTTCTGGAAGCTGAAGAGGCGGCTCACGTCGAGGCTGGGCGCGCCGAGCAGCATCACCGCGCACAGGAGCAGCGTGACGGCGAAAATGAGGTAGCCGCTGAAGTCGGTGAGCAGCGTGGTCAGCCGGATCCCAAAGTGATTGAACAGCGCCTGGGACACGGTGATCAGGGTGACGCCCACCACCTGATGGCCGACGCCGAGGCCCGCGGGATCGACTCCGAGCGACGGCGCCACGAAGTTGATGAACAACCCATAGGCGCCGACGTTGACAGCCGCCGTCACGAACATGAGCCCTACCAGGTTGAGCCACGCGGTGCCCCAGCCCCAGCCGCGTCCGCCCAGGATCGAGCTCCAGTGGTAAAGCGCGCCGGCGGTCGGGAACGCTGACGCGACCTGCGCCATGCACGCCGCAACGATCAGCGAAAACAGCACCCCGAGCGGCCAGATCACGCCGGCAGCGGCGCCGCCCACGGCGCTCACGCCGAGCTGGAGCGAGGTGATGCCGCCCGCCAGGATGCAGATGATCGAGAACGAGATGGCGAAGTTCGAGAAGCCGCTCATGCGGCGGAGCAGCTCCTGCGCGTAACCCATGCTCTCGAGCTGTCGCACGTCGTCTGTCAGCGCTGCCTTTGGCGGCGCCTCCGGCTCGGAGCGCTCAGTCGCGGCTCCTTCGGGCCTGCTCTTCTCCGGCGTGTTGTTCTCAGCCCGGTCGTTCTCAGCCAAGGTCTCGGGCTCGCTTCTCTCGGCCATGACACCTCCACGTCTGCTTCAGCGCTCGAGCTTCGATGGTCGCGTGCGGCTGCTTTCCTCGTGGTTTCGGCTGGTGCCGCCTGCCCTGATCCGGCGCGACGGGCATCTCCGCCTTCGGTACTTCCCCTACGCCGGGCGAAGCCTGGCGCTGGCTTGAGGGTTCGCCATCAAGGGCCGCCGCCTCCGTCGTCCGTCGCCACATCCGGCGTCTCCAGCGTAATGTTACCGAGCGTTCCATCACGGAACTCGCCCAGGAAAGTGCGCGCGGAGCGCTCGAGATCGAGCGTGCCACCTTTGCCGATGAAGCCCCGGGCTCGAGCGATCGCCTCGAGCAGACCGTTGCCGTCGAGCGTGTCGGGGAGGGGGCCGAAGCGCTGCGCCAAGAGCGCGGGGTATTGCTCGAGCAGGTAGCCGCCGAGGGCGGCCGCCACCAGGGCGTTGTCGTAGGCGTTGCGCCCGATGCTGTGCGTGGCCGCGAGCTTCAGCCCGATCTCGTTGCCGATGCCGGGCCAGAGCATGCCGGGCGTATCGGTGAGCCACACGCCTTTGCTCAGCTCGTGGCGGTGATGCATCTTGGTGACTGCGGGCTCGTCACCCACCTTCGTGACGACGCGCTGCAGGAGCACGTTCATCAGCGTCGACTTGCCGACGTTCGGAATGCCCAGGATCATCAGCCGCAGCGGCTTGAGCGGCGAGTTTCGCGTCGGCGCGAGGGCCTTGGCATGCTCGGGGATGCGCTTGACCGCCTTCGGCTGCTTGGCGCAGAGCGCCACCGCCTTGACGCCCGGCTGCGCGTTGTAATGGGAGAGCCAGAGCTTCGTGCGCTCCGGGTCGGCGATGTCGCTCTTGTTCAGGATCTTCAAGGCCGCGCGCTGGTTCTCTCGCCGCAGCTCCTCGATCATCGGGTTGCGGCTCGAGTACGGCACGCGCGCGTCGAGCACCTCGATCACGACGTCGGTCTTGCGCATGGCGATCGCGGCCTCCTTGCGGGCCGTGACCATGTGGCCAGGAAACCAGTCTATCGCCACGAATTGACTCGAATACGCTTTCTGCTCAGCGGAAGCGCGTGTCGCTGCCGCTCTGCCAGAGATCGGGGTTCTCACCCAGCGCCTGCTTGACGGGTTGGGTGACCCGATCGAGCTCGGCCAGCGTATCCCGATCGAGCGTGAGGGCTGCGGCCTTCACGTTCGCGGCGGCCTGCTCGGGCCGCCGGATTCCCGTGAGCACGGCGCTGACGCCCGGTTGGTGCAACAGCCAGGCGACGGCGAGATCACTCATCGGAACGCTCAGTCGCTCGGCGATGCGCCGGACGTCGGCGATGGCCTGGAAAGTCTCTCGCTCGCAGCCCGCCTCATGGTGACGTATCAGCTTGCGCGCGGGAGAGAAGTGGCGCGAGCGCGCGCGCCCGTCGGGCACCTGCTGGGGTTGCTCGTAGCTGCCGGCGAGCAGGCCCCAGAGCAGCGGACTGTAACACAGCACGCCCACACCCGCCCGGGCACAGGCCGGCACGATCTCGAACTCGACGGCGCGCGACAGCAGCGAATAGGGCAACTGGTTGGTGGTCGGCCTTGCGATCGCCAGCGCATCGGCGAGGTCGAGTTTGCCGAAATTCGAGAGCCCGATCGCTCGCACCTTGCCCTGCCGCTTCAGCGCCTCGAGCGCGCCGAGCGTCTCCCCGAGCGGGATGCTGCGGCTGGGCCAGTGGATCTGGATCAGGTCGATGTAATCGGTGCCGAGGTGGACGAGCGAACGCTCGACAGACTCGGTGACCTTGCCGGCCGCCATCGCGTCGGGCCCGATCTTGGTGGCGATCACCACCTGCTGTCGTAGACCATCCAGGCCCATGCCGAGGCGTCGCTCGCTGAGACCGTCACCGTAGCCGGGCGCGGTGTCGAAGAAATTGATGCCTGCGTCGACCGCGGCGCGCGCAGCAGCGAGCGAGTCTTTCTCGGACTGATCGCCCCAGGCCATGTCGCCCGACAGGGCCCACGAGCCCATGGCGATGACGGAGACTCGGAAATCTGTGCCGGGGAGGGTCGTGTAGCGCATGCCCGACGCGCAGCACAGCCCGCCCGCGCAGCCCCGTCAATCGCCAAATCGCGGCATTCGGTTCAGCGCTTATGGCGCTCGCCCATGGCAGGCATGCCCGCGGGGGCCTTGGCGGTCGAGGGGGGGACGCCGGGTTGCGCCTGAATCTTCACGGTTTGACGGCGGATCTGCTGCTCGGGAGGGTTCACCAGCCGGAGCGGCATCTCCGCGGGGTCGCCCGCGCCGGAGAGCCGCTCGAGCATTAGCCGCAGGTTATTCGGGCTGTCCGCGGCCCGCAGCGCCTCGGCCTGCGACACCCGCCCGGCCGCGACCAGTGTGTGCAGCGCGCCATCAAACGTCTGGCAGCCCTCCACCGCCGACTGCTCCATCGCGTCCTTGACCACGTCAGACTCGCCGCGCTTGATCAGATCTTTGATGCGAGGCGTGTCGAGCATGATCTCGAGCGCTGCAACGCGCCCTCCATTCAAACCCGGCACGAGGCGCTGCGAGATGATCGCGCGCAGGTTGAGCGACAGCTGCAGCGAGATCTCGTGGCTGCGCGTCGGCGGGAAGAAGTTCATGATGCGCTCGAGGGCTTGGTTGGCGTTGTTGGCGTGCAGCGTCGAGAGGCACAGGTGGCCTGTCTCGGCGAACGACATCGCGGCCTCCATCGTTTCGGCGTCGCGGATCTCGCCTATCAGGATCAGATCGGGCGCCTGGCGCAGTGTGTTCTTGAGAGCGTCGGCGTACGACAGCGTGTCCACACCCACCTCGCGCTGCGTGACGACGCACTGCTTGTGCAGGTGCATGAACTCGATCGGATCCTCGATCGTCACGATGTGACCCGTCTCCGCCCGATTGCGGTGATCGATCATGGCGGCGAGCGTGGTCGACTTGCCGCTGCCCGTGCCGCCCACCACCAGCACCAGGCCGCGCTTGCTGAGGATGATCTTCTTCAGGATGTCGGGGTGGCCGAGCTCGTCGAGCGTCTTGATCTGGCTGCGCACCAGGCGCACGACGAGCCCGGTCGAGCCGCGCTGGCGGAAGATGTTCACGCGAAAGCGGCCCTCGGGCGTCGCCAGCGCCAGGTTCATCTCTAGCTTGCGCGAGAACTCGTCGCGCTGCTCGGCCGTCATCACGCTGGCGGCGATCGAGTCGACCTGCTCGGTGCTGAGCGGCGCGCGACCGGCGAGGCCGATCCCATCCTTGCGGTACACGGGCGGGCTGCCCGCCGTGAGATAGAGGTCGGACGCCTCGATGGTGAGCATGTGTGTCAGCAAGCGCCCGATGCTGGAGTCGATGTTCATCGCGCGGCCTCCTGCTGGGCCCGATGGTCTTGCGCGGCCTGCGCCGCCATTGCGGCCAGCACCTCGGAGCCAGGCATGCGCGTGCGCGCCTCGCCCAGGCTGACGGCACCCTCCGTCACGAGCCCGACGAGCGTCGCTTCCATGGTCTGCATCCCCACCTTCTGTCCCACCTGCATGGTCGACAGCACCTGGTGTGTCTTGCCTTCGCGGATCAGGTTTCGCACCGCGGGTGTCCCGATCAACACCTCGAGCACCCCGATGCGCCCGCCCGAGCGCTTCTTGACCAGCATCTGCGCCACGACGCCGAGCAGCGACTCAGAGAGCATCACGCGGATCTGCGCCTGCTGCTCCGGCGGAAAAATGTCGATGATGCGGTCGATCGTCTTGGGCGCGCTCGCCGTGTGCAGCGTGGCGAACACGAGGTGGCCGGTCTCGGCCGCGGTGAGCGCGAGCTGGGTGGTCTCGAGATCGCGCAGCTCGCCGACGAGGATCACGTCCGGGTCCTCCCGCAGCGCGCTGCGCAGGGCCGCGTTGAACGACTTGGTCTGAGAGCCAACCTCGCGCTGGCTGATCAGGCAACGGCG
>Ga0247763_1001334_pt1 | contig 14175 bp, 3 predicted proteins | sample UWRJL141409B4_FD_179926 | JGI IMG/M metagenome (GOLD analysis project Ga0247763, IMG submission 179926) | Plant litter microbial communities from Arlington Agricultural Research Station in Wisconsin, United States - UWRJ-L141-409B-4 | ecosystem: Environmental > Terrestrial > Plant litter >...
TCCAGATGAGAGGTTATAAGGGTATTACTAGTATATTTTTATCTAATATTTTATCCTTATTTAGCTAGGGTAATCTCGTTGCCTGCTGAGCGAGTGTAGTGCGTAAGCGTAAACTCTCGCCTTTTTTTGCCTATAAATAGGGGGAGGTTTTCTCCCTTATTCTTTTCTTCTTTTTATTATTATTTATTATTTTATATGCTATAGCTTTTAGCTCCAATGCTAATACCTCGTTTTTAAGAATTAAAACTGCTATGCGGAATTGCGTAATTACTGTGTAAGTACTTTACTATTATTTGTCTCCTTTACTAATTCTTGTAGTTTTGCTAATTTTCATCCTTACAGCCCTTACCGTTCCTGCGTTAGCGGTATCTATGTTAGTAGTTGTTAGGAGCTCTATAAGTGTTTGTAACCTAATGGTACTTTTTCTACGCGCTTTCGCTACTTCTTTAGGGTTTTTGCTTACTTTTCGCAGCTCCGGGCTTTCGTTACTACTAATATTATACAGATTTTAATTAGATATATATTTTTATATATAACGTGCATGATAAGCGAGCGCAACAGACAAGCGAGCGCAACACTTTTCACACGTTGCACCATTTCCACATTCAACCCTTATTTTCTCCACAACCCAATATAACAGTACGTTTAAACGAAGTACAATTACTTCTGGCCCTCCAAGCTCTCCAAAATAATAAAAATCTAAGCTTACGTAAGGTAGCTAAAATCTACAATATTAATCATATAACTCTCTTCCACCAACGCGCCAATTAGCCTACGCGACGCGATATTCCAACCAACTCACGCAAACTTACGGATTTAAAAAAGAAAACGATTATTTAATATATAATTAAGCTATATATACGCGTATTTTATCCCCAGCTTTCGTACGTAGAAGATATAACTAACCAATTACTACGCGAATACAACGCGCCCCCTATTAGTATATAATAAGCTTACAACTTTATTAAACGCCAACTAAAACTCCAAACGCGTTTTACACGTAAATACAACTACTAAAAGGCTAAATGCGAAGATCCAATAATTATTCGCGAGTAATTTGCCCTTATATATAACGTTAAAGTCAAGTATAGTATCCTTAACGACAATTCGTATAATTTTAACAAAACCAGCTTTATAATAGGCATTATTATCGCCGCTATAGTAGTTACTACCTTTAACGGCCGCAGTAGGGCCAAATAGGCCCAGCCTGGAAATTAAAAGTAGGCAACAGTTATCCAAGGGGTAAACGCTTTGGGTTGGGCTATCCCGCCATTTATTATCTTAACTAGGCAGTACCACCTTACTAACTAGTATCAAGAGTGCAACCTTCCGGCCTCCTGGCGTATTGCAACAACCAATAACAAGTAAATTACTAATAAAAAAGGTATAAATTGGATTCGGTACTTCAATTTCCACATAATATCTCGTACGAAGGGCAAATATCGGCTACTTATCCTTAACGGCTACGATAGCTACCACTCCGAAGAATTCGAAACCTACTACCAGGAGCATAATATTATTACACTTTATATACCTCCGTACTCCTCGTACCTACTTTAACCATTGGATATTAGTTATTTTAGGCCGTTAAAGAAGGCGTATAGCCGCCAAATTAAGCAGTTGATGCGGATAAACATTACATATATTAGCAAGTTGGAATTTCTCTATACGTTTAGAAAAGCGTTTTTTGCTTCAATTATAAAAAAAAATATTTAGGGGGGTTTTACCGGAGCCGGCCTTATACCGTACGACTTAGAAAGGGTAATATCTAAGCTAGATATCTACATTCAAACCCCAACCCCCCCAGCCTCAAACCTACGTACAGCACTACCTTAGGTCTCCCAAACGCTACATAACCCTCGAAAGGCTACCTCGCAGTTAGTATTTATCAAAACTCGAATTTCCAACTATCAGGATAACTCTCCAACCTTAATACTAACTACTATAAATCGACTAGTTAAAGGTACGATGGCTGTTATGCACGAGGTAGCTCTTCTACGTACGGAGGTCTTAGTACTACGAAAGGCCAATAAGGGGTTTAGTAAGCGACGGAGAGCCAAAAAAACACGTATACGGCTTAAAGGGTCACTTACTGTACAAAAGGTACAGGATCTACTAGATTAGAAGGCTGTAGGTAAGCAATTGGTCCAGGAAACACGACAAAATGGTGGTGGTGCAGGGGGGTCTCGTACGAAGATTCGGTACTGTAGAGTATGCGGCAAGCCTGGCCATAATGTACGCACGTGTAAAGAGGTTGCAGAATTATCTGATTCATCTATTTCCGATTTAGTTATAGTTATTTCCTAGTATTATGGTTGTGTAATTGAGGATAATTGTGGTGGGGAAGTGGAAAGTGTTGCGCTCGCTTATCTGTTGCGCTCGCTTATCACGCACGTTACCTCTTTATATATTCGTTACGGCTTTAATATTTACTAATTTTTCTTAGCTTACTAATTTTAAGTAATAAATTATTACTATATTCGTCATTTACGCTGCCTATAAGCTAACTTCCGTTATTATTAGTTATTCTATAAGTTCCTAATATCTTCCACGTATTAATTATAATACTTATACGAATTTTAACGCTATCTCTTCCTATTAATTAAATAATCTATATTTAGTAAGGTTAGGTTACTATAAAGCCTGCTTTATTTACTTCAGCAACCCCTTTTCACAATACGGTTACGTAACCTTTTCTCACCGCTATTACAACTTAAACTACCCTTGGTGGAACGTCTTATTAAGTATACTATTTTAAACGCTGTTTTACTATTATTTAAAAGCGTTTTAAAATCTTGGGCGAGATTAGTAAGATTTTGGCTAAGGTATTTGAAAAGTAGGCTTAATAATATATATATTATTCCCTGTTATATTTTTACTATATTTTAGCTATATTTTTGATTTTTTACTAATAATTCCTATTAATTTATACTAAATAAGGATACGAAAGTATATTAATTATAATATATAAAGGGATTTGCGCTGCTTTTATATAATACTATTTTATTACGAGTTTATAAGTATTTTTTGGGGAAGGATTAATAATTTCCGCAAATTATAAGCAGCTTATTACCTATTTATAGGTTCTATTAGTATTTATAGTACCTTTATTATAATTTTACTATGGTTATTATATTATAATTCCAATATTATTCATCCTTTTTTTTTACCTTTTGCTAATTATTCCTCTTTTTCGCGTTTTCTTTTTTTTTCTTATAATAATTACTTTTTTCCTTCCCCTAATACCTCTTCCTTACTATTAAGTTTCTCTATCTTTCTAGCTAAATTATATATTTTAATTTTACTTATATTATAAAATAAAATAAAGTCTTTTTAAAAGTACTTCCATTTCGTATTTTTAATAATTTTACTTATTTTCGGCTTTACGCGTATTCCGGGTAGTTTAGGAAGATATATATTGCTATTTCTAATACTTCTACGTATTAATATAATAAAATATTTACATCTTTTACCTTTATTTTAAATAAAAACGTATTTAGCTTTATTACCTTAATAAGCTTATTATATAAGTTAAGTAAAAAGTATTTAAATAGTTTCCCCTAAAGGTTAAATAAATTTATTAATTTTATACCTTAGCTGGTTCTTTTTCGTAATACTATCGTTTATTACTTTAATTAGTATACCTTTTATTTTACTTTTAATTTTTTATTAGGGTTAAGTTTTATTTAATTAACTTCCCCCCTTAAATTTTAAATTTACTTTAGTAATTATAATTACTATTTAACTTATTTTACCTTTAAAATTCCGCTATTTAGTTACTTAATTCTTCTTTCCCTTCTATATAATTATTTCCTTTTAAATTAACTAATTACTATTTTGTACGCAATACGTAATAGCTTTATTATATTAGTTTTTTAGAGCTTTTATTCCACTTTTACTACTTATTTTATAAGGTATAAATCTAATAATAAACACCACACCTCAACCTCGATATTTTTTATTAATATGGCTTTATACGCCCTAATAGCGGTATATAAGTATTTTATTTATTAATTGTAAAGTTTTTATACTATTCCCTTTACTTTTCTTTTTTTTAATATTAATATATATTATATATTTACTCCGTACGATATTACGTTTTAGATAACCATTATATAAATTTACTATACGTAATTAAGGTAAACTCCCTATATTTTCCTTATTAATCGTTTTAATATTAGTTTCTAGGTTTTTATCTTTTATAAAATAATCTTTTAATATTTAATAAAAAATAGTTTCTAATTTAACTATATACCTAAAAAGCAGGCGCTTTTTACTAATACTAGACCCGGGTTCCCCTTTTTTAAAATATTTAATATATTAATACGTATTTACTTTATTTTTATAAAGTATATAAATTTACTTTTTAATAGGTTAAATTTTATACCTTTTTTTTTTACTTATTTTTTATATACTTTATATCCCTTTTTTAATATTTTATATACTATTTTTATATTATATATATAAGTTAATAGGTTTATATTATTTGCAAATCCTATTATAATAAGGTTAGGAATTTCCTCTAATTATTAGTATAAAGTAGATATAAAGATAATAAAGAAAATAAGGGAGAGGGGGAAGCCTTATAATATACTTTAAGTAATTTTATAAGGTTTTAATATTACTTTATTAAAGTAAAGGCGGGTTATTTTATTTTTAAAGTAAAATTACAACTAGTGAATAAGCTGCTATTTATAGCCTAATTTCCAAAATATATATATTAGCTATATTTAATCTACCCAATTAAAGGTACCTATAAGGTTAAGTTGCAATAGAAACGTTATTATATTATATATTTAAGTAGTATATATTATATTTATTATTAATCTAATTATTACTTTTGTAGACCTTTTATACCTAAACCCTATTTATATATAAAAAAGTATTTTATTCTTTTTAGTTATAATTATAAGTTATATTATTATTAGTATTTTTATTATTTTACCTAATATATTTAAAAGGGAGATTAGCTTATAAGCCCCCGGGAGTTTTTGGTCCTTTAGCGTTTTATTTAATTTTCTAAATACTATTATAATTACTTCGCAAAAGTATTAAGGGAAGTATAATAGTTTAAAACCTATTTATATAATTAATAATAACGTTTTAAAAAGTTTTCTTCCTTATTATAGGTTTTTAATAATTTATTAAATAAATGGTCTAGTTTTAATACTTTATTTAATAATATTATTAATATTACTATACTAATATCCCTAATATCTACCTTTTAATTAATTTTTATAATTTTTTTTAAATATTATTAAATTTATATTTTAATTAGGGATTAGGGAAAAATCTGCTTTTAATTTAAGGAAAAAGCGTTTTAATAGTATTTTGGCTTTTTATTTATATAAAATGGTATTTTATAGGCCTTTTAAGGTATTTTGTAAAAGGGGAATGGCAGAGGGGTTAGGTTTTTTATAGCTTTGTAATTTAACTTATTTTTTTAAGTTTTAAAAATTTTAATTAATATTTACTACCTTTTTAAAAACGTTATATTAATATTTTATTTATACTTTTCTTATCACTTTTTTTTATTTTAATACCGTTATTTTAAAATATTTAAAAAATATTTTTTATATAGTTTTTTCTTTAAGTATATTTGGTTTTCCTCGCCTTTACTATAATATTTTTAACCTTTTTATTCTATTAAATAATATTGGTTTTTTAATTACATTTACGTTTTGGATATATTATATCCGCGATATAAATAAATTCCTTAATTAAATTAAACGCTACTTCCTTTACCTTTTTAATAGTTTTTAACTCCCCTAAAATAGTAAGGTATATTATAACCATATTTTTATATATAACTTTATAAAGTAGTAACTAATTATATCCTTCATCCTCAAGGCTACCTCATTTCGTAGGCAAATTACCTACAGTTATCGCTTATACTGTATAATCTAATCCGGGGAAGTTATCCGGTTTATTATACGTTGCGTTAAGGTTTTTAACAATTCAGGTTAGGTTTATTATATTATTTTTATCCCCCTTTTTTAACTATTTTATTATTTCTCCCTATAATATAAGAAACTTTAGGTTTTATTTAATTACGAGGTGAAATACGTACTTTATTTTAAGTAATTATTTTCAGTTTTTATTTTATATAAGGTAATAGGTATTAAAATTACCTATAATAACAGTACAATTACGTAACGGGGGCTTATTAATTAGTTCCTTTAATAGGGTTTTTTAGTTTCTATTATATAATTTTAAATAAATGGATATTACCGTTAATATATTATCTCCTTTTCCAAACATTACCGCTACCTAATCCTTGCCGCTATTAATTATCTACGTTATTCTATTAATTCTTTTACTTATATATAACACTACTCTTCCGCTATTAAAAATTATATTGTACTTTTTAAATCTACTATATTAGGGGGCGTTAATTAAGCCGTTATAAAGTAGCTTCTGGATTGCTAATATATTATAAACGGTATTATATAATACTATTTATAATCTCTTTTATCCGTTTCTTATATTTTAATATAGTATCTTTAATTACATTACTATATAAAGCGCGAAAGGAGGAGGTAGAAATTGTTATTCTAGCTTTTTACTAATATGCTAGATAATAGGGGGAGAGAGTCCTTTTCGGAGGTAATCCGCAGGGGGGTCGTATTCGCTTTGGTTACAATAGTAGCAGTAGTACTAGTAAGTACTACCTAATTTACTAAGGTATTATTATTACCTTTAGCTACTTTTTGCAAGTTAGTTGGTTTTCTTTTCCTTTTTCCTTTAATCCTTTAATCTACGCTTAAAAACCGTATATACTTGGTTATTAATACTAATCCGGCTATTATAGTTACTTATTTAATAATATTATTTATAGGATTAATTACGTTACCTACAGTTTGTATACGTATTAGGGGGGGTACGAAGGTAATAGGTCTATTTAAGTATCTTTTTTTAATATGCTATTTCTACTCCTTTACTATATAATAATTTATATTAAACGCTATATACGTACCGTTATAGTTAAGGCATCGCTTCGGGGTGCCTGCTTTTATATTTATAGGGTATTTTGCCTTTTGCTTCTTAATATTTGTCGCCGTTAAGTAAGTATCGCCTTTGTAAAGTATGTATATTATTTTATTTGTATAAAATTTGGTTTTATATTTTTATTTCTCGTAGTTAAAGTATTAGATTGTTTTCGCTTCGCCTTTAAACTGTTTATAAAGGTATTTATAGTAGTTATGGATTATTTCTTAGTTAATTAGCTTAATAGCTTCCTTTACTAAGTAAATTTCTAGTAGTAGCTAGATAAATTTTGGCTTTGCTATACCCTTGTTACTTTTGCAGAGGAGCCTTATTTTAACTTTAACTATATTAGCCTGGCTCTACTTACTTATTTGCTTTTAAAATTTGTTTAAATTTTTTACCATATCGTTGTTTTTACCTTTGCCGTATCTTTTTACAATACTCGGGTCTACCCTTTTTACTAGTTTTACGTATATTTTTTAGCGTATTTATATTATATCTATAAATACCTTATATACCTAGTTTTTATTTTTTAAGTTATTATATTACGGTTATTTATTATCCTTAAATAAAACTACTACATTTCCGCTACGTAGGAGACGTTTAGCCGCTATTGTTCCTTTAATTGGTATAATTTTATTTATTCCGTATATGATTCCTTCGCTTGTAAATTTAGTTTATAATTATAGGTCCTTTAGTAAAGTAATAATAATTTCGCGGAATACTTTTTTTAATATAACATATTTATATAGTAAAGGCGATATAACTACGTTACATCCGCCGCTTGCGATTTGGGCTTATATACGATTAGCCAGTATTAATTATTATATCTTAATTAAGTTTTTAATTCTTTTTAATAATACCTTAATAAAATTAAGGTATTTTTTAACGTTTTTAATACGTTTTTACTTAGGGTTTAATAAAAAAATGTAATTAAAGTACCGTTTAATAGCTTTAAAGATATCGTTAAAAGCTCCCCTCCTATTAACTATATTTTAGAACTATTTGTAAAGTATATTCTTTTTAATTTTAAAGGCTTTCGCTTCCTCTAAAATCGTCTCATTATTACTACAACTTTAATTAATTACGTTATTATTACCTTTGGTCGTTACTTTACGGGCGTAAAGACTTTACGCAAACCCTTAATCGGCACCATAATTCTGGCTTTCGCCATTACCACAACTCGCGCCTTCGGTACGCCCTGGCTGCGATATCACAAATAGGGGTAATCGGATACGTAGAACGCGATTCCGATATTGTTTTTCGTTTTAGCTATAATTTGAGAGTTTAGGGGGGTTTGGCGTCTTCCCGCGCGTTTTATTATTAGTAATTAGTAAGGGGTTTAATAAGATATAATTTATAAATAATAACGAAGTATAAACTTATCGCAAAATTTTCAAATTATTTATAGTAAGAAAAGGGTATTGATATTACTAATATTAAAGTTACCTTTAGCAATTTTAAATTTTTATAAGATCTTATTTCTCTTTTCTTTTTTTAAATTTCTATTATTTATTAACCTATTAATTAGAAATTCAATCCTATTTTAAGTACGTTTTCTATACGCTTTAATCTAATTTTTTTTTATATTTATTAATTCTATAATTAAGGATTATAATAAGACCTTCTCTTTTTCCCTTTCTTTTACTTATAAGCTTTTTTCCTAACGTAGTCTTTTTCAAATTTGGCCATTAAAGTTAGGGTATTTTCCAGATTCTCCTTTCCTAATTATTAATTATATTCTAATGGCTACCCTACCTATTTAATTAATTATTTCGTTTCGCCATTAATTTACTTATAATCCCAAATCTTTTTAACTTCCCATTTCTTATCGTCTTTTAACTAAAATATTAGTAAAGGTTCTTATTCTAACCTATATATATATAGTTTTAGTAGATTAATTGGGAATATATTATATAACCTATTATATTAAGTGGGGAAATAGAGGTAATATACTAACGAATTAATTCTATTTAGGATGCGAAACGGCTTTATAAATTTTAGCGTAAGCTTTTCTAATTCTAATTTTAATTTTAAACTTTTTATTAATAATATTACTAATTAATTTTTTTAAAATTCTTAATTTTAATACTTTTTATTATAGTATCGTTTCTACGTTTTAGTTACCTTTGCCTAGTTTTTTTTTAACTATTAGCGGATTTTTTAAAACTTTTCGATTCACTTAATTACTATTAGTATTTTCCCCATTAATACGTTGCCTTTAATTTAATTATAAAATGAGGGGTTAAAACCTATTAGCGCTTTAAAAGGTGCGATTCCCGTTATTGTATTAACTATATTATTGTAAATAAATTTTACTTTTATTAGTAAATAAGCCTAATTTGGTTTTTCTTTATTGTAAAAGACCCTTAGGTAATATTCCAATATCTAATTTATCTATTTTATTTAACTATTGGTTTGGGGGTAAAACATTATTAATAATTATCTTTTTATTTATGAGATATAGTAAAGGTCGCTTTAAAATTGATTTATAAAAATAAACCTTTTATTACTTACTACCTCTTTTAAAACCCCTGCCCCTTTTTAATACTTAATTTCTTTATAGAATAAAATTGCTAATTTTTAATTTATAATAATTTGATTAATAGTAAAGTAATATATTATTTTTATGAATCTGTTTACTATAATTAGGATCGTATTTACTTCTTCCCCTTCCTAAAGGTAAATTAGGGGTAATTTAATAATTAGGTTTATTAACAGCTTTTGGTATAGCCTAGAAGGTTGGGGTAGGGATTATAATTCCTTATATAGCTTATATTTTTTTAACTTCCTAAATTAGTAGATGTTGTAAGATTTATAGTAGTTTTTAACGTTTTTATTAATATTATTTTAAAAGTATTTACGTTAAATCTTTTTTAAGGCTTATTAAATTTTAAAATAGCTTATTAGTATATTGTTATAGTAAACCTGGAGAATCGCGTTTTTTGCGCTTTTTTTTACGGGTATAAATAAACGCCCTTTATATAATAACTTTTTATTTACGCTTTATAATTAATTTCCTAACGCGTAATTAAGTTATAGGTTTTTTAGCCTTTTAATAACTCTTTAAGTCTACTCGTTACTTTTTTATAACTTTAAAACCAGGTTCCGTAATGGGGTATTTGGTTATAATTTGAAAATACGTTCTTTTTAAACTGCAGCTTTAGCTACCTAAATAGGAAGTATTTATCCTTAACTAAGCCAATTTTTAGAAGGTGTTTTTTCCCTTTTATTTTGCTTATTAATTAATAATTGAAATATTTAAATAAACGGAAAACTTCGTGAGAACCCAGGACCGGCGCATCTGCTCGCGCATACGGCCAAAAACGACGCAACCACCTGGAATCGATCGATAATAACGACTATTTGGTCCCTATAGGATCGAAGAAGAAGCGTAATTATAACGCTAGCGTAACTGGGTTATTTGAGGGAAACTGGGCGATTACCTCCTCCGCCCTCGAGTTTTCTCGTAGGGTAGGGCCGGTAAAATACCCTTACCGCTCTGCAATAGCTAATAGTAGTAGAGAGTTCACCCCACGTATAAGGCGAGCCTTTAGCGAAAGTAGGATCGAAAAGGTCCCTAACGATAAAGATAACGATATTTTCGAAGAATCCGTATTAATTATACCTTAAGGGTAGCTAATTACTACTCTTATGTTTTTACGTAAAGTAACAAGCTATATACGAGGTTGTACTGGTAATAAAGACCCAAAAGCAAGTAAGGTTATTATTTGTTTAGTAGAATTAGTAATTATTGCTATTGAGTTTTTAGTAGAGAAGCCTACGCCTATTAGACCCGATTTAATATAAAAAGTCCTTAATAAATTAGACGTTATTGAGAATAAGCTAAGCGTTTATACCGAAGTTGCTACGAGGCCTTAGATCCTGGTTATAGCTGGTAAGTTTTGGGCCTAGGTGGCTGCCTTGGTACCGGTTAAATATGTCCCTAGGGTATATATTTTGGAGGTAATAGTATAGATAGGCTAAAAGAAAGACGACAATTATAGGAGCAATAAAGATGTGGTAGATTTGATTAATCGCGTTATTAATAGCAGTTATAGCGGCGACGCCTTAGCTTTGGTTAGGGTACGCGTAGCGCGCTACTTACTTAGTGGCGATTGGAAGATTATATTTAATACGGAGGAGGCCCGAAAATTCGCGGAAATTAATACGGGTTAGGTAAAAAGGGTATTTACCCAGGTAGTAACCGTAACTTATAAAGGCTATACCGTAATTGCTTACGGGCTGAGCTCGTAGCGAGTACGTAGGGTAGTAATACTATAGTATTTGCTAAAAAAGATTAAAAACGAAAATAAGGTTAAGGTTGTCCGGGTAATGGTACCTAAGACGGTTAAGAAGAAAATAAAATACCTCTTTACGTTACTACTAGTACCGTAGACGAAGCGAATACCCTTTGTACCCGGGGCGTAATGGTAGAGGGTACCTGGTATCCTTACAAGCCCTTTGCTAATAGTGTTGCCTTGCAGTAGTACTATCGTTATTACGGCTTTAGTTATGTAGTAAAAATATACGTTACTAAAGCAATACGCTATGGGTATTATAGTTTGACTTATAAGGAAACTAAGTGCTAGGTGAAGAAGGATGATCTGGAGGAGGCGATATTTGGAGAATCGTATATAACCCGAACGCGTTACGTTAACTACGTTAAGAAATACCTAATATAGTTTAAATAGTACCTGGTAAGGGTAAAGTAGATTATTTAGGTTAAGGAGCGATAGGTAGATAGACCCCGGTATTTTATTTCCTCTAATTATTCGAAGAAAATAACTTAGGAAAATACGATAATAGCGGTTGGTTCAATTTTAGTTGGATTTTGTAACAACGCTGTTACGAGGAAGAGATAGGTAGAACTGACCGAGGCGGACCGGCCCTATAGGCCAAGGGGTCGTCCCCCGGCCTCCTTAGCCCCAGTACGAATTGATTACGGCTTTAAAGATATTTTATAGATACTTACAACCTTAGCGCGTTAGTTAGTAGAAATAGTAATGGTTTTAGATGATGACTAGTCCTAGGAAATAGATACTAGTGAGGGCGGTACGCCCTCGTAAAGGGATTTTACCAATTGGCAGAACGGAAGTATATAAATCGATAACCGATGGCCAGCCCCCCCTGGGAAACTAGAGGCTAAGGCCTGATCAGGACTAGGGGGTTTTTGTACGTAGCACCGGTTGACAGGATACCTCGCAACGTAGGAGTAGCGTTTTCCACCTAGGTAGTTACGGTAGAAGTTCCGCGTAGCTATTAGGGCCGGTGGGTGGCACCCACCCTATGCACGGCGTAAGACAATATATATATTTAAATAAACGTTTACCTTAAACCCCTTTTTTCTTTAAGTATTATCTGGGTTGTAAATTTTACTTATACTAATTACATTTTCGCTATTTTGTTTTTAATTACTAAAAGCTACTTTAATTTGTTTTTAAGCTCCTTATTTACGTAATTTAGCCTTTTTAAAGGCGTATTGGCTGGGTTTCGTTTATTCGTTTAATACCTAATAGTAAAATCGTATTTTACTAGATATATATATTATTTAACTTATTTATTATTTAGATAATTTTATTTTATAAATTTTTAAAGATTATTATAATTTAAAAGAACGGTAATTTACTTATAATTTCCCTTTAAGTAATATTTTTATTATTTAAAGTATTTTATAATAGCTATTAACTTTTTATTTACTATTAAGTAGGTTAATTGGTCCTATTTAAATTTAGCTAATTAAAATACTACGGAGTATTTTTGGCTGTTATTTGCTGGTTGTAAGAGGATGGCGCTTATATCGAAGTAGGAAGTATTGGTTTCGATAATAATAGGTTTCTTAGGGTTGAAATATCGTAATATAAGGGTGGTGGTAAAGGTGTATTTTAGTTACTAAAATATTGTATATTTTTTATTATTTAATTGGATTTTACCCAGTTTTCGCCCGTTTTTTATACCTTATAGTATATTGTATAACGGTTTGGTAATATTAAAGAAACCTTATATAAATTATTAATAAAAATTATAAAATTTAATAAAAATTTGGATATTATAAAAGGATTGGGGTTTCGGTTAATTAAGAATTATCCAAATTTGTAAAAAATTAATAAATATTTCCTTTTTCCTAATTATATATTTAAGAAATTTAACCTTATCTTTATAAAATTCGTATTTATTTAGGTTATAAAACAAATTAGCTTTTTATAGTTATTTTATTACTTATTAAAGGTGTTAAATATATGATTTGTAATTTGGGGAAAAGATTAGAATATTATTAAAATATATTACCGTAAAGGTATTAAAATACTTGTAAAGTATATATTAAATGTAATATTGGAAGGTGGTTAATATGTTAGTAAGGCCTATAGGTATGATGAGATATTTAAATAATTTGTATTAAGTTTAGAAAGTAGTTTTTTATTCTTTCTCTTTTTTTATTTAAATCTGGTAATAAGCGTTTTTTAAATCTACTTTATTAAAGAACTTTACGTTTAAAACCTTATTAAAAATTTCCAAAATAAAGGGTAAAGGGTAGTGATTTTTAATTGTAATTTTATTTAGGCCTTAATAGTTTACGTAAAGGTGTAGAAAATTATTCTTTTTTGGAATAAATATAATAGGGGATATTGCTGGGCTTTTATTATATTTTATCCACCTTTTTATTAAGTTTTTTTTTAAATACTTCTAAACTTTTTAACTTGATTTTTAATAATGGGTATAATTTTTTAAATAAAGAAGTAGTGTTTTTTATTAAGAGAATAAAATGGTTAAATTAGTAATAATAGGGTAGTATAATAGTTTTGGAAAAATCTATTATATTTTTAAAATCTATTAACTTTATAGGCTATTTTCCCCCTTTTCCCTTAGTTTTCGCTTCTTTTTCCTCCTTTAGTAAAACGTAATTTAGAATCTTAGGTTAAGGTATAATTATAAATATATAGGCTTCTTTTCTATAGGATTTAAAGAATTAACGTAGTGTTTAAATATTGTTAATTTGTGTGGCCTGACTGGTCTCAGTGAGGTCCAGTACAGGAGGTTACAGGGGGTGAGTCCCCTGTAACGGTTGCAGCGGAAGGCTTTGGGGGTACGATGACTGCCCGGGACGGGGTCAAAGGAAGCTAAGATCAGCAGACCAACCTGCTGTAACAAGCAGAGATACAGGGGTCTATGCCCTGTAACAGGGTGACT
>Ga0247763_1001336_pt1 | contig 14158 bp, 7 predicted proteins | sample UWRJL141409B4_FD_179926 | JGI IMG/M metagenome (GOLD analysis project Ga0247763, IMG submission 179926) | Plant litter microbial communities from Arlington Agricultural Research Station in Wisconsin, United States - UWRJ-L141-409B-4 | ecosystem: Environmental > Terrestrial > Plant litter >...
CCAAGAAACATAAAATACCGAGTCTCCCTCGTTCTCGGTGCTTCTGCTGATCGCCCTGCACGGATCACAAGAGATCGGGCCGTTGACAACTTTTCGACGAGAACGCGTGGATTAGTCGTGATTAATGCGGGACTGTTGGCGTTGTCTCGGGTGCCTGTCGCTTATCTGGCGGGGGGAATATCGCTCAGTCGCGCAGCGCCGAGGACGGGCATGTGAGTTCGAACGAAGGGCAACTGCAACATGACATCCAGCGTGGAGATGGGATAGGAGAGATCAAGTCAGGCCGGAAAAGGGGCCCAAGGGGACGAAAAAGAAAAGTGTCTGATGGACGGGAAATATTACTACTCTCCAGTAAGTGGCCGCCTGCAGCATTTTGCTTTTTTTTTCTGCTTGTGTTCCCCCCGTGGCGGCAGCCGACCTAATCACATTTCTTTTATTTACTCCGGTTGCACGCAGCAGGATGAACCAGGGCGAAAAGGAAAGTCTCCTCTTTTTCGCTGCACCACTGCACGTTCTGCACGACTTTGCCCACGGGGTATGAAGCAAGCCGCTCGCTCGGGTCCCAATCTTATCTCCCGGAAACTGCCACACATCATCCGAATCCAGCGAATCCAGCGCTGGGTCTGGCCGCGATGCCAATCGCCCTAGACTCCCTGCGCCCGCCTCTACCTATCCCTTTTTCGCTCCTCCTTGTCACCAGCCGAACGTATCGCACGCCCGACAGTTATCGATTGGACAACGTCCTCTGGGGGTCATCCAAACTGCCAATCCCTGCGTTTTGGGCTCCCTCTGAAGACGCATCGCCGTTTGCCTGCCCAGTCGTACATTCCAAGTGACATTCGTGTATCCCCATTTTCTGCAAATCGACGGCGTGCAACGGCTCTTCATAACTGGCACCAGGCAGCCCTAAGCTCAGCAAATGGAATAGCGCGGTGCAAAGTGCTTTGAAGCCCTGGACCCTGTTGGGCGGGGGGCGGGACAGAGAAAGGCAGACTAGCGAGGGGGGTGGGACTCTGGGGACGTGAGGCTGCTGATAAGAAACGAAGAGATGCCGGGATGCTGTCGTGTAATAGGTATTGGCACTGATAGCAGCGCGCCAGCCAGGCACGACGCGAAGGTTCAGTCTCGACTTGTTTTTTGTCGGGGCGGGACACCACGGCGTCAGCCGAACAGGCAGTTTGCCAGTCAGCCAGCTGCGATGCGTCTGCGCGCGCAACACTTCGCCTTCACCCGTTTTTTCCCCACTCAGCAGTACAGGCATTCGCGGAGGTGCGGGACGCGACGTTGCGCTGCAGTGGAAGCACACCCCAGAACCGTTTTGGACCGTGGTGCCCCCGGATGGCGTCGCAACGCCCATCTCACCGGTGGCCGAGCCGGTTCGCAATTCGATCACATCGATCGGAAATCTTTGGACCAGTGGAACAGTGGCCACCAGTTGGCGCATGCGCACAGAGCCCGGCCGACCAGCGCGCGCATTCGGTTGAATGTTTGCCAGTTCCCGTTGCAGTGCGCGCAAACCACAGGCCATGTCGACACGGTTGTCGTTCGACTTTATAAACAAAAGTCATTGTGACGTTGCGGAAGATCCCCGCGTGGTGTTGAAACACGTCCTCTCAACCAGACCAAAACCTAGGAAGCGATGGAAAGCCCAATTCGGAGCCAGCCACGCCCTAGCCCCCACCCAAGGGCCAATGAGGGCTTCTTCCCCCACTTCAAGTCTGCAACCCCCCAATGTGGGAGTGCTCGAATCACGAGATAGTTTGGTCGAGGTCCTGCAGAGTGCAGCCAAAGACAAGATCAAGCTGGGTCAAGCCAAGACGGCAAATCCGAAACCAAAAGCTCTTTGTTGAGTTGTTGGTGTCGTCGTCGTCGTCGTCGTCGTCGTTCATCTGCGGGGTAACGTTGATGTGGGACTGCCTCCGGCCACGGAGGGACCCCCGACGGAGATGCGCACCATAGGGGAAGTTACACAGGCTTCGCCGGACACCACACGTGGGCGACAGGGCATGCCACCGAATCTCCTTCCGGGTTTGGCCAGTGCACAATTTCAGGGAGTGGGCGACTCCACAGCAGCCGGGCTAACCGCACACAGCGAACTGGAACATCATGAGCCGATGGTTCATAAGCAGGGCATGCGCTTCCTCATTTCTGTCATCGAACTCGGATATAAACAGACCATTGCACACGGGCCTGTTTCCGTCTGACTGGAACCAACACACCAAGATGGGAATAAAAGCAACTTTGCACTCATGCATTCTGGCATTGCGCTGACTGTCTGTGCTCTTACGCTCTGCACCGGGATGGAACAGGCCAACACCCGCCCCGAGTCGCAGTCTGGGCTCACAACTCTCATCGCAACTCCAGCTCCGGCGTTGAAAATCGATAGAGGACTGTTTTAATTTCGCTGTAATTGGCGCAAATGCACAATTCTCCAGAGGGTTTAACGTTGTCGCTTCCTTTGGCCGTTTACATACGACAGACTCTAGACGGCCACACGGCGAGGGAAAGTGAAGGGCTGACGTGAGATAAGGGTCTGTTATCTCTCTCCCTGCAACTCCCCTCACTTCACTGCGCTGCAACGGACAAGACTTTCTTGGGCTGCACATGCAGCGGCAGATGAGAGGACAAAGAAGCGGGAGCCGTTCCCGGCTTTGGAGATAGCGTGCTGTTCGCCCCCTGAGGAGTGCATTGGCTTTGACCAGAACCAGACTCTGCCAAATCAGCCAAATCGTGACCTCTCACGAGGTTCGGCCACAAGGGATACCATCATCGCCGCCACTGAAGAAAAGGGTCCGAGAGCCCCCGGTCCCCGGTCGAACTCAGTCCGGGGAAGTTGCCGCACGCGACGTCGGACGCACGCACCCAACTCCACACTGTGTGTGGTATGCCGTCATCATTCTGTGCGCGCGCGCGCAAAACTCTCGTTCGTTTTTTCTATATGCCCAGCCCAGCGCGCACCAGACCCTGATGTGATGCTGTGGGTGTGATGGATTGGCATTGAAGTGAGATGTTCCCACTGTAACACGACGCGCCAGGATTCGAACCAAACGACATACAGCAAGCACAGTCAGCACAAAAAGGAAAAAAGGAAAAAGCAAAATCCCTGGGCGTAATGCAGCCAAGAGTTGAGTGTCTAGTGCCGCTTGGCTTTTTTGCCCACATTCCCTCGTGTTGACGGTGGTTTGCACGTGATGGCGAAAAGTGGTTTTGACCTTGAGTGCGATGGGTGGTGATGGAATTGGCAGTCAGTCAATACCTACGGAGTTGACAGAAGCAAGAGGGTCCGACGGACAAGCGGTCAGCACGCAAAGTTTGATCACGTCTCACACGACAAGCGGATCAGGACATGTTTGCTTCTGTGAACAAACACATCAATGGTTCACCGCTTTTCAACTGTTGCGCGCGTCTGCTCTGTATCCGTCGATCGGCACTCGGATATCGGATGCACGTCGCAAACATTGTGGCACTGCCCTGGTGGAGATTGCGGCTCTGCGGTGGGGAAGGGGGAGCTCCACTGTCCAAGTCAGTTATTTGGTGAACTTGAACATCATCTTGACTGTGATGTCAGTTGGTGTGAGAGGTTGCCATGGGTGTGGCTGGTCTGAGCCTCTGAGGGGATGTAACTAAGTGAGGTGGACACGGTCATTTCCTGATGATTGAAGCAAACTATGGACGTTGATATCGAGTCTCAGTGGGCTGGATCCATCCAGTACAGGTAATCCATACACATATGTGCAGCTCACAGAGACACAGGGATTGATGGGAAACATCACGGAACGAGCCGCGTAGTAACAACGCTCGAATGAGATCACGCGACCGACCCTCTTTGGCTCAAGTCTCCCCTTGCTATGGACGTTGGAGTTCGCCTCGTCCCGCAGTCGGTATAAAGAGGGTATAGAGCTCTAAAATTGCCGCCCTTCAATCCGGTTCCACTCTCTCACCGAGCCCCGGAAACAGCACAGAATGGCAGCCAAGGCTACCTCCCAGCTGCGGCCCAATGTCGATCCCGGCTTTTACCGCTTTTTTGCCGCTGCGGACCCCCCGCCCCGCCCCTACATATATATGTACTACATAGATATACGGTCGTGGTGGTGGGTGTCCCAAGGAAGCTCAAATGGAAAATGGAACTCGTAGGACCTGTCGTGTCCTTTCTGTCGTGTCGCGTCGTGCCTGCCCTGTTGTGCCTACGACTACGACTGCGACCGCGATCGCGACTGCGACTACCGGTACGTACAGCGGCACGTACAGCGGCACGTACAGCGGCACGTATTGATGGTGTAGTAGTCGTAAAGAGAGAGGGAGAGAGGGCGTGATGACCCTCTATGCAGTGCAGCATAAGCAAAAGGGATGGTAAGGCAAGGGAACGCTTGAAGGCAAGGGAGGGGAAGAGACTAGATGAAACTAAACGGGAGGTTATTTCTCCGAGTTAGTTACGGGTAGGCAGGAAAGTGGCGAGAGTCCAGTTTACCTAGTCTATTTTGTAAACTAACATAGTTATGTAAGACAATCTAAAATCACGAGTTTTGATGGGATAGTACACTCAACGGACTCACCGACTCACCGGGTCAAGAACTTAAAAAAAGACTGGACTTTGGTGGTAGAGTTAACCATGCCTATGCCCATGCCCACGGCCATGGTCATCACTGCTGTACATGTACTATCCATGCAAAGATAATTTGTTCTTACCATGGAATGAATGAATGAATGAATGCCGGACATGTTCTTTACCTAGGTAGGGAGGTTTCTCTTGGCAAAACAGGCTAAAGGGTAATGTTGTACGAACCAATCATTGTTAATATCCGCCATGCACCACTTTGGAAAAGAATTGAATTCCATGAATGGAATTGAATGGGGCTCAGCTTTCTTTAGAAGCGACGACGATCGCTGGTTTCTTTTCGGGTGGTAGGGTAGGGTCGCTGTGCATACCTGTCTTGTTCTTTGAAGTACATACCTACATACACAGAACCTTTCTTGCTATCGCCATGACATTGATCAGTCCGCTTTACCGGTAACTCCAACCAAAAGTCTAGTTCAGAGAGAGAGAGAGAGAGAGAGAGAAAATGGCAGCCAGGCTAGAATTTCATCACCTCATCATCCTCTTTGGGGGAATCCTGCTCCTCCTCGCCGTGTCGTCCTTCCTCGGCTTCCTCTGGTTCGGTGACTCGCGCAGTGCCATCTGGAGAACAATTCTCCTCGACGGATGGCTGATCCGGACGGTTACCATCCTCTCGCTGGCGATTCGCACAACCGTGGCGATGCAGCTGGTTGACTGCGTTTCCATGATCGCCGCCTTGGCGCTGGAACACGGACAGTCCCCGCTTCCCAACACGGCGGCGCTCTCCATGATGCGCTTCCAGAACAGCGGCCCGCTCGGCTTGCTTTTCCGCCTGTGGCCTATCGGCACAAGTGTCCGCGGGCTCGTGCTCGTCATACCGACGTCGCTGCTGGCCATTACGTCGATCTGCCTGCAGTTCACATCGACGGCGCTGCTCTCGGATGTGTCTTCGGGTTTTGTCCGTGTAGCAAGCGGGGAGACGTCCGTGTTGTATACCCAGAGCAACGCACATAACCTGGAGCCCAACAAGAACAAATCCACCATCCTCGCCGGCGCCAGGTCTACCATGTCGGGACACCACTTGTACAGCAGCCCCATATTTCCCGTCTTCGCAGAATACACCGAGAAGCCATCCCGGGCTGATGTCGGGGATGGGGTTGTCGACACGGGTTTGGCGATGCGGGCTTTTCTACCCATCGCATCCCAGAACGAACGGACGCAGCTGAGAGACTACTCTGGTCCAGCGACCCTGTTTGACACCAGAGTGGTATGCATGAGACCCGACCCGTCCAAGACCAGCTTTCGTTTCTGGACTCACGCCGATGGCAAACTGCGACCGTTTCTGTCGGGAAGGGTGGGAACCTCGCGCACCGCCTCGCGTTTCAACGGAACCGCCTCTCTGAATCTCAACTGCACGTTTGGGATACCCGCATACGACCGGGGCGAGTGGCCTATATCTCTCTGCATCCCCGCCAATGTCAAGAAGAACAACTTTGGACTAATCTCGGCCATGGAGCCGTTCCCGCCGGCGGAACCACCAGAATCCGTACGTGGCTATGGCCGGCGGGATTCATTTCTTCTCATCAACGCCACGGGATCCGTGGATAACTGGAGTTTATTTCGTCAGAACCAAACTGACCGTTCTCCAACCAACTCGTGGACATTACTGGACCTTGTGTCTGAAAGAGAAGATAAGGAATGGTTGTATCTCAAGTCGACGAATAGTCCTTCCATTGGATTCGCCATGTCTCTGTGTCATTCCTCCATGGATCATATCAATGCCGTTATTAGCGCCTCCTCTACTATCTCTAATAATGCTGATACTACTAATATCTTTGAGCCTACTGTTTCATGGGTTTCTTCCAACGAGACTTTTGTCACGGAATCGGTTCGGCAACAAATCATCACCACCGACCCTTCGGGTCATCACCACGAGCAGCACAACAGAGGAATCCTTTCCATGAATTCCTTGGATTCCTGGATAGGCTACAACACCGAAGGGGCATACACGCGTCGGGACGCCGCCAAGCCCCGGGATTTATCTGTGAATCTCGACGTCTTTGTCAAAGACTCGGACCGGACGCTGATCCTCTGTTCGACGTGCGAATGTCCGCAGTGCCAACTGCACACCAACATTACCTATCTGCACACGACGCGCGCGGCCGTCGTAAACGACATTTTTCAGTCTACTACGGGCAACGCGGCCCTGGCGATGCAAGGGCTGATAACAATGATGAGCTCGCAAATCTACTACGACCAGCTCGAATTTTTTAGTCTCGCAATGCCCGCCAACATGTCCTACGACGTTCCCGTGCTCCGGCCTGTCGGAAAAACATTTTTCACCATAACAATGGTGTTGGTCGGGATACATATCCTGGTGGTGCTTGCGACGGTTGTGGCCTTTTGGGGAGGCACGGAATATACTTTGCTGGGAAACGCGTGGCATGTTGTCGCGCAGTTTCAGAGTCTTTCTCTTTCTCAGCCTTACTCTCAGTCTCCGTTCCAGTATCAGTCTCCGTTTCAGTCTCCGTCACAGTTTCCGTCTCGCGGTGCTCCCGGACACGGTGGACCCGGCGGACGCGACCTTAACAGACAGGACACGGGCACGGACACGGGAACGGAGATGGGGACAGGGACAGGGATGGGAATGGAGGAGATACAAATGGAGAGCTGGTTCCGGGACCAAAAATCCCGAGACATTTTGATCCGGCGAAAAATGCGCGACCAAGGCGTCTCGCGGGTTCTGGTTGGTCTCGAAGAAAAGAACGGGTGGATTGGCATGGTCGTCAAGGGCTTCTTGGCCGGTCGGAAAGAAAGAAAAAGAAAAGAGAGAAAAAGGGAGGGTAGAAGAAATACGGGGAATCAAACACAGCAGCAACAGCAGGGTGGCGGAGAAAGTGACTCGCAGACCTTGACGTCTTGATCCTCGCTCAAGGAGGAGATTAACTCAGATTGTACTGATAATTGGGCTGATTAGGATTTGCAGTACCTCCAGAAGAATTTGAGTCAAAAAAAAAAAAGAAACTAGTTCATTCCCACGAGGCCTTCGCTCAACTAAAACAGACGATTCGAAACTCTCTCGAGTTCTAAATATCTCTTTTCGAAAGGGACAAGAGACAAATAGGATGCAAGGGTAAGCGCAGTGCAAAAGCTTCGATTCTTGACTGTATCTAAGGGCAGCTCTATGCTCTCCTTCTAGTGAAAACGAGCCGGGAAAAAAGATCTATATATCAGGACTGGGTCCCTCTAGTGAAACGAGCTGGGAAAAAAAGACTAGATATCAGGACTTGGACCTTCTAGCGAAACAAGTCAGGAAAACAGACCAGATATAAGGACTAGATCCTTCTAGTGAAATGAGTCAGGAAAACATCTCGGTATCAGGACTGGTGTGGCTGATACAGGTTCATGATCGTGCGCCATCTGTTAGGCCGAAGATGAGTTCCTGTGTGAGCAGGGTGTGTGAGGCATCAGGGGCTACTCTTCTCTCCACCCTTGGCCTTCTTCTCCTTGGCCTTCTCCTCCTTGGCCTCCTTCTCTTCCGCCTCCCTTTCCCTGGCTTCCATCTCTCGTTTTTTGGCCTGCTTCTCCTTCTCTTTGGCTTTCTTCTCTTTGGCTTTCTTCTCTTTCTCTTGACGATATAGCCGCATGGTGTCTACCAGATCCATTTTCCACTCGTCCGGATCATGCTTGTAAACATCTTCCATGTCGTGGGCTGAAGTTCCGTACCCAAACAGCTCAATGTTTTGCATGAGGCGCCGCCGCGTCAGCCGGAACTGCTCCATGTTGTTTTTTCCAAGCCTCGGGCTGCCGAATCGAGGTTTCCCAGATTGCCGCCATACATTTAATGAAACCTCCATTGGTAGAAGGGGTTCTCCAACGGATAGATTTTCTCGTGGATTCGAAAGAGGGCCCAAAACATCAGCAGAATCCTGCTCACTGGTTTTGAACTTGTCATGTCGAGGTGGAGGGCCTCAGCAGTCTCTTGGGGAGGTTTTGGATCTGGAAGTTGGTGACACTACGAACTCCACCGCCAAGGTATGCGCGTAATTTCTCAACAATATCAACGCCCGTGGATTCCGACCAAAACGTTGTTACACCTTCTCCATGTCAAAGCGGATGGTGAGTGATCGGATTTGGGGCAGGTGTTGAAGGGTAGCTAGGGGGGGTTTTCTCTTTGGATAGACAGGAGGAAAAGCAAAACCCCGCAGTCTTGGTTGAAGGCTGAACAATCGAATTACGAATGTGTTATCGCCATAGAGAACGGGGTGGGTTTCGCAAAAGATGGCCTTGCAAGTGGATATGATGTTGGATGCAGCTTCGGCCTTTGCCAGTCGAGTTCCATTGGCTCGATGGAGCGAAAAGCTCATTGTAGATTTGGAGCCGAGCCTCTGCAGGTATCTTGCCAAATAGTCCCGTTGGCGGGCCAACAGTGGCAAGAACTGGCGACGAAGATTTGTCCACCCATGTAGCGCGGCCAGCCAGCTTGGAGAGGATCCATGTTGTCGGCTTTGAAGACCTTTTCAAGCTGTATGTCGCGGGTGCTTGACTTGACCGTCGATTCTTTGCCGTTAAGAAGTATTTCCGTCGAGGGTGTGCTCAAACTTATTGATTGGTAGATTGTTGGATTCGGCCCGCTTGCAATTGGGGGTGTTGGGAGGGAGAATTGTTGCGCGGGCGATATTCATGCTTCAATTTGGTGCGCAATCTGTGTGTGGTGCTAAATTTTGGGCTCAGTTTCTGTGCTCGCAGCGCGTGGAAAAGTCAGCGACGAATTAGCGACGAAAATACCATGGGGACATGGAGCTGAAAATGCTAGAGCAGTTTGGGAATTGTTCTGGAAGGTACGCTTCTCGGGGCAACGACCCACACAAATTGTCTCCCTCGTTTGCACGCTGGGAAATTTCTGTCTCAAAACCATCACTTTCCTTCTTGTGGGCTTGAAGTCAACTGCGGCGTCCCCAATGAATCGAGGACACTCGTCTTGATACACGGGGGTTGTTACGCAGACAGCAGTCGTAGCAGTTGGCCCCTGGCCAAGTCCAATACAGATCGTCCGATGACCCACAGTTGAGCATGACGTGGAAGGAGAGGGCGACAGAAGGTGGGCCCTTATTCTTTCACCTTCAATTCACTCTTTTGCATCACATTCACTCTTTCACGTGCAGCATGGTCTGCTCTTCTTGACCCCCTCTTTGCCTCCTCCCCGCAACAGCACAAGCCGCGTCGCCGAGACCAGCCCAGCTACTGTTCACACGGCGATATCGTTGCCCTGGTGGACTTTTCAAAATGGCTCCTTCCTCCGCCAGCAATCGCGTCTCTCCTCCTCCTCGCGACACCCACGAGCAGCATGACGAGCACCTCTCTGCCACCAAGGAACAAGACGAGATCGCTGCCAATATCAATGGCATTTTCCAGTGTATGCTTTATTTGACGTTTTGCTATTGGCTTTGTTGCTAATAACACCATCGCAGATAACGCCGTCGCAGATGCGCCCGCCGCGGTCGGTGAGCATGTCATCATCGTAGCCCAAACAGACCACGCCAGCGTAAAGGCGAAGGGCGACTTCGACGAGGCAGCTACAGCGCGCCTCATGGATGCCGCATCGGCAGCCACTGCGCGCCTTGCATGGACACCGAAGAGGTGGGCCGAGTCGGTTGCCATGGCTGCGACACCTTTTCTCCTTGGTGGCCTCGGCGGTCTAGCCATCTGGCGCATGACAGGTCAACGGGTTCCCAAGATGCCATCGGCGGTGCGCGCACTCTCTATGTTTGGATACGGGCTGGCTAGTGGCTGACAGGAAACAACAGAGAATGGGCGGGAAGCTGGCCCGAGTCCCCTACGCCCTACGAGCGAAGAGCATCCACGCGAAGAGCATCCATCGCAAGTATTAAGCTGGCAAGAGAACTATGGTATGCTGCATGACGATGGAGTCAAGATGAGCGATCGATTCTTGCAGCGAGCGGGCGAAACGGCTGAAATGGAGCAATGATGGTAGCTTGCAGCTATAATAGTGACATAGGCCAGACGACACCCTTGATGCAACAGCAACGCCCCTAATTCTGTTTGCACCGATAAAAGCCAGGTTAGTTTCCACTTTTCTCAGCGTTTAAAGCAGTCAATCTCCAGCCATTGCCAGCACCTCGAAAAGAAGTTGTAGTAGTCGAGTTTGTAGTTAATTGCTTCTTTTAATGTTATTTGTTGTGTTCAAGTCGTTGCCAAGCCTTGGATCCGGGGCCCCTTTTCTGCAAGTGCCCTTAAAATGCAAGCAGGGTTGCCTGTCTGGAATGGGGCGACATACCACCCTTGTCCATGTCTCGCTGAGAAGAGACGGGCCTTTGTCTCAAAGGCTGCTTTCGGGTGTCATGTGTTTTCTGCCTGAGGCTGCAAATTTCATGAGGCCTGTTACTTCGCCGAGTGCCCAACCACTTTGCTACAATCTTCATCACCGCTCTGCATGCCCTAGTCCCTGGACGAATTTAATTCACCTTCACAAGCGTCCCAGCGCCAAGCCAGCTTTTACGACCGACGCTGATGCCCAGCTGACTGCAAACGTTAACGTCTGCTACCATGGAGATTACGTACACGGGTTATGCCAACCTTGAGCCCGCTTCAGGCAGCGACACCAATCGCGTGAGTAGAAAGCCTGTTCCCTATTGCTATTCTCCATCTTTTACCCTCAAAGTAACATCAGAGTGACTAATGTACCGTATAGGTTGGAACCTCCCAGGATACATCAGGCACACGGGAACACATACGGGCACGCTTTGCCGCCGCCGATACGCTTCTCAGAGTTGGCACCTCAGCCGCCATCCAGGACGCTCTCAAGCAGTTTATGAGCGTGCTGCGCCTCGACCGAAGGGATGCCTTGGGCGTTCGAAATATCATCCCCGGCATCCTATTGCAGCTCGATCGTACGCAAGAGTGTTATGACTTTCTCAGGTGGTGGGCCATCGTGGGGCGCGACCGAGATTATGACTGGAGTGATACGACGCAGCCATTCCTCAACATCCGCAATGCTGACGTCTTTGAGCCCATAGATATTTTTTGTTCAAAGGGTACAAGCCTCGCCCACCTTGTTATTCTCACCCTTGTGAAATTGAGCCTCTACCTCGATCTTGATGCCTACGAAACCCACGATGGATCGTTTGATTTCACCGATCGGCCTATTGGGAGGCTAGCACGATTCAAGGCTGAACGCTTGGGCATGGGCATTTCACAGAAAGTCGAAACCTTAAAACGCCAGTACGAGACGCTGTGCCGAGTTGTGCACGACACAAATCCTCACTTCTGGCCAGCCTTGGTAGACGAAGGAGCCGTGACTCCAACTCCGCCCTCATCCTATCGCCGAGGTGACAAGGATGAGGCAAACCTGGTTCTATATCAATGCAGGCCTGCCTGGCAAGGCATCGAAGATGCCATCCTGATGGTCGATTCGGATACCGCCTCGCTCGCCCCAATCTATAAAAGCCCGACCAGCATCACTGGAACGCGCAGCGCTCGGGCGTCAGGTACGGAAAGCCTAGAGAAACGACGGGGTACGGGAAAGGCGTTCCCATCAGCTTTCAAACCCTCAGCGCCAGCCTCCTCTCCCTCCGATTTTCTTCTCGCTGGACGGGGTCAGGGCGCCCGTTTTGTCTCCCCTAGTAATAAGAAAAAGGCCCTGGCGTATGTCGACGGCGCGTGTCCGAACAACGGGCAACCAGAACCTCTGGGAGGCTGGGCGGTTGTGTACGGCCCTGGTAACATTGTGTCCGGCAGCCTCGAGAGCACTGGCCCTTTCGGGGATCACAGCAGGACTACCAGCAACCGGGCTGAACTGCGAGCGACTATCGCCGCGCTTCGCATGTGCGACTGGCGAGGCGAGGGCTACAACAGCATCATCGTCGCAACTGACTCGGCCTATGTTGTTGATGGTGCCACCGGCTGGGCTAAAAGCTGGATCCGCAAAAACTGGAAGACTCGTACCGGTGACGATGTTAAGAATAAAGATCTGTGGGAGCTGTTGCTCGGTGAGGTGGAAAGGTGGAGAGAGCACGGGCTGGACGTTGCGCTTTGGAGAATCCCGAGGGAGCTTAACGCGCTTGCTGACACAGCAGCGAAGCAGGCAGCCCAAAGGGAAGCCGTGACCAAGTTCAGAGATGTCTTTATCGGATCGCCTTCCACTTCCGCAGCCGGGGCCGCAGAAGCTGCACCTAGCCCGCATATCCTTACTCTATGTCTCGAGCATGAGACGCTATTCGACGACATCTACCGGAGTCTTACTTCTCGAATCACTGCAAAGGCCCGAATGGAGCGGGCCACGACGCCTGAAGCTGCTCTAACCATGCTGAACCGGGAGCCGCCTCCTTCCGTTATCCTCGTTGTCGACGGAGGCCTTGCACGCCAACGTAAGGTCTTTGAACGTGTTATTGACCACCTCCGCGAGGGTGCTACTGTTGTGCTGGCGGGTAGCTTCAGCAGTTCTGTGAATGTAGGAGAGTTCAATCGCGTTTTTGCTGTGGTTGGCCTTCCATGGAAATCGGGATCATATCATCGGAGCACCGTCACTTTGCGCCGCAATGCAGTCGGCGGGAGCTTGTCAAGTCAGCTCCCCTCTGCGTACAGCCAGAAGGCGCTCTTCGTGAAGAATGTGGAAGAATCGGCGGTTTGGTATGCCGAGACGGGGTTTTCGAATGAAGCTGCGGTCGTGTTTGCGAATGTCGGGTCAGGCAAGCTTGGCTATGTTGGGGACGTGAATGCAGAGGAGGGGTCGGATGTGGTTATTCTTGCCATGTGCGGTCTTTTAGATTGATGATGGTACAGGTGTGAGCGGAAAAGGGAAAGAGTGTTGGCACCGGCATCGGCGCGGCGAGACCGGCATTGCTGGCAGTATGTATTGGTACGATCATGGGCCATTGACACTGGCAGAGCGGTATTATTTCCATAGTCATCGCTGCTGATAGAGCAGGGAAGAAGAATTCGGGGGGCATCTCTCCAAGCACATGGTCCAAGTCTGGACAAGGCCTGTTGAGAGGTAGGTACTTGAGCTGAAGAATCTGAATGAGAAGGAGAGAATCCGGGGTTCTTAAATACACCTACACAGCCCTATCACCCCGTAACAGAGGAGTCATAAATGGCAATGACATACCTGCCTGGCCATGGTCCCAGTCACTGGAATAGAACAGAACATAACAGAACAAAACAGTCATGTCAAATCACATTATACACTTGCATCATACCAAGGAGTCAGTCATTGGAATGCCAAGACGCGTAGTTCTGCTGAACAATTCTTGCAAGTGTAAATGTGTATCAATCAAGTCGTAGGTCATTAGAGGAACAGTCATGTCACATTACATCACACTCTTGCATCCACCGAGAAGTCATCAGCTAGGTAGGTAGTCACGCCAATGTCATATCACGTTAAGGAGTCATTGGAACTAGCATGGCAACACATGTCGTGAATCAGTGCAAACGCATCGGTCTTCTTTGGAACAGTCATGTCACATCACACACTCTCGCATCAAATCAAGGAGTCATCAAGTTGGTCGTGGTGTCATATCATGTCATATCACGACAAGGAGTCACCAGCATGCCAACACGTATAGTAAACAAGTGCAAATGTGT
>Ga0247763_1001337_pt1 | contig 14145 bp, 10 predicted proteins | sample UWRJL141409B4_FD_179926 | JGI IMG/M metagenome (GOLD analysis project Ga0247763, IMG submission 179926) | Plant litter microbial communities from Arlington Agricultural Research Station in Wisconsin, United States - UWRJ-L141-409B-4 | ecosystem: Environmental > Terrestrial > Plant litter >...
CCGTCAATGCGACCGATTCGACGCTGCGCCAAAAGGGCGTCCAGGAAGCGCAGCAGCTCATTCGCGAGTATCAACACGAGCATGCACAGGTGCAAAGCGCGGCGGCCCAGTTTGGTTTGTATCTCAAAAAGCATAGCATCACCGCCTACAACGATGTGACGCTCGACTACCTCGACATGCTCATCAACCAGGAAAAGGAGAAGATCGAGGTCGGCGGCGGTCGAGAGCGTCTCGATGCCCTGCGCATGGACCGCAGTCGCCACGAGGAGCTGGTAGCCGCGCTAACAGCCCGGATGCAGCAATCCACCGGCTCCGGCTCCGGCTCCGGCTCCGGCTATACCGTGCTGGACGAGGCCGGCGTCGACGCTGTGGTGCGTCGCCTGTATGGCCTCAAGCACTTTGGCGCCACGCTCAAAACAGTTCAGACGGCCATTTCGGCTGCCCACGCGGCCACCTACCGCGAGCGGCCGTATCACGTCGGTTCGCACAAGCACCGACCCTCAAAGCGACGCCAGGGTCCCGGCCACAGCGGCGTCAGCAACATGGTTAGCTCTTTCGCATCCATGATGGGTCTGTCGAGCGGCGCCCCATCGACGTCGTCGTCCTCGTCAAAGGGCGTCGGCCGGTCTGCGTCCAAGAGGACTCACGCCCCGCCGCAACAGCCAGGGTCAGGAGGACACCGTTCGTCCGCGAGGAGCCACCATAGGTCGTCGGTCTTGGCCGTGTCAAACCCGCCGCCACAGCTTTCGATGCCGGACGAGCCTCCACCGCCGTACCGCAACGAGGGAGGCAAGCCGTAGGTCAGGTCCTCACGGAATAATAGCCACTGCAGCCAGCCCTTTTTGTAGAGATGGTACGATAATGGGGGAAGGTGAACGAGGAGGGAGCCAAGCTACCGACAGCTATATATATATATATATATATATAGTGATAGCGCTGTTGACAGCAAGCGCAGTGAAGTGTTTCTAGTTTCTCTCGCAGGATGCATGTTATGGCTTCTACCCTCACTGTTCAATGCTTGCGCCGACGGGTTCCTCGACAAGAGTTCCCGACCGACATGAGCGTCCCAACCCTGAGCAACCACAATTGCGAGGACTGAGTCCTTCGAAGAACTCTATAAAAAAAGGCCAGAAATCCCAACAAGAACAGGAATCAAGCAGTTGCAACCCCCTTTTGTTCAATAGATTCCAGTGTGCGGTGTTTCTGACACACATGTGCTGATATTCTGTGTTTGGGACCTCCACAGTTGCTTCACCAAACCTCCAACAAAGACGGCGTTCTCATCGCAGTCAACTCTCAGCACACCAACGAATGGATAATGCTAGTAAACAACCGCCACAGTGATTTCGTTTCACCCTTGGTCGATGCTCAAAACCACTCCCTAGGTAGTCTCACACGACAAAACAGGTAATCCTCGGCCCCCATTAGCCGTCATCATTGAGCTATTTAGCATTGGAATATAAGGTTCTACCTTTCCGCCGCAGCAGTTTTTGCCACATTCGTCCTGACTTTAATCTGTTTTGCTGTAATCGTGGCCGTAGTGGGCCACCGCGGCTCTGAATTACTCGCGGCATCGTCGACTTTTGCGCAAGTTAAAAGGAAAAGGGGGAGGAAGGATACAAGTTGTATGTACATGACCACGGTGTGCCTTGGGGACCATGGGCGTTGGGGGATCGGATTTTTTGTTATGTAGATTCTGGTGGTGGCCGGGGCGGCAGCGGGGGAGTACGGGGATGATCTTGAGATGAGACCATTTCCTACTTACCTAGGTACTGATGACAACACACAAAAGACCCGACATTCACCGGGACCATTACCTGCGAGATTCGACAGGAAGCGTACGTTTCCCATGCGACGAGCGCAGACATCCGGGGCCCGCCCCCAGACATACGGTTGCATCCGCGACTTGAAGAACTTTGAACATAACCTGCCGGAAGCTGTACAAGATCACCACCACCACCCCTGTCATGTACTTTTCCGTCTTCATCAGCGACTTCCACCCCACAAACCACATCCGCCTCCTCCTCAAACGCCTGATGCCAAAAACCCCCCCCCCCCCCTGCGGGCCGAATCCGTTAAGCACCTCTTCATGAACCACTACACCAACTGGCTCTGTTCCAGCCAAGTCCCATCCAAGCCCGCAGAACCACCACCCGAGATAGCCGGGCCCCTTTTCGAGCGGGCCACCTCACAGCGGCCCGGAGCGCCCTTGCTCGACACATACCACCTCTCCCCTATTTTCCCGACCCCCCAACGCGCGCCAGACCTAAAGTCGCTCACTGAGAATATCTGCATGGGCGTCCTCACCCCGCGGTACATACATGGCCTCGGGTTTGCCGCTCCCTAGCGTCCCATCCCTCCGCTCCATCCAGCCGGAGGAAAGTGTCACTTCTCCGCAAAGGGTTTCTCACTGCTAGCCAGAATCTTCCCCGAACCTGACCACCTTTCGCTTCTCATCGAATACAGGAGACATGGAATCGGCTCAGAGTCTTTTCGAGACATGATCGCCGAGTCTGACCCATTTCCTGTGAGGTCTGGATATTGAGCCTTAAAAGTCCTCCTTCCTCCCTCCTCTCACAGCCCTAGCACTGACAAACGGGAAGTTAGGGGCGGTTCGGGGTTCAGAGGGGGGAGGGGGGGCTCCCGTCGGCTTCGCGACTGGAGTTGACTTCCAAGTTCTTGGCAAAGCGGAATGGACTCTTCTGATTTGTTGCAGCGCGCTCCATTGGCCAGCAAATTGAGAAGACCTGGCCTCAGTGCCATTGTAGATAAGATACACCTAGCGGGCCTTGGGGTTCCCCCAGACAGTTAACTTTCTTCAGCGCTTTCAAGGATCCACTTCTGAAAGCATGAGCTAATAACATGCAGTGGGCGTGCATCTTCCTGATCTAATCAGCTCCATTCCGGCAGGTAGGTAGGTCGCTATAGATACTTGCTACCACATTGAGAGAGAGTGTTCACCGCAGCTCGCCATCCAGCTCCGGCATGTCCATCATCTCGCTCACAATCTGCAACTCCTCCATGAGCAACAGACCCGACGTGGAGCTCCCGAACTCGCTGCGGAGCCCGACGGTCCCGGCCGGACTCGTAGCCAGGACCTTCACAATGGGATGCGGGCTCTCGTTCCTCGCCAACCCCAACAGGCAACGCAGAACCACCAACATATCGTCGTTGTACCTGTCCATCTCGTAGTCTCCGATCCCATCCACCACCACGACCAGTGTCGTCTCGCTCGACAGCCACTTGGCCAGCCACTCAAAAAGCCGGCACAGGGCGTCGAGGTCGGTCCCGGCGCGTACGCGGTCCAGGCCGACGTCGCTCGGGCGGAACGTGTAGTCGACGTATGCCTGCTCCAGCAGCTGGGTAATCAAGCTGCGGATCATGGGGCGCGCGCCGGCGTTAGCGTCGTCGCGGGAGGTGTGGCGGCCGCAGAAGAAGACGAGCGAGGCGAAGCCCCTCTCGCGCGCCCGCAGCCCCGCCATCAGCGACGCCGCCACCAGGCTCACGGCCGAGCCCGCTGATGCCGCCTCCAGATCCGCGTCACCGTCGACGAGCAGCTCGCGCGACTCGGTGGCCGTGGCCCATGTCTGGAACTCGGGCGCCCGCACCATCTCCTGGGCGCGCAGCCGGTACTCGAAGGGGATGGATTCCGAGACGCTGAAGGCGTGTTCCATGTCGTCCTTGTCCAGACCTACGATATTGAGGGCCTCGATGAGGGCTTTGACGTGGATCGTGTCTTCGGGCCGAGGCGGGGCCGGTGCTTGCGGCGGCGGCGGCGGCGGCGGCGGCGGATAGTGTTGGGTCGGCAGTGGAGCGAGGTAGTGGTTTTGATGGTAAAGGTCGGGGTATGGATAGGGATTGGGGTATGCGTAGGGGTCCTGCCACGGTTGGAACGGCGGTTGCGCATGGTGAGGGTTGTTGTTGGGCCACTGTGGTTGGCTCTGCGAGGGCTGCTCCGGCGCCGGCGACGGAGCTCTCGATGTCGCGGCCGAGTGGTCTCTCTGTTTCAAGATTTCGACCTCTGCGCACCGGGTCAATGCCGTATCCCACATTATCTACCTTGGTAGTACCTGAGGGAGTAAGCAGCGGCGAATAGAGCGACATACCTTGCGCCAGGTTCTTGTTTTGTCGTTGAAGCTCCTCGGTCTTCTTCTCGTATTTCTGTTCCCAGACCGCCTCGGTCTTCTTCTGGTAATCGTCAAAGAGTGACTTTATAGTATTCGCCACGACAGCTTGTATGTTAGCCATCTGCTGGGCGTCGCGCGCACCCTGATTCTGGGTGAACTGTTGCAGCTGGTGCTGTATGACTTTACCCAGGCTGTTGACCTGCAGCACTATCTCTTTGCCTTGGTTGATGATGCTATCGGTTTTCAATGCAATCATCTTTGTGTTTTCAACCGATAACAGCCTGAGCCCTTCAATGTCTAGTTCAAAAAAAAAAAAAAAACACCAAATAAGTCAGGGAAGGGCTATTTTATTGGTATTGAACCGACTTACTCGTAAGAGTCACACCTAAAGCCTTTTGAGTCACCCAGATGTTGGATTCTTCGACCCTGTCCATGAGTTGTTTAGTTTTTGCGGGGACTTCGGTGATGCTGTCGATGAGATCCTTCTTATAGTTCTGGCCCTGGCCAATAGAAGCCAGGCTCTTTAAGGCCCTGCCAACTTAACAAAGTGAAAAGAGGTGAGCATTTCAACAGAGGTATCTGCAAAGCTTAGATAAAGGTAGTTTTTTGCCTTACCGGTGCTACTGAGAAAATAGACGATGGCTCCTTCCACCGCTTTGAGGATGCATGCAATCAGATCGACCGAAGCGTCCTTGATGTTTGGGTCACCAGGAAAGGCAGAGAGAAAGATCTCGACCCTGCCGAAACCCATTTTCATCTCCTCCTCATCAGCGAACCCCGTTATCTGGATTCGAGCCTGTGCAGCCGTAGAGACAACCTACCCCTAGTTACTAATTCCGTTCCAATGCACCTGGGCGTGCATCAAACTCACATCAAACAGCATTCCTAGGACAAACTTTACTAGAGATACGTAGGCCCCATCGTCGGGAACCATTACCACTACCTCTTTCACGCCGTCGATATTGTCTGCTAGAGTGCGGTATATCGTCTTCAACCGACTCTTCACAGTCTTGCCGGCTCCGTTGAATACGTTGCTGGCATTTTCGAGCCTCTCGTGAATATCTTGCCACTTTTTCTTGGACCTGATTGAGTATTCGGGCTTTTGGGTCAGCTTTTCGGGCTCGGGCATGTTCTGGTCGATAAACCTGGCCATGGCTTGGTCGAGAATAGCGCTCCAGAACAGCATGGCCTCTGCGGCGGGGACAAGCTCTCGGACCGGCAGCACATGTTTGGAGCTGTCTCTTTCAGAGGCGCCTTTTTTGGGCATGTCTTTCTCGGACGTGTCATGCTCAAGGTGGATGTTTTCCGCCGGCAGCATGGCGGTGCTAGTCTTGCGCGGCTCGAAGTGGTCCGCTTTGGGGTCGTAGTCGATCTGGGCGTCTTTGAGGGCGTCCACGGTCTCTGCAAGTCTGGTTTGGATAAAGGCAACTGTTGGTGGCTGCTGGGGGACAGCTGGGATGCGGTGCAGCTTCTCCTCCATCGGAGGCAAAACTGTTGCCACGGTGGAAGAGCGGAGGTACGCCGGCGCTGCGCAAGCATCGGCGGTGGCAGCTGTGCCTGTGCCGGACTGCCCGGTACCAGACCTTATCTAGAACTTATAACACTTGAAAATGGGGGAAATGAATGACTATTGGAGCCTGCCCATCTGCCGAGATCCGACCGGGGCGGTGGGCTTGGAGGTATGTGGATGGATGGGTGCACAGAAGCTCGAAGTGGTTGCAAGCCCTGCCCGTACGAGTCCTCTTCACAGCCTCGGTCTGGATGACGCCATTGTTGCACAGGTGCGGAAGCTTTGTCCAATGAAAGTTGTGTCCTTGGTGCTTTTGACTCGCATCAAGCATGCAGGTAGCTGAGTCATATATAGCTCATACAGTCGGTGGCGAGTTGTAACCAATAATGTCGTCGGGAACGCCCCGCGGGAGCGTCCGCCGATGTGCAGACATGCAACATAGGGCAGGGCCTGGTGTTCAGTTCGCCCAATGACAAATTTTGCGCTTGCCGCCAAATGCAAATAAATGGCCGGGAGCGCATTTGCCGCCCGGGCTGACGAGCAGCTGAGGAAGAGCTTGTGAGAACAACAGCTCACTGCAAGCGCCAGAGCCTTGCGCCGCCATGCCAGTTGCCCAGTCCGTGTATAATTGCCTTCGACCCAGACCCTCACATAGAAGGACCTCAGGGCCCCAGTTTTCGGCGGAGCACATTCCCACTTCAAGGCCATCCATTCCAAGCTATTCCCAGCTTTTGTCTTTTGACTTCCTTCCGTGGGTGGGCTACAGCCCCCTTCCATGTGACGTGGCATGGTCCTCACTTGCAAGTTATGGCTCCAGCCTCCAGAATCCAAGATGAGGGCCGACCCCCCGTCCCGTCGCCCCCATGCAGTGGCACCGACCCAGGCTCGACGCCTTCGGCGGAAAGCCGCACTTGGACGCCTGCCAGCTCGGTGGACACACCTCTAGGAAACCAACTCGAGCAGGAAGGAGAGCAAAACGAAGAACATGATCACGATGGCGCCAAGACTCCACGCAAACCACCTGTGAGCTCCGAGTCTGGCAGGATGGAAGAGCAAATGCAAAAACTCCAAGCCAAACTAGTCGAGCTAGAGCACCAAACCATATCCGAGAGGATCGCACGACAACAGATGGAACAACAACTCGCGGTGGCCTTGGCAGAATCCATGGCCAGCCAACCTTTGGTGAGAGGCTTTGCGGATTCAGACAGATACCATCGTGTCTTGAAAGACGTGGATGTCCGGTGCCAGTACCTCGACGACTGGGAGGAAGCACCGGCTGGCCGGTACACAGACCTCAGTATCAGTCTTCTCGAGGCTCAGCTGCGACGCCTGAAACTCGACCGCAGCCAAATTTCCCAACTCAGTGAGGACCGAAACCGTCTGCAAGACATGAAATCGCTATGGGAGCAGGAACGTGCAAGTCTTCTGCAGAAGCTCGAGCTCAAGCAGGTGGCCAGGGAGACCGACTCGGGCACGCCGGCTAGCAATATCGACAATGCACGCTTGGAGGAGAGCAGTGCTGATTCGGGCCTTTCTCCCGTGGAACCCAAGCTCAATCGCGTCACTTGGGAGGATTGGAGGCTCTGCCACCTGAAGCCGGCGGGGTACTCTGCTGCGATCGACGTTCTCGACGGCGAGCCTGACGTGTCTTTTGAGCGGCCTGTCTACTACAACCCCTGGGCGCCATCAGGGACGCAAGCGGCGACGAAGTCACGCCTGAATGTTCCCAAAGTCACTTCGGACGAGACAACCGGCCAACGGCCAATGGCGGAGCGCATCCGCATCAACTCCAAGCACATCCTGAGTATCTTGTCACGGATTTACGAAAGCGACATCGACGGCACCTCTCTCGTCATGATCAGGCCGTATAAATCTCTGGCTTACTATGACAAGGCAATCCGAGCCAAGTTCCTGGAGCTGCAGGCCGAGTTCGGATCAAAGGATGATGTAATGCCCGCACCCAGCGCGCCTCCCGCAGAGGCGGCGTCCAAGGAAGCCGTTTCCGCTCCCACCGCAGCACCCCCTGGTGAAGGAGGAACCGCCAAAAAACCTAATGCTCCTGACGAGTTGACCTTTTCGCTCTCGGCCTATCAGCATCTGAAGTGCCTCGTTCAGTTTATGGACGACGAGATCCAAGGGAAGCTTGCCTACTTGGAGAGCGACCGGTGCAAGACGGTTCGCTTCGCCGACATCTGGTACCTTTTCAAGCCGGGTGACGAGGTCGTTGACCAAACCCTCCGCCAAGCCTACCGGGTCGTGAATGTCTCCAGCCCCGGCCACACCGTGATCTCCCCATGGCGCACGAAATGGGACAAATCGGCCAAGGCAAAGGAGGAAACACCCGTCATCCTCGTCTGCGCCTATATTGACTTTGACGGCAAGAATCTGGGCCCTCGAGTCCGCAAAGTCAGAATACCGCGATATGACAATGAAAAAGCAGTGACCAGCCTCGAGGTCTTCCCGCTGCGCTTCGCCGAGCAGAGGATCAGAGCGCAGACTTCACGAAAGGATGGTGAGCCCAAGATGTCGTTACGGGACACGCTGATCAAGAGAGGCAGGAGATTCATGGACATGACGGGCTTCAAACACATGCACTACAGCGGGTTAACGCTAGACACCAGGGACGAAGTGGACAGCCATGTTGTCATCGATTTCCAGGAGGCGTTCGCTTATGACGCTCAAAATCATAGAAAAGCCAGCCCAAAGACCACACCTGCCGAGGACGAATCCACAGAGGCTGCGTCTGCGAAGGCTGTATTTGCGGCATGGCAGCCAGAGCTCAAAAACCTCGTCGGCGAGCAGTTGGATACGAAATTTGACCCCGAAAAGTGTACGGCAGAGTGCTGTAAGGCCGAGACACTCGAAAAGTATTACAATGACTCGAGCAGTGAGACGAAGCGGAACCAGGATTACATACAGTCGCTAATGCCAGAGGGTCGTGGCGAGCCACCGCCGTCCATCTACACTCGTCCGCTACAGGAGATCAGGAACCAGGAAGAAGAGGAATTGGGTGATGCAGACTTCCTAATCATGTCATATCGCGTCTTTGCCTTTATCTTGCGCAGTCGAAAATGGGGTAAGTGTCGGACCGCTCTCGCGCTCCAGTCTTCTCTCAACCGCTAACTTTGTTCGTCCCCGTAATTGCCAGCCCAACTTGATATCACTCATCTGACCCCGCCTGATACCCGCTCCTCGAAGGGAGCTTTCGGCAAAGGTGTGAACAAACGCCAGGCGAGGAGAAGAGTTATCAATGATCAGAAGAGGACCAACCGCGGCGATGGCAATGACAGCGATCAGGACACAGACCTGGAGGATGACACCGCTTTCGGCCAGCTCGTCCTCCCTCCGGGACACAAGAAAATGGTCAGGTCGCTGGTTTCGCAACACTTCCGTGACAAGGAGTCCAAGGAGGGACGGCAGGTTGATATCGTGAGTGGGAAAGGTGAGGACCTCCGAATCTTTGCGCAGACCAAGGGCTTCTTCTCACACACACCCTTCCAGGCAAAGGCTTGATCATTCTTCTCCATGGTGCTCCCGGCGTCGGGAAGACGACTACAGCTGGTAAGTCTCTGCCCTCCGGACACCACCTGTCTTCTTTCCTTTTTTCCCCTTCTTGTTTTATTCTGACTCGTTTCGCCACTACTTTACAGAGGGCGTCGCAGAAAAATTCGAAAAGCCACTGTACCAGATCACTTGCGGTATGTGCCATCTTACCCGCGGTAAGACAATTATTGACCTTCAAAATATAGGAGACTTGGGTGTGACGGCACCAGAAGTAGAAAAAGCTCTCGAGACGTCCTTTTCCTTGGCAAGCCGCTGGGGCTGTGTGCTGCTGTTGGACGAGGCCGATGTTTTTCTAGCCACGCGGTCGAAAGTGGATTTCCACAGGAATGGACTAGTGTCAGGTATGCTCCATGCTCGAGTGCGCCGTGAGGAGAGGAGAGACGATGAGCCCCCGCCGCTGACCTGGACCCCAGTCTTCTTGAGAGTACTCGAGTACTACACTGGAGTTCTGTTCCTCACTACTAACCGGATTGGAGACTTCGACGAGGCCTTTGCCTCGCGGATCCACATCAGCTTGTACTACCCGCAGCTCGATATCGAATCTACCGTGGAGATCTTCGAGCTCAACCTCGACTTGATAGAGGGGAGGTTCCGGGAGAGCGAAAAGGGCGAGATTCACATCGACCGGCCTGGCATCATCAAGTTTGCCAGGGGCTACTATGACAATCCTGGGCACAGGGACGCCAGGTGGAATGGCCGGCAGATCCGAAACGCCTGCCAGACGGCACTGGCTCTCGCTGAATTCCGTGCCCATGAGCGCACTAACAAGATGATCGATTCCGAGTTTCGGGAGACAAAGCCCGCGGTGCATTTGAAGGTCAAGGATCTCAAAACCGTGTCTAACGCCTACCTCGAGTTTATCAACTACCTCAACGAGCTTCGCGGCTTCGATGCCGATGCCTGGGCCAAAAGGTCAAAACTGCGAGCACAAGATGTTGACTTTTGGCGCAAGATGGCAGAACTAAAATATGCCGAGGAGAAAAACAATGACGAGGTCAAGGACAAGAAAAAGGAGGAAGAGAAGGAGGAGAAGAAGGTAGTAGAGGTCCAAGGGTGGGATCAGAGCAAGACGGACAAGCAAGGCACCGCCCCCTCCACCGGAGAGGTTCCGACGACGGTTCCCGCTTCTCAGCAGCCCCCAAGGGGAGCTCCGATTCCGCCAACGATAAAAGCGGCACCTCCACCACCGACCGCCCCGCCCGTCCAAGCTCCCAATCCGGCTCTTCCTCCCGGTGGCCAAGCCCCTCAACCGTACGGCCCACCACCGGGGTATGCTCTGCCTTACCACTACGGCCACGGGGCTCCGCCGCCGCCGCCGGGTGGACATTACCCGTATTGGCCCCATTCACAGTACCAAGCACCATATCCCGGGCCCCCACCCCCCGTCCAAGGTAGCCCGGCACCGCCTGCTGGGGAGCCGTACTACCCTTCGCCTCAGCTGCCCGGACAGGGGCAGCCGTACCCTCCTCACCCTCCGGGCCAGGGGCAGCAATACCCTCCCCAGCCCGCCGGTCAGCCGTACCAACCCCCGCCTGGTCAAGTACAGCCGTACCCTTCCCAACCACCCGTCCAGGGACAACCGTACCCACCTCAGCCGCCAGACCAGCCAGGTGGCGCCCCGCCGCAATAAGGATGCCGAGGGCGCATTACAGGGCACCACGCAATGCAGACTAGAAAGGAGGACAGCTACCTACTTGGGTACATTCGGCTTTCAAATTGCACAGAGTCCAGAAACAGCACCCAAATAGGATGGCTTGGGTAGACTGGTATTGGACATGACGAGACGACATTTTCCTTTGTCTTTCCTTGTTAGTAAATCGCAGGTACTTTTTGACCATCATTTCGCGGCAGTTGAAACTTCCCGTCTTAGTGTTCCAGGCTGTTACAACCTACCTACCTAGGTACCTAGGTAGGTACTGGCGGAAATACCAGAGCGATAGAAGCTACAAAATCCTACGTGTTTATACAGTGCAACCACACTCGTCGTGAACCCCTGACATCAATCCCACCTACCTTACCCGAGCTATCTATAGATCTCCAACAACATTCTCAAAAACCTTCTCCCGAACCTTCATCAACCACTCCCTCGCCGCAATATATATCCCCTGAGCGCCCGCAGCGTTTTTGCCTTTCTTCACGGCTTCTATGTCGCTAAACACTGTGAAGGCGAGATGGGTGGCTATTTTGCGCCAATAGAAACTCAAAACGATGTCCATCTAAGTCTCCGCCTAAAAAGTATTGAAACGCGCCATCCCGAGTCCCTGACAAAGTTCAGCGCTTAATTGTTGTAACGGCCCCGTAGTCGGCAGCTAAAGCCCCCCGCATTTAGAACAAGTGTACCATATCTAGGTACCTACGCACGGCACATGGACAGGAGTGCAATGATTAGAAGCCCCCAAGAACCCACCAGGACCTGCTCAGTGGGAAGTGTTCAGTCTCGGCTGATGTAAAGCTGGGAATGAAGACGGCTTGCAACTGGTCAATTGAAGCCTGCCTTGCACTCTCTGGCGGAGCCAAAGAGCTCCTGATATACCGGTCGTATTTTGGTCATGTCCGACCAGCTGAACCGGCCTCGCCAGTTCAGCCCCGTCAGGACAAATTAGCTACGGCTCGCCCCAGCTCAGGACCACCAACGAAAAAGGAAATCTTGTGAACCCAGATTCGTCTCAGATAACCAGGCTGGCATTTCAACGTAATCGGACATGGACTCGAACAGTTCAATAAACTTCGTCAGACTAGGTCAGTACCAGTCAAAAAGAGGTCGGTCAGTACCTATCCAGATTAGAAGAGGGTCATGTCCTCAAAGGGGCATAATCTGATTATATCTCCATATGGACTGCATAAATGACAAACGAGACGCGTAACCACCTCCCCACTGTACCATTCGTACCTGAACTTGTGATCGCGGCGTGAACTTGAGTTCGGTCAATCATCACACCAGTTACCAACTCTCCAAGCCGATGAGAAAAGAAATCCGAGACTCGGATTGGTTAACCGTGATTTTACAAAAGATGGCTCGTGTCACCACCGAGAGCCAAACTTACGTGATGATCGCACCGCACTTTCCGACGATTGTCATTCTAAGGCGTGATACGAGTGCTGGTGGAAGTCAAGTTGTGACGGCAATGTATAATTTAGTTAATGCTGAAATTCCGTGTACCTAGTACCCAGGTTACACTGTCCAGCAAGCGTTTTCGACTGCTTTACCTACTAATGTCCTTTATACTGAGTATTCTAGTACCAACAGCCCAAGACCCGTGTTCCTCTGATTTCAAGTAGAGCATCTGCGTCACTGCGGGAGCAAAGAACTTGCCCCGTGACTAAAACCGCATGCAGCTTAGGATCCGGCAACCGGGTTCGGGTTCCCTCACCCGCGCAACGTGGTATTTCCCTCCCTCCTTGACACCGCCATCCGGGCTGTCCTCAATCACAGGGTTACGCTTTTTCCTTACCAGATCTCGGCCTAGACGGCAGAGGTCAAGTACTGCTGTGCCGTAGACTTTGTCTGGTGAAAGAGTCAATGGTAACCACTCATGATGAGAGTTGATGTTGTCAACCGATCTGGTACGACAAACGCCGAGACAACCATTTTGGCTTCTCAACTCAACCGGATTGACAGAAAACAGGACTTGAATGGCACAGGGAGGTATTCGATGGGTGAAAACTGGGCAGAACATCTCGAACGAGGGGTTCGCATAAGCTTATGCTTGTCGGTCATGACGGTGTGGAGGCGTGATTCTCATGGACAGGAAGGATGCATGTGCAGGTTGACTAGCGGAATGACTTTGTAAAGTGAGAGAGAACGTGTCTGTCTAAGGTGATCAAAAAGTATAAAAGGGTAGTGAACACTCACTCAAACTCGAGATTTTTCTTCATCCTCAACTTACTCAACACTCTCTTACACTTCACCACCAAGCAAACAACCCCACATGATCAAGATGCTCGGCTCCACTGTTACCATTGCTCTCGTCACGGCCCTGGCCGGCCATGCCTCGGCTGCGACCTGTGTGGTTGGCCGTGTTTACTGCGGCTTTACGCTGTTGGGTGGTGGTATGTCCTTCCCCCCCTGTTTTTTTTTGGGTTTTTTTCCCTCCTCTTTTTTCTAGTCAAACATACTGACACATCCAGACTTCAACTACTGGCAAAATGAAATGATCATTGCCAACCCCAACCTCAACGCCGGCCAGCGTTCCGACTCGACCTGGAGGTGCACGAGCAACGATGCCTCCGGTGGCCATCTCGCTCATGAGGCTTGGTGCAAGGAGAGACCCGGCCGGGCTTGCCAGCCTAACAACAGCGGCAAGTGCACTGGTCTGAATGACTGCTGCGCTGCTGCTTAAGTTGTATGCGAACAAGCCTTTGGCGCTCGTTCGGAGATCTCAGAGGGGCTGGACTTGGTCCCAAACGTCACAATCGTCAATCATGTCAATGGCTGGATCTCGGGGATGTCATGGGTGAACAAAATGGAGAGAGTACACTTGGTGTCGTTAGATTTCTTTTCTTTACCTACCTAGGTAGTTTCAATGGGCCCATTTTATTTTTTACATTAAGTTCGGTCCTGTGGCTATTGTTGAGTGACCGTCCTCCAGTCTTGCTCCGGTTCCGGACCCACTGCGGGCTCCACTCCGCGCCGATCCCGACCAGCAGGGTACCAGGGTCCAGGTTAACCAACACGGACTGAAAAGCGGTCCACGGATAAACTATCAGTAGATCTCCATGCCAAATAGAAAGACTGAATACTACAACTCAAGGTATGTGAAAAAATCAGCACTTTTACTTGCAGTCATGTCATTACACTCCAACCAACGTTACCCAGTCATATATGTACAACAACATCGTTCTAATTCCACAGCAGTCTTGTTATACACACAATATCACATTATTTCCCACCCTCCCATTTCTTTCCCTTTCCTTTCTTTTTTTTTTTTTTTTTTTATAACGGCC
>Ga0247763_1001338_pt1 | contig 14124 bp, 12 predicted proteins | sample UWRJL141409B4_FD_179926 | JGI IMG/M metagenome (GOLD analysis project Ga0247763, IMG submission 179926) | Plant litter microbial communities from Arlington Agricultural Research Station in Wisconsin, United States - UWRJ-L141-409B-4 | ecosystem: Environmental > Terrestrial > Plant litter >...
GATATCCTCACCGAGAAGAGAGGCACTCGCGTCGCTCTGAAAATGAGGCGTCAGCTGGCGAGTGCGCGCGTGGAGCACCGCGCCGGACGCCCCCGTCCCAGCGTCGGGACATCGGAGCGGCGTTCCCATGCGTCGCCCGCTGGGGCTGCGGTGACGCGTGCGAACTCGCTGGTCATGAGGCGCCTCGCGCGAGCGGACTCTGCCCACGCGAGCATCACGATCGACTCGCATCGAGCGCAGCATGAGCCCCCCCTCCGAGAGCGAATATTCGAATGGAAGAGCTGTGAATGCGTGAGCGCTTCGTTGCATCGAGTGGAGCGCCCTGTTAGCGTCGATCACGTCAGACGGCACCACGTGGTGCTGTCACGTCAGGGGAAAGAGAGTCTGCCGCCGGGCTCACCGATGTCGAGTTCGTCTCGCCGTCGCGTAGCCGCATCGCTTGGCGTTCCCCGACACGAGAAACCTTGCTGTCCAATCCTACCTAGAACGAAAGGATCCACCCATGACAGACCGCAAAGAGCTCCCGACGGATAGGGAACAGTCGCAGCTGAAGCGCTTCACCCAAATCATGATGGGCCGCGGTGCTTCCCAGGCCCTCGGCGTGGCCGCGCGGCTCGGCCTGGTCGATCACTTGATCGATGGACCAAAGAGCAGTGCGTCTCTCGCCGAAACGCTGAAGTTGGAGCCATCGGCTCTCCATCGGCTCTTGCGCATGTTGGTCAGCATCGATGTGCTCCAGCACATGGACGGAAATTCCGACCTCTTCGCAATCGGCCCTCTGGGACGACACCTGCGGAGCGATGCCTCCGACTCGATGCGGGCCATGGCCGTTCTAAGCACAGAGTCGCTCTACTCGCGAACCTGGGAGCAGCTCGAGTTCAGCGTCACGACCGGCAAGAGTGGCTTCGAGCACGCACACGGAATGCCCATCTATCGCTACATCGAGCAAACCCCGGGTGTCGCCAAGGTTTTCCACGAAGCCATGGCCGGATTGTCTCAGGTCGTGGCAAACAGCCTGATTGACGCGTACGATTTCAGCGACATCCGCACCCTCGTCGATGTGGGCTGCGGATACGGGGCATTGAGCACGACCATCCTTCGCGCCCATCCCCATGTGCAGGCTATCCTCTTCGACCTGCCCCCTGTGATCGAAAAGGCAAAACACGCCGTCCATGTGCAGGGGCTGAGGGACCGGCTCGAGCTGGTCGCAGGCGATATGTTCGAATCGGTTCCAGCGGGGGGCGACGCCTACATTCTGAAGAACATCGTCCACAACTGGAGCGACGAACGTGCGTCGAGCATCCTGCGCGGTTGCAAGGACCGCCTCCGTGAAGGCGGAAGAGTCTTGATCGTCGAGGGTATCGTGGCCTCTGACTCCACGAGCGTCCTTTCGAACATTCTGGATCTGGACATGATGATGGGGACCGGCGGTCGCGTGCGGACCAAGGAAGAATACGGCGCCCTGCTCGAAAGCGCGGGGCTAGAGTTGGCGCGTGTTGTGGACACTTGGTTCTACATGAGCTTGATCGAAGCGCGACCGAAAAACTGACTGACGATCACCGAGCAGCACGTGCAGCTCATGAGTGTTGAAGACATCGGGCCCGAAGGGCGAACGTTGTCATCATCTGACAGAGTTTAGTCGTTCGAATCCCAACCCCATCACAGCAAGGATTACACCATGACGATCGGTGAGACTCTTGGACAGCGAGCACTGCGTGTTTTGCACGAGGCATGCTCCGAGTTCGATTTTGGACGGGCGGAGTCCGTCGTGTCGGAACTTCTCCAGCTGAGCGCCAGCAGCTGGTTCGATCGGCCCACCAACGAGCGCTTCCCCGCCTTTCTTCTCGAAGGCGGCCCCTTCCAGCTCTGCTTCCATCTGCCGCCTCATGACGTGCGGCAGTTTCGTTTTACAGTCGAGCCGATCGGCGAAGAACCGACGCTCTTCTCGTACTGGAACAGCGCAACGAGCACGCTCGAGCGCATCTGCAAGCGCATGAACTGGTCTTTCGACACGATGGGCAAGCTATACGAGCTCACCCGACCAGCTCAGAACTTCTTGCTCGAGAGGAAGCCACGGCCGCAGCTCGGCGATGGTTCGCCTTCGCACGGGCGTTGGGCGAGCTGGATCGGTGGTGCCGTTTCACCCCAGGGAGACGTGACGGTAAAGACGTACATCTGTCTCCGGCACGCGCAGGAACGATCGGCGAACATCGACGAGATCCTTGCGGCCGCCGGCGTTGGCCCCAAGCTGCAGGAGGCGCTCCCTACCGACATCAAGAAGCGAATCGCGATGATGACGGTCGACCTGTGTTCGGAGGGCGTCAAGCGGGTCAAAGTCTATTTGAAGCTGTCGCCAACTGGACCCAATACTGCGGATGAGCTGGATCGAATCGGGGCGCTGACGCCGCAGTATCGCGCCGGTGACGCTCGACGATTTCTCGAGCTCTATGCGCCCGAAGGGCTCGAGGCTTTGCCCAACTCTCCGTTCTTGACCTGTACGCTGCACGCTGTCGACAATCGGTGGGACCGGCTGACGACGAACGCGATCCATTACAGCAAGGCGCTCCAGCCTCCCGAGGCTGTGTTGGTATCGCGCGCGCGCGCCGCAATTCGAGAGTACGGCGCGCAGGAGGAAGCCTACGATCGCTTCGCTCGCGTCGTTGGCTATTCCAATATCCGAGTGATGAGCCTGCAGAGGCAGGCGGGCGTGCCGATGTTGACGCTCTATGCAAATATCCCCCTCTTCGACGAGAATGCCAAAGCAGAATGACGCCGTGCAACCGATGGGAGGCGATACTGCAGCTCGACGTCCCGCTCGTCGATCAACGGTCTCCTCTCGACCACGCGGGGTGCATATCGATGCCAGACCTGCAACCCACGCAGCGCATCGACTATACGTGGGCGCGCTGAACGCGCGACGCACTGACACACTCGACCGCCCTGCGCAGCGGGGCAAAACGCCAGGTGCGGGGTGGCGTCCACCGAGCGCTGCGTCGTCCGTCACGGGGTCTGCGCGCCCGTGAGGCGAACGAAGATTCTGGAGGCTTGACAGTCTCTCGCCGTCGCCATACTAAGTGTTCACTCACTTACATTGCGCATTCGCGATCGGCGAGCCTCTGTGAGCCGCTGCCAGAGAACCGCTGGACCGCGGCGTGCGCTCTGGCGCTCGCAGACGCGGCGCCTCGGCGGGGTTTGGCTGCGATGAGATCGACTATGATGAAATGGACGATCCGAATCTCACTCGGCTTGCCGTTGCTCCTGGGTGGGGCGCTACTCGTCAGCGTTTTCCTCACGGGCCGCCGGCTCGCGGCGCGCTACGACGTGAACGTCGCGACGGCGCCGATCCCGATGGATGAGTCTTCGCGCACCCGGGGCGAGCACCTGGGAAGGGCGGTCGCGATCTGCACGAACTGCCACGGGGCGGACTTGGGGGGCCAGGTGCAGCTGGATCGCGCGTTGATCGGACGCATCGCCTCCCCCAACCTCACGCCGGGCAACGGCAGCGCCGTGCGCGGCTACAGCGCGGAGGACTGGTTCCGCGCCCTGCGACACGGCGTGCGCCCCGACGGAACCGCGATCATGCTGATGCCCGCCGGCGACTTCGATGGTTTGAGTACCGAGGAGGTCGCGATGATGGTCGCGTGGCTTCAGGCGCTTCCGCCCGTCGATCGCGAGGTCGCCCCTTCGAGGCACGGCCCCCTGATGAGCTTGCGCTATATGCTCGGACAGATGCCGGGCTTGATCCCGGCCGAGTCGCTGGATCACGGTCGCACATTTGCCCATCGGGCGAGCGAACGTGGAACGGGAGAACGGTTCGCCACGACTTGCACGGGTTGTCATGGCCCGAACCTCTCGGGGGGGCCCATGCTCGGCGCCCCGCCCGGAACCCCCGAACCATCCAACCTCACGCGACACTCGACGGGTCTGCAACAGTGGACGGAACGGGACTTCACCCGCGCGCTTCGAGAGCATGTCAGCAAAGACGGTCGACAGCTCCACCAATTCATGCCGCGAGCGTACGCGAGCATGAGAGACGCAGACGTCGCCGCCATCTGGGCCTACCTCGCGACCTTGCCCCCCAAGGCGAGAGGCGAAAGGTGACGCGGGGCCAGGCGCCCCACATGAGAGAGGAGAGATCGAGATGTCGAGCTCCAAGATAGCCGGTCTGGGAGGTGCGGGCTTCTTCGTCTGCGTGTTGGTCGAGAACCTGCTCCGTCGCGGGCAACCCGCCAACGACGCCGATTGGCCCAGCGTACTCGCCTGGTATCGCAGCAGCGGCGCATCGATCACCGTGTCCGAGGGGCTCTTCGTCGCGGCCATCCCGTGCCTGATTGCCTTTGGCGTCGGCACGTACTTCACGCTCCGCGCTCACGAGAGAGCTGCGCCCTGGGCGCTCGCCGGGGCACTCAGCCTGACGCTGATGACACCGCTGCTCGCCGGGGCGATGGCCGTCGACATCGTGCTGGATGCCAACGCTTCCCGGCTCGCGGTGCACAGCGAAACCGGTCGCGTCTTGTGGGCGTTGAAGGCGAGCTTCTTCACGCTGACGGCACCGGTGCTCGCGACGGGCCTGTTCACGATGGCCATGGCAACCAAGGCGGCAGCCATCGGCTCGCGCTGGGTCTCGACCCTCGCTCAGCTCGGTTCACTGGCAGGGTTCGTCAGCGTGCTCGCTCCGCGCTTCGTCGTCGAAGGGTCAGCCCTTCAGTGGCTGAGCTTCGCGATGTTCGCTTGCTGGATGCTCTTCCTCCTCGTCACGTCGCTCAGCATGCTGCGCAACCCGGCGACGAACGGTTCATCACCGAGCTCGGAGCTGGCGGGTAGCCCCGGCTGAGGGGCGCCGCTCACCCGTGCGCCGCGTCGTCGCGCGTCGGGTCGTCGTGCCGCTCACCGGCCGACCGCCCCCGACCCTGCACCACAATGGATATTGGTCTTGTTAGATAGACACTCGTCCGCTAGACTCTGTCTGCAAAACCGGTCCTGATTCCTTGCATCGAGCGGCGCCACTGGGCGCCGTGATTGCGCCGGATCAGGCACGCGCGCTGCGTCCTCTCGAGTCTCATGAGTGATACCGTTCGAGCCCTCCCAGGCGCGACCCCGGGCTTGACGCTGGGGCGGCCGCGCGAGGCGAGCTGGCGGCTCCACGTGCCTGCGCGGCTGCGTCGCGCGATCGGGCCAATCGCGATCGTCGTGCTCTGGCAGCTGGCATCGTCGACAGGGCTGGTGTCGACGCGGGTGCTGGCGGCTCCGAGCACCGTGGCGGAGTCGGCGTGGACCTTGCTGAGCACGGGTGAGCTGCAGAACCACCTGTGGGTGTCGCTCGGGCGCGTCGCCCGAGGCCTCGGTATCGGAGTCAGCGCCGGGCTGGCCCTGGCGCTGGTGTCCGGCCTCTTCCGCTGGGGGGAAGACCTGCTCGATCCGCCGATCCAGATGCTGCGCACGCTGCCCGTGCTGGCGCTGGTGCCGCTGTTCATCCTCTGGTTCGGCATCGGGGAGACGCCCAAGGTCGCGCTGGTGGCGCTCGGGACGCTCTTCCCCGTGTACCTGAACACGTTCGCGGGCATTCGCGGCATCGACAACAAGCTCGTGGAGGCCGCGGCGACGATCTCGCTCGGCCGCGCGGGCTTGATCTGGCATGTCATCCTGCCCGGCGCGCTGCCGGCGGCGCTGGTCGGGCTGCGTTACTCGCTCGGCGTGGCCTGGCTCGTGCTGGTGATCAGCGAGCAGATCAACGCCACCGCCGGCATCGGCTACCTGATGACCAACGCGCGCGAGTTCCTGCGCACCGACGTGATCGTGGTGGGCCTGGTCGTCTACGGACTGCTCGGGCTGTCGACAGACGCCCTCGTGCGCGCGCTCGAGCGGCGCGTGCTCGCCTGGCGGGTGGCGTTCGCCGGCGCCTGAAGCGCGTAGACTGGACGAGGAGCTGGCAGTGGAGCGAGTGCGGATGAGTGATGCGGTCGACAGCTCCCGAGAGAGGTCGCGCCCGGTGCTGCGAGTTCGAGACGTGCGGCGATCCTTCGGCGAGCGGCAGGTGCTGCGCGGCGTCGATCTCGACATCGCCCCCGGCGAGTTCGTCGCGCTGCTCGGGGCGAGCGGTTGCGGAAAGAGCACGTTCCTCCGAGTCCTGGCCGGGCTCGACCCGGGGGCGACGGGAACGCTGGAGCTGCCCGCGAAGATCTCGGTGGTGTTCCAGGAGCCGCGCCTGTTCCCGTGGAAGAGCGTCCGGCAGAACGTGGCCCTCGGCTTGCCCTATCCCCCGGCGGAGCAGCTGCGGAGGGCCCGCGACGCGATCGCCGAGGTCGGCCTGTCGCATCGCGCCGAGGCCTGGCCGCTCACGCTCTCGGGCGGCGAGGCCCAACGCGCGGCGCTGGCGCGCGCCCTGGTGCGGGAACCGGAGCTGCTCTTGCTCGACGAGCCTTTCGGTGCGCTCGACGCGCTCACGCGCACCCGCATGCATCGCCTGCTCGCGCAGCTCTGGCACCGGCACGAGCCCGCCGTGTTGCTCGTCACCCACGATGTCGACGAGGCGCTGCTGCTCGCCCACCGCGTCATCGTCTTCTCCGTTCCCGAGGCTGTCGCTGACGCTGGGGGCGACCAGCAACGAGCGCGTTCGTCAGCGAGCAGTGACACCATCGTGGCCGAGCTGCGGGTCGACATCCCCGAGCCACGCCGGCGCGGGCACGCTCGCTTCGAGGCGCTGCGCAAGGTCTTGCTCGGGCACCTGGGCGTCGCGGACGACGACGCGCCGCCTTCGGCGCCCTTCGTTCAAGCCCCGAGCTCGCGCGAGGCCGCGACGATCCCCGCGGATTGAAGCGCCTCGGGCGGCGGGCGCTCGGCTCTCAGAAGATCTTGCTCTTCGGGAGCGCCTTCCGGACGTCGAGCGGCTCCGGCAGCAGGCCGAGCTCCTGGAAGGCGTCGGCGATGCGCTGCTGGGCGCTGACCGTCGCGTCGGTGATCGGGAGGATGCCCCAGGTCGCTCGGGAGAAGCACAGCTGGCTCGCCCGCTCGTCGATCCCGAGGAGCGGGCCGAGGTAGCCGGCCACTTCGTCCCGGTGCGCTCGTGCCCACTCGTCGGTGACCCGCACCTGCTCGAGGATGACTCGCAGCAGGTCGGTACGATCGTCGGCGAACTCGCGGCGCGCCACGTAGAAGATGTGGTTGTCGGCGAGCCCCTCCGCGGACGCGAGCACGCGCGCGCCGAGCGTCACCTCCGCCGACGCGAGGTACGGATCCCAGATCACCCAGGCGTCGACGGTACCGTTCTCGAACGCGGCGCGGCCCTCCGCCGGCGGCAGGTAGACCACGTTCACGTCCTTCAAGGCGAGGCCGCCTTTGGCCAGCGCCCGCACCAGCAGATAGTGGACGTTCGAGCCCTTGTTGAGGGCCACCGTCTTGCCCTTCAGGTCGGCGAGCGTCGCGATCGCAGAGCCCTTCGGGACGATGATGGCCTCGCTCTTGGGTGAGGGCTGCTCGACGGCGACGTAGACCATGTCGGGCGCTGCCGCCTGGGCGAAGATCGGCGGCGCCTCGCCCACATAGCCGAGATCGAGCTGGCCCGCGTTCAGCGCCTCGAGCAAGGCCGGGCCCGACGGGAACTCTGCCCACTCGATGCTGGCGCCCCGCTCGCGCAGCGGCGCCTCGAGCGTGCCTTTCCACTTCGCGAGCACGAGCAGGCTCGACTTCTGGTAGCCGATGCGCACCCGCTCCGCCGAGCCCGCCTTCGCGGCGCTCGACGCCTGGCACGCGCCGAGCACTGCCAGCGCCAGCAGCGCGAGCGCCGCGCGGCGGGTGTGACCGAGGCGGGCAAGCCCGCCCGCCAAATATCGCAAAAACTCGCTCCGCATGCGCCGACTGTACTAAGGTCGGCACATTTTAGAAGACTATATGTCTCCCCCGTAGGACAACCGGAGGTCGATGCCCATCGTTTTCCGCCCTGGCGCCGACGAGACGCGCGCGTTCCCCGGTCGGCTTTGCCACGTGCTGCCGTTCGTGTTGCTCGGGCTCGCTCTGCTGTTGCTCCTCTCGGGCTGCCGCGCCGAGCCGGAGGTCGGCAGCGCATCGGCGCCCCTCCAGCACACGCTGCGCGTCGTGCGCCCGAAGCAGTTCACGGCGCTCCAGGCCATGGAGAAGCATGGTAGCCTCGAGCGAGCGCTGTCGCCGCTGGGGTTCTCGGTGCAATGGCTCGAGTTCGCCGCAGGGCCACAGCAGCTCGAGGCCCTCGGGGCCGACGCCCTCGACATCGCGTCGACCGCCGAGTCACCCCCCATCTTCGCGCAGGCCGCGGGCACGCCGATCGTGTACCTCGCGTCGGTGCCACCGAGCGGCAAGGCCGTCTCGTTGCTCGTCGCCAAGGGGTCGACCGCGTCCAGCATCCGCGATCTGAAGGGCAAGAAGATCGCGTTTCAGAAGACGTCCATCGGGCACTATCTCCTGATCAAGGCGCTGAGCGAAGCGGGGCTCACGCTCGCCGACGTCGAGTCGGTCTACCTGCCGCCGCCGGACGCGGCTGGCGCCTTCAGCGAGCAACAGGTCGACGCCTGGTTCATCTGGGAGCCCTTCGTGACCCGAGCCGTGCAGAGCGGCGTGGGCCGCGTGTTGCTCGACGGCGAGCGCCTGCGCGACTCGTGCAACTTCCTGACCACGACCCGGCGCTTCGCCACCGAGCACCCCGACGTGCTGCAGGCGTTCCTCGCGGCGCTGCAGGAAGAGGAGACCTGGAGCCGGGACCATCCGCGCGAGATGGCCGACCTGCTGGCTCCTACCCTCATGATCGACGTGCCGGTCCTGCTCGAGATGCACGGCAAGTACACCTACGGCGTCTTTCCGATCACGCCAGCCTGGATCGAGAAACAGCAGGAGGTGGCCGACCTCTGGCAGGGGCTCGGCTTCTTGCCGGCGCGGGTCGATGTCCGCCAGAGCTTCCTGAGCTCCACTGAATACGAGCGCTCGCGCTGCGCCCGCTCAGCGCTCCGGCTCGGTAGGTGCCACCTTCTCGGGCAAGGCGACCTCGAACCTGCACACGCGCTCTTCCCAGCTGGGGAGGAGCGCGGGGTTCAGGACGACGCGGAGCGAGCGCGCGCCAGGGCTGAGCAGGGGCGTGAGCGAGAGCACGCCGGTCGTCGCGTCGCGCTCGGGCGAGGGCCCGTTGGCGCCGCCCGCCATCTCATACGTCTGTCCCGTGTCGTCCTCTGCCGACCAGCTCCAGCTGATCGAAGGCGCTGCGGGCAAGGCGGGCGTGATCTCGTACTCGATTCGCAGCGCGTGCTGATCCTGCGCGAGGGTCAGCACGTGCAGCTCGTGGCCCGGGATCGTGCCCGCGCAGCGATGGTCGATCGTCGCCAGGTGCTCTCTGCGAGGCGGGACGAACGGAGGGTCACCGGGCAGACGGGGCCGGAAGAAGCTTGCCCCACCCTGCGTGCCGCCATCCATGGGTCCGCGCCTGCCTCGCTGTGCCATGAGGAGCAGTGTAGCGCACGCCGAGCCCGTCCTCGCGGGGGTCCTCGAGTCCCCCCATCCGCCGCGGAGGCGCGCTGCGCGCCGAGCAGCGGATCTGGGGGGACCGGGCGAGCCGCGAGCCCGAGGGGGGCATCTCATCGGCTTTCTCCCGCTCCTCAGCATCGCTTCGCATCTCCCGAGGGGGACCTTGGGCGACTCGCGAGCCCGAGGGGGGCATCTCTAGCAGACCTGGCTGCGGAGCTCTGACGTCGGTGCGCGCACCGACAGGGTGCGTGCTGCTCAGCTTTGCCGCAGCCGCTCGCACAGAGCGACCTGTCCCTCGGCGCCCGCGCGACGGAACAGGCTGATCGCCGCGCCCAGCTCCACCTCGGCGGCGTCCGTGTCGCCCGCGGCGTGCAACGCGCGCGACAGCGATCGACGGGCCTCGGCGCAGGCGAGCGGCGCGTTGGACTCGAGGCTCAGGCGCGCCGCCTGCCGCAGCTGACGCACGGCGCCCGCGCTGTCGCCCTCCGCGGCCGAGAGCTCGCCGCGCGCGCGGATCACGAGGGCCGTCAGCGTCGCCGTCGAGGTCCACTCGGGGTGGGCGTCGAGGCGCTCGAGCGCGGCTCGGGCCCGAGCCAGATCGCCCGCGCTGACGGCGACGATGCACAGGTGGGCGAGGCTGGCGCCGGGCCGCGAACGGCAGGAGAAGACGTCTTCATCCATGCACTGCACGAGCTGGCGGAGGGCACCTGCGGCGTCGCCGCCATAATAGCGCACCAGGGCGAGTCCGAACGCCGAGTCCCAGCCGAGCTCTGCGGCTCGGATGAAGGCGGCGCGCGCCTCTTCGAGCTGGCCCGCCGAGAGCTGGATCTCGCCCATGACGAGCCAGCCGTCGCCGACGGCCCAGGGCGCGTGGGCCTCGAGCATCTCGATCGTCGCGGCCATCTCCCGCACGGCCTCGGGCAGGTCACCCTTCACCGCCAGCACCTCGGCGCGGTGCATGCGGCAGAGGCCGGGATACGCGGCGACGCCCTTGCCCTCGCACCAGCGCGTGAACTGCTCGGTCCACTGCCCCGCGCGTTGCCAGTCGGAGCGCGTCATGTAGCTGTAGATGACACCGCAGTAGACGAGCCCACCCGCCCATGAGCTCAGGCCGTTGGCGCCGACCGCCACCGCGGCCTCGTCGAGCGCGTTGAGGCCCTCGGGCGTGTTGCCCGTGAACAGCCAGGCCTGCCCCGCTTGCATCAGGCCGAGACCCTCGAGATCGGGATCACCAAACTCGCGCCCGATCTCGCGCGCTCGCTGGGCGTGCGAAAGCGCTTGCTCGAGCTGGTTGGAAGACATCGCGAACCGCGCGCGCAGCATCTCCACGTAGCCGTGCTCGCGACAGGCGGGCAAGCCGTCGAGCAGGCGGGCCGCGCGTTGCAACCAGCCGTTGGCGAGCGTCCACTCCCCCCACTCGAGGCGCAGGCTCGCGACGAGGATCGCTGCCCACGCGGCTCGCTGCTGGTCGCCTCGCGCGGTGTAGGCGGCCACGGCCCGCTCGAGCACCGGCAACGCTTCGCTCGGACGCCCCGCGCACTGCGCGGCGTGGGCCCAGCGCCGCAGATCGTCGGCGCCGAGGCCCTCGAGGTCGTCGACCGAGCGCAGCAGGTCGATCGCGGCCTGCCACTCACCCCGCTCGTACGCCTCGCGCGCCCGCTCGAGCACGCGCTGGGGGCCCGCGCCCACGGCAGCGGGCGGTGCGCCCGCTTGAAAGCGATAGCCATGCCGCGCGTGAGTGGTGATCGCCTCGCTCGCGCCGAGCTCGGCCAGCGTCGAACGCGCGAGGCTGATAGCGCGTTGCAGCGAAGCTTCGGTGACCACCACCCCCGGCCAGATGGCGTCGAGCAGCTCGGCCTTGGGCACGACACGTTCGCGATGGCGCGCCAGGTAGACGAGCAGCTCGAACACCTTGGGCTGGGGGGCGACCGCCTGGGCCCCGGAGCGAAGCTCGCGACGATCCTCGTCAATTTCGATGGTTGGCACCGGGTGACCTGCTCGTCTGGCGCGGGGACGGACCGGGCCGATTCGAAAGGATAAGGGTTTGGTCAGGACGGGGAAAGGACTTCGTCGGGTCGGCGCGCCAGGTTGGCGGTGTAGGCCGTTCGATGAACCCGTTCGATTTCCCTGTCGTCTCCTTGGCGCACTCCTTCGCCCAGTCCGGCTTGCTGAGCCTGGTCGTGCTGGTCGGCGCCGTGGCCGCGTGGAGACTTCGGAGCGACGGGCAAGGGCTCGAGGATCACCTGTTCCGGATCGGGCCCTACGCCTTGGTCGACCGCATCGGGGGCGGCGCCATGGGAGAGGTGTATCGGGCCCGCCACTCGCGATCGGGCCAGGTGCGCGCGCTCAAATTGCTCACGCCGCTCGCGAGCGACGAGCAGCGCGAACGATTCGAGCACGAGATGCAGCTCGGCCCGCAGCTGCGGCACCCCAACACCGTCGCCGCCCTCGAGCACGGGCGCGCACCTGACGGGAGGCCGTATTTCACGATGGATCTCGTCGACGGCGTCGACCTCGACCTGCTCGTCACGCGAGAGGGCCCGCAGCCCGCCCGGCGCGTGATCGCCATGCTACGCCAGCTCGCCGGCGCGCTGGTCGAGCTACACGACCAGGGCCTCGTGCACCGTGACATCAAGCCCGCCAACATCCTCGTCTGTCGCGACGGTGGCGGTGACGACGCCGTGAAGCTCATCGATTTCGGGCTCGCCAAGCGCCTCGCCGAGCCTGCCCGGAGCGAGGACTGCGTGGTCGGCACGCCGCTGTACATCTCGCCCGAGGCCATCGCCGCTCCGGGCGAGGTGGACGGTCGCAGCGACCTCTACGGGCTCGGCGCCGTGGCTTACTTCCTGCTCACGGGCGCGCCGGTGTTCGTCGGTGACAACCTGATCGACGTCTGCGCGCAGCACTTGCTGCGCGCTCCCGAGCCGCCCTCGCGCGCCTGCGAGGCGCCCATCGACGCCGAGCTCGATCGGCTCGTGCTCGACTGTCTGGCGAAGCAGCCCGCAGCCCGTCCGCGCGACGCGCGCGAGCTCATCCGCCGCCTCGATCGCTGCGCCCTCGACTCGGCGAGCCACTCGCTGCGGCCCTGGAACAGGGCCGCTTGAACGGGCCGCTTGAAGAGGGCCGCCTGAACGGGCCGCCGAGGGCACCCGCCGCGCCAGCACCACACCACCCCGCCGCGGGTGGGAAAGGGCACCCTTGCATGAACGACTACATCATCTTCCGAAGGAACGCCTGGCCCGACGAGAGCGCGCTGGAGCGCGCCGCGGGCCGCTCCGTCCGCGTCGCCAGCACCGAGCTCGACGGCCGCGTGCGCTGGCTCCGCAGCTACATCTACGAAGAGGCAGACGGCACGCTCGGCAGCGTCTGCATCTGCCAGGCCACCGATCGCGAGGTGCTGGTCGAGCACGCGCGGCGCGCCGACCTCGCCTGCGATGAGGTGCGTCCCATCACCCGATCTGTCGTCATCGATGACGCCGAGTCGAAGGGGTAAGGCGTGGCGACAGAGACGAACTCACTATCGAGACGTTCAGAGCCTCAGACGATGCAACACGACTGTCTTGTCGAGGGGGCGCAGGTCGTCGACGTCGCTCGTGACGATGGGTGCGCCTTCTCGACGTGCCGTGAGGACGACGGCAGCATCGACCACGTCCGATGTCTACCTCTGGCCGCAGAGGACCCCAACGGCTTCGGCCCGGCGACTTCGGCCCGGCGACATCGAGCGGCGGAACGGCGGAGCCCGCACGATGGAAGACCTGATCCGCCGGATGACACCGGTCGCTGCCCCGCCCGAGCAGCAGGCGCAGGTGGTGGCGCTTTCCAGGCGCTCGAGGGGATGTCGTATCAGGCGAAGAAGCGCGCTCCCGAGCGCCAGCTGGTCGGCCCCCAGGGGGAGAGCATCCCGCTCCCGAGAGCGTGTTCTATACCCTGGAACGCATCACGAAGGTCATGGCGCGCGGCCGCCTCCGTATCGAGGATGTCCTCTCGTTCAAGGAGATGCGCGACGAGGATACTGGACGAGATGCTTCAGCGTTCGCGGAAACGGACCCACATCTGCTCGCGAGAATGGGTCCATATCGAGATTCGAGCACCCGCAACGGCGTGAGCCTGTCGGGTGTTCCGAGTGCAGTGAACCGACCCGCAGCGCTCCGCTCGCCGCTCGCATCGGCTTCGATGCGCGTATTCGTCGCGTCGGGATGTCATGCCGGCGGGACGTTTTGCGAGCGCGCGCGGGATTTCGCTGGACGGGTCTGAGCGGCTCGAACGCCCGAGATCGACAACCCCTTCGAAAATGGGCCGAGCAGGACGCGAGATGGCCCTCTCGGCGGCGGGATGGCGCGTGCGACGGCTTCGCTCTCGTTCGCCCGGGTGCGGAAGCCTTCTGGGGGCAGCGAGTGGCAGTCGAGATCGCCGTGATAGCGTCGATGCATGGGGACACGGAACGGCGCGGCGGCGCTCTCGGCGAATGATGCGGGCGACTGGAAGCAGGCGCACGCCGTGCTGTCTCGGCTGGCGCGCGAGCGAGCGGCGCTCGACGCCGAGGAGGGGCGCTGGCTGCTGCGGGCGCTGCGCTCGGCGGCGCACGTTCACCTCGGCTTCGGCAGCTTCCTCGAGTACACCGAGCGGCTCTTCGGATACAAG
>Ga0247763_1001339_pt1 | contig 14122 bp, 8 predicted proteins | sample UWRJL141409B4_FD_179926 | JGI IMG/M metagenome (GOLD analysis project Ga0247763, IMG submission 179926) | Plant litter microbial communities from Arlington Agricultural Research Station in Wisconsin, United States - UWRJ-L141-409B-4 | ecosystem: Environmental > Terrestrial > Plant litter >...
ACAAAGCAAGGAGTCCTACCATTATTTCCGCTGTTCTGGTCGATGGTCGGACCGCCAGCTGCGCCTTCGATGTAGAAGTTTTCGAAGCGAAGGTTCGACACAGAACCCCTTTTTTTTTTTTTGGTTGTTAGTCGGATCCAATTTTTTTTTATCATCAGCACTACGCTCTTCACCTACCATCCGCCGCCGCGGGGCTGTCCTGCGCTCTCGTAGCTACTCCCTTGAGACGCAAGCTCTCCGATCCACGTCTTGATGTAGGCAGAGTTGTGCATATCGTCGTTGTAGGTCTGGACGTGAACGTCCTTGATCACCACGTTCTCCACCGACGAGTCCTCAAGGTACTGGCCCAGGCTCCCGATGGCGATGCCGTTTCCCCCATGACATGTCACCTCGAGCAAGGGTTAGCAAGGGGGTTTGCCTATTGTGGAGAGTTTCGGGATGTACTCACGTTCTGAATAAAGATATTGTATGATCGCGGCTTGATGGCCACACAGTCGTCGCCGCCCTGGTAGTAAAAGTTGGTCAACTCAACGTTAAAGGCATCCATGGTGTTGAAGCCGTCCGTATTCTGCACCCAGTTGGTGCCGTATGGGGCCTGCAGGGCCGTCGATTTGCACGTGATGTCGTGGAAGCGCAAGTGAGTGCCATTCATGATGTTGAGCGCCCATAGCGGGGAGTCATTTACCGAGACTATTTTTGTATTTTTTTTTCCCTGATCAGCTTCGCTTTGTGTAGACCCGCCCGTGGAGAAGGACGTTTTGGGGGGAGGGGAAACTCTCACAGTGCTCTACAGTCACGTCGCTGACGTTCCAGAACAGGAAGGGCATGGGCCGGCCGGGTTGCGTTTTCCCCTTCTCAGCGTTGTACCAGGCGTTGCCGTTGCCGTCTATGCCGCCGGTCCCATGGCCGTCGATGCGGATCCGCTCCCCGGAGATGATGAAACCTCCGCGGTGGTTCTGGAAGGCGATGGGATAGGAGTTAGCACGCCAGTAACCTAGATCATCGGAGAGCTCATTAGAGCCTCGTTAGCTAAAGTGTTGAAAGCGTCGCTGACTTTAGCGTACCAGCCATGTGCCGCGCCAATCGATGGTCACATCATGGATGGCAAGACTCAGTCTCGTGGCGATGTTGTATGTCTCGCCCTGTGGAAAGACGACAGTTCCCCCGTTGTTGCAGTCGCTGAAAGCAGCAAGGATCTGGGGTACGTCGTCTTGTCCGTTCCCTAGTGGATTAATGGTGCAAGTCTTGGACGGTTCCGCGCGCGGAAGAAGCGGGGACCGCAATTGGAGCGTTGACGCTGTCCAACCCAAGTGGGTGAATGAGGCTAAGAGAAGGAGAAACTTCGAGGCCGACATGGTGTTAGCCCGGGAAAGAAACTTGTCGGCGACCCAGCGATCTACTGGAATTTTATTGCACTCCTTGCATGAGGTCTTGTCCTCGCTTTTCTAGGAACCATACCGTGCCCAAGCCTTTAGCCGTGTCGAAACCCCCTCGCGATTAGAGGCAGTACGTCTTACAAAGCAAGGTATCGTTTGAATTCCCCTCTCAAATTCCCCCCTCACTCTTGAGTAGTTTCTCCGCACTCGTTAAGTTTGAACCAGGTTTTCTTCCGTCAATAGCGTGTGCGAAACTCTCCCGGGTAAGTGGGGCTTGTAGCGGGTAATGTCACCCTCTCGGGAAATTAAACGAGCTGAGAGACGTTGGGTGCGCTGGTGGATGAGCATGGCGAAAATTTCTTATATAGAAATCCATTGCCGTAGACGCCAATCCCAAGAAGAGTTCCGTTAGCCGTCACATATGCTCGAGACGCTCATCCTACTGAGATGCTGGAGAGGGGGCCTGAGACGATGGCTAATCGTATAAAACAATCATTGGTCCTTGGCTTTGCCATTTGCTTCGTCGGCATCCAACAAGCAGTAGCGGCATCATACTGGAAGAACATACCGTGCAGCTCCATTACCAAGATAACCTTCCCTGGACCCCTGGGAGTCCAACATTTTTGTACTGTCGTTTCGAACCGTACGGCCAAAATTTGTTATATTCCTGGCCACGGGGCGGGTTGTCTTAAGATATAATAGTACCATAAGGAATTATTCCCCCGGTAATCCAGGCTAAGAAGAACGAGCTCATACATAAGTACCGTTAGCCTCCGCATTAGAGAAACCGGGGCGCGGCCGTTTCCACTTTGAGAGTCGGACCAGGCTGGGGCGTACGAGCATTGATGATGAGGATAAATTCGGCGAAGTGGAGTCTAACGAAGAGACAAAGGCTTTTTTTACCTGACAAGTGATTGAACACGTTAACAGTAGCAGCTCATCCAACCAACAGAGCACGAGGCTAAGCTACCTAGTTGACATACTAAGCTAAAGTACACCAAGAGGTTTAATATTAGCCATAACCCTTGGTGACGCCTTGGCGCTTGAGGAAGGCCGATTTGGACGTCACCCACCGACACTGGACCCGAGATAAAGGAGGTCGGGAAGGAGGCGAATTTTCTCCTCATAAGTTGGGGGATTAAATTAAACTAGTTGGTGCAGAAAATCAAGTACACCAACCCGTTTAATTGCCCCTCAGTTTAATACCGGGGCACGGGGTCTGAGCCTCTGGGATAAAATAGGGTTCCATTTGGTCTCAGTCTAATACTATGAACTCTCTGTCACACAACGCGGTTCTCCTCTCCAACACGCCGCCTACTTCTCCTTTTCCTTGATACCACTGAAGATCCTGCTTACAACCAGGCTGGAGTCTTCGCCAGACATGCAGAGTTCACAGCTGCATTCGGCGTGTGATGCATCGTGGCTTATCAGTTTGGTGCCTCCACACTGCCAAGAGTTCTTATCAAATGCAGGTCGCCAGAAATTGACGCGACTAGGGCATCGGCAACTTCCGTGTCTGTCCGCGTCGAAAAAAAAACTTGCTGCACACCCACGCTACACCTCTGGCGCAGGTTGGGCAGCACGGTGGTGGGGAAAGAAGTCATGTTTCTCAGCAGCGCACGATTCGGTGGTCGCTTCTTGCCGAAGTCAACCATTTCGGCAGGCTTCGCAAGCTCGAAAACTCAAGCCACGGCGCTCCTAGCAATTCCGCGACGAAGCATCTCATCGACCCACTCGACAAGCTCGCCTCCCCGCAAACCTGAACCGAATTGGCGCGCCATGGCGGAGCAGGACATTACCAAGTATCTGCGCCAGACTCACGATCGCGTTTTTGAGCACAACAAAGCCTGGGCTGCCGAGCAAAAGGCCAAAGACCCCGAGTTCTTCGCTCACCTCTCTGAGGGCCAGAATCCCGAGTACCTGTGGATCGGATGCAGCGACTCGCGCATTCCTGCTGAGCAAATCACCGGGCTCCAGCCCGGCGATGCTTTTGTCCATCGCAACATTGCCAACCTAGTCTGCAACACGGATCTGAATGTTATGAGCGTTATTACCTATGCTGTACAGCACCTCCAGGTCAAGCACATCGTCGTCTGTGGCCACTATGGCTGTGGCGGCGTCAAGGCTGCGATGACGCCCAAGGACCTGGGCATTCTCAACCCCTGGCTCCGCAACATCCGCGATGTTTACCGCCTACACGAGAAGGAGCTCGATGCCATCCCCAATGAGGAAGCTCGCTACAACCGCCTCGTCGAACTCAACGTCATTGAGCAATGCCGTAACGTCATCAAGACGGCCAGCGTCCAGCAGAGCTACGCCCAAAACCGTTTCCCCATTGTTCACGGTTGGGTCTTTGGCTTTCACGATGGCTTGCTCAAGGACCTTGAGATCGATTTTGAGAAGGTGCTGGGCGACATCCAGAAAATCTATAACCTCACTGACCAGTGAATTGGATGTTGGCATGGACTTGCGGGACGGATTTTGGTTGTTGGATCAGTCGCGAGTTTGACACGGGAGCCACGGGCATGCAGGCAATACACGGAATACCTATATAACACAACGTTGAATGCTGGAGAGCAGACAAATAAACACTGTTATCCAGAGGCAGCATCACTTTCTGTTGACAGATTGGTCGCATGCCACTACCTGATGCCTCGTGACATATGTCCAGGTGCCTCGACCTCTCAAATTTGGAATCCGGGTATTACTGGACAGACTGCTACTCATGGTGCGACTCTCGGTTGGCTTGACAACCTTGGCCCCAAGGCAGGCTTATCTGCCGAGACTGAATGACGAATCTTCCAGGAGCCTGACCGCTGGGCCACGAGGAAGGCGTGAACAACTTCGCGCCCTGGCAGCTTCCATGCAGGGATGCATTTGGATTCAAGAAGATAGGAAAGCTTTGGTGTCTGTTGCTGTTGCTCTTGCCTCCAGAAACACTGCTGATGGAACTTGCGCCCCATATAACGTTTCTGGAATCGAGAGCTGCGTCATGGAAGGAAGGAACAACTCCCGGCCTGTCTGGTTCAAATTCCCGCCAGAAATTTGAGATCTTTTCTCCTCCATCATCCAACAACCAGCATCTCCAATCTTGGTTATCGCACTCGTCACTCATCTTTTGGCAGTGAATTTTTTGTCAACTATCCTTCTCCATCGTTACTCAGCCCTACAATGGCTTCTAGATTACTCCCAGCACTGCTGGGCGTCGCCTCGTTGCTTACGGCATCGACGACACTCGCCAACGCGCAATTAGCCGGCCCTTTTCCAGAGACTGATCTCGACACTGCGTTACAGAGGATCCCTTCCATCGATTCCTTTAGGTGTTTGTACGCAGTATGTGGCACATCTGCATCTCCGGTCACCTTGTTGACTTCATGCTAATCGGGGCAGACACACCGAGATATCTTCGCAGATATCACGCCAAACAGTGTCACGGTCAGCCCTCACAAACGCTCGTGGAGACAATCTAGTGTTCTGACAAAATACTAGATCCTTGTTCCAAACGAGTTCGCTTTCAGCAAGGCTTCACGTGGGAAGTGGTATTCCCAAGATCTCGACCACGGCAACGCACGGGCGTTGCTCCAGTATCACATCCTGAGGCGTCCCATCACTCTGCAGTCCATTCTCCGTGGTGATTCCATCTCAGTGCCGACATATCTGCAAGATCCAGTGTACACCAACGTCACTGGAGGTCAAAGAGTCATCATCACGAAGCAGCCTGATGACAAACTTGTTGTCACCTCGGGGTTTGCTACACGCGGGACGGTTATGTCGCCGGACTCGTACAAGTTTGACGGAGGATATATTCTGGTCATCGACTCGGTTATGTTTGCTCCCCAGAGCTTTGAGTCTACGGCGATGAATGCATACACGGACTTCAGAGAGTTTGCGAATGCGTTAGCACGGACCGGCGTGTGGGAGTTTCTCGACACTCGAGCCGACGTCACAGTTTTTGCACCTACCGACGAGGCCTTCGAGCGTATCTCCAACTGTCCGATGGACAGTCTGAAGCTGCAGCAAGTCCTTCGGTATCACATTTACCCCGACACTATTTTTCATTCTTGGGACCTCCGAAACGGCATCGCGGTCAACAATTCCCAAGGCCCAGGCGTTAACGTGACGCGCCAGGGCAATTTCATCTTTGCCAACTCTGCCCAGTTGCTGCAGACCGATGCTCATCGCCAACGGCGTGGTGCACATGATAGACAATGTTCTCAATCCGCAGAACACACTCCAGGTCCCAGATCAATCACTGAGCCACCAGGACCCTGTTTTTGGACCTGAATGCGATGCCAGCAGGAAACCTGGTTCTGGAAGTGGGAGGAGTGGTACTGCAACATTCTACCCGTTGCCATCGTCCACGCCAAGCGACGGCGAATCAGCTGCCGCGCGTCATGGCGCTGTGGGCTTTGTTGTTGGTATGGGCCTGGTAGCGGGGGTAATGGTCATTGCGCTCTAATGTAGGTATCCAGTGCTGTAGAGCAGCAGGGGCGCAGGAGAAGTCATTCATCATTAATTCTTTTTCGCTGGTTGGCTTATGATGGCATCGCAGAATATTATTTCGCACTTGCTATTCGATGAACTTACATTGGCACCGCTTTTCCTCAGTGCGTGTGATGCAATGGGTGCACATGTCCGGAGGAGATCATGGCTCAGAAAACCCGTGAGATACCGTTCAAAGGCGGCCGGAGGACGTTGACAAGCTGTGAGACAGAGCTCTGTGGTCACGCTTCAAGCTAAAGCATGTGAAGACTGTGAGCTTCCATCGCTCCTTCCTCTTTCTGCCATATCAAGGGACGTGCATTCTCCATTCCTGCATCGTTTGCCACAAAGTTCCGTTTTCTCCAAACTGACGCGTACGATACTGCGCCTTGGCTTGGACGAGCGGCCACACCGATCCAACCAGTTGTCTCCCAGCTTCCTTCTTCATGCAACTAAATTGCCGTCACAACGCGATGGTTTCATCACATTGCCTTTTTATAGGACAACACCGGCATATAAGGAACCAAGGGACCCAAGCTCTTGAAGTGCGGGAATATCCTCATCAGCAAGACCTTACCTAGGTACCATTCTTACCTTTGTTTCAAACATCCGTCAGTTTTCACCGAGTCTCAATTCGTCGAGTTGCGATAGCAAAAGGTATGAGCGGAGCACTCCATTCAAGGCGGAAAATGTTGGGAGACGGGAAATGGATCCTTGTAAGTTTCTTATCTTACATGTACGCCAGGTAGCCGTTGTTTGCATTAAGACATTGACCTGCTGAATGAGGTCTGATCCGATTTTTTACAGATAATAACATTCTGTTCTCTCGGGCCGCCCTCGCTTTGCCGAAGCCAGCCTCCGGCCGATACAGATATCTCTAGTATACCACAGGCTGACATCCCGACCAGTTTGCGAGCCCCGAATCCCGTAACAAGCTGGGTAGAGAATACCCTATCTCCGAAAGCGGAGCCAGCGTGAATCGAATCACTCTATCAACGTGCGGGCAAGTGATTCCCCAGATCATATCAACGGATACTGTGATCGGGCCGGATAGCCGTTATCTCTCGACTTCTCTAGCACAACACAGAGGGCGAGGGGTTGGGGTGACAACTTCTAAAGCCAGTTGCTTTGGCGGCTTGGCGTCTCGATAGGCCTCAGACAACAGTCTAAGAAGGGTTCTGGTTTGTTGCCGCCAACGGGATACTATCTGCGCTTCCTGAGCTACCGCTAGGTATCCAGTCGGCCGCCAGATATTGATGCTGAAGAAATGCATTGGTCATCGGCGCGTCTACCACATTCGCCAGCCCTCCAGTTCAGTCCTTATCAAGGCCTTGGAATAGTGGATCTGGAGCGGGGTGCTCAGAGGGTATCGTGGGGTTTGGTTGCGCCTATTCCGAGCTAACTGCTTTCTAGTGTACAAACGAACAAAACAAACGAACTCCGCGCTCCCCGTCCACCCGTGCCAGGCATCTCTTCGTTCCTAGACTTCTTCGTGGATCCACTAGCAGCAAATGTTCCTGCCTCCTCAGATCCGACAACTCTCAATCAGAATCGTCGCTGAAGTCGCAGGAATGCAGGTTTGGCTCCAAGACAACTTTGACATCGAGAATTCCGCATCAATGACCACCACGATCGGTGTACCCCGAGAAGCAATATTATACATCTTCCATCAAAAGTTGGGACTTGGATAGCATTGTGCCGACGCCTCCGTGATACCTCCATGTTGCCTGAGGTCTTAGGTACCTGAAATCTCACGAACCAGTCTATTGGAACATGGATCCCTAGTTACCATTTGCGGGGGCCACACCGACATTGCGGAGATCGTGAACAGAATATCAGTGTACCAACAGGATGGAATGGTTATCACCTGCACTCCATATGCCAAGCTTGACGGCGCCGATCGTTGATGCTTATCTCTGAGGGGACCCGGTTGCCCGGCAAACCGATGCGGCCGACGACAATGACGAGGAGGACTCGACTCGACATCGCAACTCCGCACTCCGATGCCAGAGAGACTTCGGCTATAAGAAGACTGCACGCTCAACTCTTCGGAGCTGATTCTGTCATCCCCATCCTCCCATCATCCTCTCACCGATTCTGGCTAGGGCTCGCCTTTGGATATAACCCACTCGAAATGCTCATGCAATCACTGGCGGTGGCCATTCTGGCTGCTGCTGCCCCCGCCGTGGCTCGCCCCGACGTCAGCTTCTGGAAACGGCCAATGAGCTTGGTCAACGAGACACGATCTTGCGGTATCTACGACAATGCCCCGACTGTCAAGGCTCCCAAGGTCAACCCCTGGGCTCAGATCTCCCCTGCCGATGTTACTGCTGTCTGGAATCTGCTACATGCCCCGGAGACTGGCCTGAACCTCACGGCTCCTTCTAAGGCCACAGTCACTGACAACTACGTTTACTTCCTAGACACATTGCGTAAGTTCATACGAACCACCGTCCCAACCACTGTAATTTCGTTATCCAGGGCGCGACTGACAGACTTGTAAAGATACGAATAAGTCAGCTGTCCTGCCTTTCATCGATGGTAATGCTCCCCAGCCCGCCAAGTTCGCCCGTGCCGTCATCTTTGAGGGTGGAAAGGTCGAGCCTGTTTCTCAAGAGTACATGATTGGTCCTCTCCCCGTGTCCGCCGAGACCACTGTCCAGCCCCTCGACTACATATTCAACGGCGGCAAGGGCGGCGCTGTTCCGTACAATGCCCGCAGCTTTGATGGTCCCCGCAGCAAGGCGTCAGGCCCTCTTCTGACCTCGGTCATGGTCGAGATCGCCGACATCACGCAGGCTCTCTACGGTGGCGCTTATTTCGGCTCCGGCAACAAGAACACCACTTTGGCCGCGGGCTCCCCCACTCCTGTTTCATTTGATGGCACCTCCTCCTACCGCACCGTCATGTTCCGCTACCCTGGTCTGGCCACTTACTTGACCCCCATCGACTTCTTTGTCATCCTCGACGTCAGCGGCACCGACGCTAGCAAATACTTCCTCCGCGGTATTGTCACCAGCGAGCGCTTCTTCCCCACCGTCGCTGAGTTCCGGGCCGCCTACGAGAAGGGCGAGATCATCAATGAGTTCCCTCAGACTCGTGAGCAGGACTGGGCTCTTCTCAGCCTTCAGGAGGACATGGGCGTCCGCGACTTGGATGACCGCATGGCCCCTCAGAGCATCGAGATTGGCGGCAAGCGTTACAAGGTCGATATGGAGCAGCAATACGTCGAGTTCATGGGCTGGAGCTTCTATCTGTCTTTTACGCGCACTCTCGGGCTGATGCTCTTCGACATCAAGTTCAAGGGCGAGCGCATCATGTACGAACTGTCCCTCCAGGAGGCCGCTGCCCAGTATGCTGGTTTCCAGCCCAAGGCCGCTGGTACTGTTTACCAGGACACCTACTACAGCATCGGCACTTACTCCTCTACCCTTATTGAGGGCTTCGACTGCCCCTATGGCGTCACCATGCTGAACATTAGCTTCCCCGAAGGTAACGGCACTCAGGTTCACCCCCAGGCTCTCTGCCTGTTTGAGGCGGATTCTGGTTTCCCCGTCGCTCGCCATCGTCACGGTTCGGGCAGCGACTACGGTTTCTCCAAGATTGGTAGCGTTAAGGGCTCAGCTCTCCATCTCCGTCACATTGCCACCATTGGTAACTACGACTACATGTTCAACTACGCTTTCCACGTCGACGCCTCCATCGAGGTTGAGGTCCGCGCCTCGGGCTACCTCCAGAGCTCGCCCTACTACAAGAACCAGAGCAACTTCGGCCCGCGCATCTACGAAGGCACCCAGGGCTCGTACCACGACCACGTCTTGACTTTCAAGGCCGACTTCGACATCCTCGACACCAAGAACAGCCTGCAGGTGACCGAGCTCAAGGTTGTCGATCAGTCGCAGCCCTGGTTCCCCGAGCTTGGTATCTTCAAGCAGATGGAGCTGCAGACCTCGAACATGAAGGAGGAACAGCAGTTCAACTGGGCTCCCAACGGCGAGTCCATGTACTGCATTGTCAGCGACAAGACCAACAAGTGGGGCGAGAAGCGTGGCTACCGCATGGTCCCCGGAAAGAGCAACATCCACCTCACCATCCAGGACTCCCCCTTCAGCCGCAAGTCATCCGAGCTTCTCAAGTCGCACCTGGCCGTCACCAAGGTCCACGACACGGAGCCCTATGCCAACAGCTGGCAGAACGTCAACCTCCCCTGGGCTCCCCAGCAGGACTTTTCCAAGTTCTTTGACGGCGAGAACGTCGAGAACGAGGATCTTACCGTGTGGTTCAACCTGGGCATGCACCACTACACTCGCGCTGAGGATATCCCTGTTACGCTCTACTCCGAGGCCGTTAGCAGCATTGTCTTTGCTCCTCAGAACTTCTTCGACCGCGCTCAGGAGGGCGATCTCCGCAACCGCCGCTGGGTCTCGACCACGTCCGAGCCTGGTGTTCTCGAGTATGAGGACTATGGTGTTCCGCTTGCCTCGTGCAATGTCGAGATTGAGGAGCCTGCTAGCAAGATCCTCCCTTGGGATACTGTCTACTAGTTGAATAGGCGCGCACTATGAGGGTCGTGGTGATTTCCTCTTTCCATTTTCTCTACGGTCTTTACTGTCTTTGGGATGCTTCCTCTGGACGACTTATGATTTTATGAGCCATGACATGTTATGACGGCCTCTGCCGCTTTGGGGACGAGTACATAGAATGGGGGGTGGATTGGTGCATAGATGGTATATAGACTCGGACAAGAGTGGAATAGAATAATGCACTCTTTACATATTCTCAGGGAGCAAATGTCAGGGGCTGGACGGAAATGACTGTGGATCCACTGCTGTGGGGAAGCAGCAAGAAGGCGACCGGTGTTGAAGTCAAGGCAGCAAAGGCGCGCACAACCCCGCTCCAGCATTCCATCCCGTGCCACAAGATTGTCGCCAGTTTCCCAAAATCGCCTCACAACCGCCTCAAAATGGTCTTGGCTGCCGCGGCCGTGCGGTCACCTGGACTTTGCCGTGGTAAGACGGCAGGCAGACCCGTCACCAGCAAAACCTCATTCGCTCTCTCTCCCGATGTTATGCCGGATCTAACCTGACCAGGCCTCAGATGGGTATGCTGCGCGACCGAGACGCCAACTATTTCCTCGGAGCCCACACTATCGTCGCGCCGATGCTTCTCCGAGAGGTGGTCAGAGGTGGGGCACCCGAACGACGGAGCCGGAACACGGCCCTGAATTGCCTAATCAACATTACCTACCAACATAAAACGCCCAGCACCGCCCGGCTCCGAGTTGAGGTTTTTGTTTTGGAAAGGGGTTCAGGTCAGGCAATAACAAAGAAGAGATTTTTTTTTTTTTTGTTTTTTGTTTTTTGGTGACCAACATGTTTCCTCATCACGCCGAGTCCATTGAGAATATCAAGAAGCACTTTGAGGCGGACCCCAAGGTTCAGGCTCTGCTCTTGACGGGTTCTATCGCTCATGGCTACCACACGGCGGAATCCGATGTCGATGCGCTGATTGTTCTCGCCGAGGATGAATACCAGAAACATGTCGATTCGGGAAACATGACCGTCGTCCTGCATGACCTCTGCACGTACGAAGGAGGATACGTCGACGCCAAGTACACGAGCATTTCCTTTATCAAACAGGTCGCCGAGAGGGGCAGCGAGCCGGCCCGCTGGGCTTTTGAAGGCGCACGCATCCTCTTCAATCGTATTCCTGGCAGCACCACCGAGCTCGAAGACGCCATCCGCGCCGCCGTCACGTACCCTTTGGCCGACAAACACGATCGGTTGCGACGGTTCCGCGCGCAGCTCGAGATTTGGCGGTGGTATACCGGCGAAGCGCTGCGCAAGAAGAACAAATACCTCTTACACACGGCGGTGTCGAAGCTGATTCTGTTTGGGGGACGGTTGATCTTGGCGCACAACGAGATTTTGTACCCGTTTCACAAATGGTTCATGCGGGTTCTACAGGACGCACCGGATAAGCCCGAGGGGCTGATGGAGTGCATCGACGAACTGGCCACGGAACCGACGTTTGAAAGGGTCGATGCGTTTTATGATCTGATCAAGGGATTCCAGGAATGGCCCACGGGTCCGTTTCGTTTCGGCGCAGCGTTTATGGTCGATAGCGAGCTTAACTGGCTGCATGTCAAGACGCCGGTCGAGGATATCTGAAGGGGAGGGGGGTTTTTGCATGTGGCTTGCATTCCAGACATTCGGGCACAGAACTGACGGGGTTTGTTTTACCAGGTGGTCTACACGAGGAAATAAATTTGCAATTACAGTTTTTTTTTTTCTTTATCTAGGTACGAAGTACTTTCTAAGAGAATAGAACTGGATGACCGATGCAGGCCCGGGGCTGATCTAGCTTGGCAGGCCGCCACCAGCACCGGTATGTTCCAGTTTAGAATGAATGGCCAATGAAAACTCTTTTAGAGTTGGCAGTTGACTGGCGAGGCGTCGTTATCCCCACCGGAACTCCCGAGTCCCCCGAGTCACTTCAGCCCCGACATGCCTGAGACATGCCTGCGTAACCTCTCTCTCCCTCTCTCTGCGTATCACTGCATGTCTCTTTCTGTCAGCCCCATAACTTCGTTAATGTGCATGCATGCCAGCCAACCACGCACAGCGGACATTATCGTCGCACGACGCCACGCCATGCCATGCCATAACCGACCGACCGAGCGAGTCCGCGTGTCCGTCCATCCTTGCAGATGCAGACTGACAAGCCCGAATGGTGCATATTTAAGACCGACTCTCCCTGCCTGCCCTTATAAACCTGCGTATCGCATCGCTCGCAAAGAGAACTGAAGTTGTCACTCTGACATTGATCTTGTAGTGTGGCTCAATTCGATTTCATTTTCTCGGCAGTCAAACACCACACCCAACTGGAAAAAAAACAAAAAAAAATACTGTAAACAGAAAAATGCGCTCCCTCTTCACTCTCGCAGTTAGCTTGGCATGTCTCCTCACGGGAGCTCTCGCCTTGGCCATGCCCGCGCCAGTTCCTGCGCCGATTGCCGCGCCGGTTCCTGTCCCGTTTTCGGGGCCGCTGACTTCGGAAGGGAGGTTTGGTATCGTTGAACGAGATGCGGACTGGTAGGTCTTTTCTTCTTCTTCCTTTTCATCTCGTTTCCACTTATCTCTGTGTGTGTGATGACTGTGACCGATGAAGGGCGGTGAAGTCTTTTTTGGGGGGAGATGAACTGGTGGAGATGTATGCTTACCTTGGTACTTGGCTGACTTGGCTGGGATTGGATTGTAGCAGCGATAAGGCCGTCAAGTTCAAGAAGCGGAGTGAGATTGAAGTTACGGTGGGGAGGATCATCAAGGAGTAATCTCATGAGTGAATTGTCATTAGGAAGTGACGGGTAATTACGGAGTGAGATGTCAAGTAGAGAGAGAGAGAGAGAGAGATGCAGATAGGTCTCGATTAATGAGTTATGATTGGCAGCTATTCGTACCTAGCCAAGATGAATCATGGAGAAACGACAGTACGTTGCCTTATTTTGAACCCTGAACAAGGCCCATTTAACGCAATGGCTTCGTCTTTACAAAAATAGCGCTTCTTCTTCTTCTTCTTCTTCTTGTCCCTGGTGACACTATTCCAAGTCTGGTATCGAGATACATTTTTCACCGCACCAAAAATGATCTCACTCCGCTCGACCACACATTAGCTCGGAAGGCTTGACAACCACTCCGATCAGGCCCCGTTTGGTCCCCACAGCACAGCTGACAGATATCATTTGTAAAGGAATGCAGAGTCAGCCCACTGGTTCCGGGCTGCCAGTTTACGCTTCTGCCGGGGCTTTGGCCTTCGGGAAGCACAATGCAGCCGGACGGGCCGTTTCCACACCAGAGGAGTCGGTAAATATGTTGGTGAAATGAAATGTTCAATGTTCAACGACAGTCTCTTTATATTCTTATATTAGTACCTACCTTTCCTGTAAACCAAATCCGACGGATCCCAGAGGGTCCGGAATACGAATCAAAAATGGATGGCCAGGAGAAACAGCCGTGCTTGAACTCCGCCCGTCATCTCGACTCCAACTCTTGGAGGGTGCTGGGGATCCTTTGTGTCTTCACTGAATGGACTTTTGCGCTGCCACTCAATGTCAGTCTAGACCCCCTTTTCTCCCGTACGTAAGGTAAGGTACGGATCTAATCCCGCAGGAGCGCGCAACGCAACAGCCCCTTGCGAGTCTTTTTTTTTTTTTTTTTTTTTTTTTAAAAAAAAAAAAAAAAAAAAAACCAAAAAATAAACATTTA